>Ga0210059_1003289_pt1 | contig 25770 bp, 19 predicted proteins | sample Ectturendosymbi2_FD_188042 | JGI IMG/M metagenome (GOLD analysis project Ga0210059, IMG submission 188042) | Ecteinascidia turbinata endosymbiont from Florida, USA - Sample 2 (SPAdes) (version 2) | ecosystem: Host-associated > Tunicates > Ascidians > Unclassified | place: Key West, Florida... | reverse complement strand
CCCAGAGTTCGTCCAAGGACCAGGTGGCGTGACTACATCTCCGACCTTGCTTGGTCCAGTCATGGTGTGGAGCCAGCAGAACTATCTGAAATTGCTGTTGATCGTGAAGCATTTCGGGTTATCCTAGAGTTCTGCTGCCCCGCGGCTCTCCCCAAAGGAAAATCAGGCACGAAAATGAGCGGATGAATGAGTATGTAGGCCTAAATTGAACACTCCTGTTTATGAATTTGTCTTCAGTTTTTGTTTGCCAAAATGAATGTCGTATTCAAATAATTAAGCATATTTGGACGGAAACTTGCGCTTTTGTGAAAATCAGTTAAAAATATCAGATACAGAAGGGAAAATGGTCTTGACACACTGAAGTCCCACTTCGACAACCTTTTGAAAACCTTAAAAAAAACACAAAGTTTATGTTGAAATATTTATGATTCAAAGGATTTTCCTTGCCTTTTTCTTGTAAGCGTTATTTTACTTTATTTCCAATGATAGTAGATTGTGGGAAATTGAAATTGGCGTTACACTAATATGCAAATTTCAGTTATTATCTTACACTCTTTCCTTCGCACTGCAATTAACTGCTGTATAAGCGTATGGCAAGGTATGTGTAGGGTGAAAAGCTGTATTCAACACGCAATGTTACTTTTAGAGAAAAACACGGGCGGACTGAATGAACATCTGCAGGTATTAAGCAACAAACCTGTAAATCACAGTGATTTCAATTCACGAAAACCCACGTTTATTTTAACAGCTTCAATTTTTGCCTTGATTGAAAAGCTTATCGCAAATCCATTCGCATATCTAAAAACATCGGTGATCAGGAGATCATTGCATATCTGTGACATTCATCTGCTGTCATAAAAAATCAAGAGCACGCACCACGTACATTTTTCCATGCAGGACTTGACTCGCCAATCTCTCTTGGGGCATTCTGCTCACCAGAGGAGAGCGGATATTGATTTTTTGACTCCTAATCCATGTTCAAAAAATTTTTGCGTATCCATATCTAACCCTTATCCGACAATTTCAGAAACTTAGTGTCCAATATCAGTCCATATCCGAATGCCGTCCATGTCCGAATGCGACATTGGCTCAATACAAAAACACCCTACCATTTTTGTGACCCAATCTACAACAATAGCATCACATGTTGTTCACTCACAGTAGGAATTAAAACATGAAAACTGAAAGGTAGTGTCTATTTTGCTGCCAGTGGCAAAAGTTCTGCTGGACTATTATGCCATTCGAACCGTATCCAGCTTTGTCCACATACAGTACTGAGTTGGTGACACTATGCACTACAGTGAACCTATAGTCGAGTGGGAAGTGTCTATTTCTATTATGCGAGTGGGTCGTTAGTTCAGCAACAGCGTTGTCGCTTTGGTTTTGCTAATACAGGTAACACTTTTTGTGGGAGGACTTTTTACGTACTTTTAAAAAAAGTTTTGAAAACCAGACACGGTTTACATTTTGGGTTAGGGCTTAGGTTTTTAGGTCACATGACAAAGACGATACGTTGATCCAGGAGTACTGTATCACCTTGTCACATGAACAATTCAACCAATCTCGTTTGACTAATGGCACAATAGCTCCAGCAGTGCTTTTTCCACTGATGGCAAAATAGATACTGCCAAACAAAAACAGGCCTAAGCTGAAGCTACTGCTTTTTGATTTTCAACACACATAATTGATACGTCTCAATCATTTGAAAAAATGAAAAGAACGAACTACAATTAAATCATAGCATTATTGAGTGCTGAATTACTGCGGTCACTTCGAAGCAGCATCACATGCAACAGTCAATTTAACAATCAAAAATGGAAATACCTCTCAAAGCTAGAGTGCAAAGAATGTTTGAAATGGCAATGCAAATTCATTAGTAACACTGAGAATAGACCGCAGGTTAAACCAGTGCTTCTTAACCTTTTTCGGTTTCATTCACCCCTGCCATCGATTGCTGCATTCCCATTCACCTCACTGGGAATGCATGTTCCATGTGACAATAATAACCTAACTACTGTATATAAGCTGTTATTACTGAGTTTGATTTTTGTACAAGATCTACTTAAGTTAAGTACACCATTTAAAGACAGCCGAATCCGCATCGACTGCCAAGAAATGGGGAGCTAAGCAGGGACGAATTTGCGCATAGACCAAATAGGCCATGACCTAGGGCCCCGCGTTTTTGGAGGCCCCGCGCAACTCTTTCTTATTATGACTCAATGTTAACTAAAAATTTGCGAAACTGCGCAGAGGCATAACTTCACAGTTTACCTTGAAATGAGCGGAAATGCAAATGTCTACTCTAGACTCTTATCAGTAGGCCTGCAGTAGCAACAACACGACAATACTGTGCATCTGGGCGTGAGAGAGATGCAAGCCGTATTTATGAAAGTGGTTACAAAAAAAGAATGAAAAAAGGTACTTAATTGATGTTTAATTTTCCACTGACAAAAAGCTAGCAACAACGCCAGACCGCCAGACAAAACTCTGATGAAAAGCAATATTGTCAGTATTGGATCCTCCGTTTGGTTGTTTTTACTGGATTTCGCGCAAACAGAGTTTGTTTTTTGAAGCTCTATATGTTAGTTAATCAGCTAGAACAGTTTTTCGTGAGCTTTACTGGGAAAAACGTGACTACATTGGGTTTACTTCATCTGGTTAACTGAGGGTGTTGTGACAATACTTTGCTGCTGTGCAAAACTTGTCTTCATGCTGTTTACCATCGGCCTATGGCATAGAGCAGGGCTTCTCAAACCATGCGTCGCGGCTCCAAATGGGGTCGCGAAACCAATTGGCTGACAAATCAGATCTAACAATTTTTGTGAAATGTACAAGAAAAGTGAAAGTAAGCCTGCAGTGAATCTATTTCTTCTGCGTTTTTATTTTTAGGGACAATATCGTACTTTGTGCTGTCAGTTGTTTACTATGATACCTGCCTGAGTTATCAAATGATAATAAAAATAGGCACTACAGGTTATGTGTTGTCACACCATCATTGTTGTAACGTACTAACCGATACTAACTTTACTGCGTTCATTCCGACACGAAGGCATGCTTCTGTTTAGACTCTAGGTCTACTCTAGGGCAGTGCGCTTCAACCTGTTTTGTTATGGTGCACCCTCAAAGATGTTTTGACGAACTCATGCAACCTATTCACTTGAAAGGTAAACCGAGGTGAAACGCGATATGAAAATCATTCTGCAAGGAGACTATTACACTACAATATTAAATAAAACACACAACGAAATCGAGGAAATAATGTTTAAACGGCAACTCAAACTGAGGAATAATCTTTTAATTGCTCCCCTCATCAATGGATCGAATGTGTGTGTAATAGTGGTGCACCCCACGCATATTTTGGTGCACCCTAGGGTGCACCGTGCACACCGGTTGAAGAGGGCTGCTCTAGGGGCTAGGCTAGCTGCTTTGAGAGCACACCGCGTAGTTTCAAACTAAAGTTAAAAGCTTCATACACGGTTTCAGAAGCACTTGGGACTTAGATTCAGGAAAAGCTGGATCCACAAACATACACAATTGAAACTTTAGGAGGGCACACACCTGTCATGTCCAGGATGAGTTTGCGGAGTTATTAAACGACAAACGTTTGCAACTGGAACTTCCAGAACAGTTTAGCTAATGTCATTTTTGTATAAGAACAAGAACTGAATGCTCAGTCATTTCTGATCTAGCCATTCATAAACTCTTAGACTTTTGCACAAGATATTTGTGTGAAGCTGTATTCTCAAAATTGATAATCATTAAGTCCAAAAACCTATCCTTTTTGAAAAATGTTAAGAATTTCCTTCGTCCTGCGTTGTCTTGTATCAATCTATTAAGTGCTGATTTGTGTAAAAATTATCAACTGCATCCATCCCATTAGTTGAGCTTGATATCTTCCATAAACTGAATTGTTTTTTGTTAATTATTTTTCACCTTACTGTTTCCATTACGTGATAGTTTTATGAATGTGTCGTTACTTCAGAGGATTATTTGCATTTGTATGATTTCGCTATTGACACAAATGCATCTTGAGATATGTAATGAGACGTTTACAGGTATCATTAACATCAAGGCTCTCCATCAAGGGGACCGCATAGAAAACGCCTTTTTTAAGTGGGACCGCAGACCAAAAAAGTTTGAGAAACCCTGGCATAGAGGATTAAAACTACTTTGTATTGCTTGGAAAATGACAATTTCAAGCCGACATAAATAAGGTCTGTGTCCACTGAATGGATTGTGCTTGTTTGTTTCATGGAATATGTGGCTACTGTTACTATAAAAAGAAGCTTACGTACAGGTAACCAGATCGACAGCTAGACGATATTTTCGAAAGCGGCAACACGGTCCCGCATGAAAATGTATACATCCCAAAAATAAACCTGCAGAAAACGCTAAAAATCACGGAAATTTAACGAAAAGAACTTCTGAACTACGCGAAAGAGCTATAAATTCCAAGAAAAGATAGCAATGCCATTTCTTCTTTAGTAGTATGTAGGAAAGGCTTTAATTTTTGTTGAACACCTAAGGCAAATGTAGAACCAAAGTCGGCACAACAAAAGATAGATGTTTGAGGGGCACACATGGGAGGGGCATATTTTCACGCTTTTCAGACAAACGGCCAAATTGGTCACACCTGCTTGGGGCCCCAAAACTAAGATGGCCTAGGGCCCCACGCTCCCTAAATCCGTCCCTGGAGCTACGAAAGCAACAATGTAGTCATCCGATGTATTTTAACGAGCGACGACACAGAACCTGAAAACTACAGGCTGAGTGAGAATCAAACTCCATATCTCTGCCACAGCAGACACAATAACAAAACCACAAAGAATGATAGGAAACTATGAATATTGGCAACAGAAAGCCGTTTACTAATTGCTGCACTGCTCCCGAACTTTGGTGATCAACTTTTCAAACTACAGCTGAATTAATTCCTCCGATGCCAGCCTCAGCAACGAATCAATGCATTTCAGCACATTTCGCGTTTTAGTTTTCAGCTCGACCATGGGCGTCCGACGGTTTTTTTTCAGAGGGGGCCAACTATGTTGAATTTTCATTTTACCAACTGAAGATTAACCAAAAAAAATTTTTTTACTAAAAAGATGAATAGGAAAATATCAAATTTCAAAATCCAAGGGGCTGAAAGCCCCTGACGTCATCCGTGGGCTCGACCAAATACGAAAATCCGTTCTCTAACATGTATGCGGGAGTCATGAGTACCAGTTATTGCAAGGCTTTTAATGCAATTTCCTTCAACCATAGGGATTCAAACAAACCAACCCAAAAATCCTCATAGCAGAGCAGCGGTTCTCAACCGGTAGTTCCAGGGTTTTTTTCGGGGGTCCGAAATGCGAATTTTGAGTGTGGGTTTGTATGTTCTTGGATGTACTTCGTTTAAAATAGAACCAAGATTTATGAAAACGTGCAATTCCCATAACTCAAAAGAACATTGTCCAGCCTAATTACTTCAGTTAACGTTATTAATTGACCCTTCAAGTCTCGCACGGGCCACTTTTTTTACCCTGTAGTTTATCCGAAGCGGTGCTTTTAGAGAAAAATACACTTCTCAAGCACCTAGCAAGTATATCACAGTCATTTCAAACCCCGAAAATTTTATATATTTTAGCAGCTTCAGTCTTAGTTGTAAAGCTCTATAAGAATCCATTCTCATATCTAAAAAGGCTGAGATCGGGAGATCATTATTGTAACATTTTTCTACTCTTGTAAACAAACAAAGGCATGTGCTACATACATTTTACCACTGCTTTTTGGCTCGTTTAACCAGATGAATATTTTTTGCCGTTTGACGGTAAACAATAAAGAGTAGAATGGAAGCGAAATTAAATTACCACTCGTTGCAAAATTTGCATGGTTTGCGGGAATTTGATCAATATGCTCTTTTTAACAGATGTTCGTAACTGCACAACTGCGACATGTTTTTCTTGTTTAGATGTGCTTTTTTGGTAACATATTGCATTGCCTTTCATCACTTGTGAAAAAAGTGTAAAATGCATGAGTTTCAGCATTATAATCACTCCACTTGTTGTGCTAAAAATCCAACCGCATCGAGTTCAACACGTAGTCTACCCAGGAAATTGAGAACATCCCATTCAGTGCGGTTTTCGCAGGCATGTCATCAAACTCCGAAGCCAACACATGAATGGACAAAACAATGTAACTATCCAGAGCACTGGCAAGCGCGAGGACCACCTAGCTCACAGAATGATTCAAAACATGTTAGGAATTGGCACCTGAGCGGAAATTTTGAGACGGAATCGAAAAGACTGCACCATGCAGAAAAATCCAGTTTATTTGGATATTGCACGTTGCCGCCAGCTTGTTTCACGGCGGTGCACCGCACTGGTCTTTCGCAATATCCGATTAAAACGTCGTATGAAAACAGGATACTATCCCAGCAAGTTCCAAGGAGGCAATCGCACAGGGCTGAAAGAGAAAGCTTCCTAGAACATGCGAACAGTAAAACCTTTTCGAACAACCAGTCTGGGTCTTCACCACGCGATGTTCAACAACTGCAAGCGAGAAAAGCAGCCGGATCCTACGCCATCTTCAATCAGCGAAAGACATCCAGAAGGAAGAAAAGAAATTCAAACTCAACTCCATTGTTCCTTGCAAACAAATCGATGAGCGTTGCAAGAAGTTTCCGCGCTCACCAATGGCGAATCATTGCAGCTGCTGAGAACTGTTTTTGCTTGCTTGCCTGGATACTAATTATTCCTTCGTGGACGTCACTTACAAGCCGTCACCGGTTGATAATCAGCATGTCGGCTGCCAATTTTCTATGTATGATGTAAGTACAGTATGACTTATTAAGCTTGTTGGTTACTGCGTGGCTCAAGTTTTATTCGCCCGGATATTAAGCAATAGTCAGTTTCATGAAAGTCGACGCGGTAAATATAGGGTGACACAAAAAAAACGGTCATCACCAAAAATCGAAATAACATCCAAAATTTTATTTAGATTGACACAAAACTTCAGCTACATTAGGTCAAGCCTGTGTAGCAAAAATCTCCAAAGTTTCAAGTATGTACTACAAAATCTCTTTGTTTCACTGGCGCTCAAAAAATGTGTTCCAAATGAGCTACCCGGCGCTGCAGGCACATTTAGATCTGGCGGGCAAAGTTCTCGATGACCCTCCCGCATTCCTCCCTTGGGATCGCTCTTGTTTCTGCTGTGATTCCTGCTTTCAGGTCAGGGATAGTCTGGGGGTTGTTGCCATACACCTTGTCCTTAAGGTATCCCCACATATAAAAATCTGGGGTGTTCAAGTCCGGTGAATGCGGCGACCACTGCGGGTCACACCTGCGGCTGATCAGTCGGTCAGGGAAACGCTGCTGTAGCCATGCCAATGATTCGTTTGAGGTGTGGGGGATGGCACCATCCTGCTGGAACCACTGGAGGACCCTGACGACCCCTGTAAGGATACATGTGGAGATCTGCGATCAAAATTCTCCGCACATACTCCCGGTTGATTTCAAGCCCCTGACTTCGCCAACGCACAGACTTGCTTGGGTTGTGGACAACAGTCTCTGACAGCAGCAACGTTGTGTGGTGTCCTTGATGATTTTGGTCGTCCAGAGTGTGATTGTCTGTTAGTGTCTTTACGATTGAAGTTATGCACAGTCCCATGGGTTCTGAACTTGTTGACCCATCTGTAGATCATTGAGTGGACAGGAAACTCATGACATCCGAACCGTTCTTTGAATTGCAATTGAGCTGCGTGGATAGACTTCTGGCAAAAATATGCCTCAACTATAAATATCTTTTGCTCATGGCATCTCGAAGATCAAATTTAATAGACTCTTACAACATTAACTCTACTTGGTAAATCTGAAAAATAAAAAGAATTGATTAATTATTTCAAAAGTTATTCAAGTTTAGGTGATGACCGTTTTTTTTTGTCACCCTGTATATCGGCGTGGGAAAGAGTTGGTCGGGCAGAATAAGGAATGCGTTATTTATTGCAGTGATTGCACAGTTGTGCAGAATGGATGTTGGCGTCGTGAGGTTGATATTGGATTCGATGAAGTTCTTTTTTGAAATTCAAACCAAATCAAGTTTATAGCAGCAAACCAACCTAAGTGACCTTCACACAACCTAATCAAAAAATCTTGCAAAATAGGTCCAAACAAATACTCCCACTGTGTTTTGAAAGAGAACAAATCGCACAATTTGTCTGCGATTGTCACCAAACAAACATTTAACTCAGCATTGTCTGTAGACACCAGTGTTGTGGAAGAAATGTGGGAGAAGCTTTACCTTTTGGTTTTAGAAAGGGAAGAAGCATCCAATGCACGGGCATCGGAAGAATTTTTTCCAGGGGGCACTAGCGGATTTTTCCAAATCGTTTTCTAAGGGGGGACCAAAAGTCGTGAAATTTGTTTTTTTCACTTGAAACTAAGGAAACAACCTTTTCTTGCTATAATTTTCAAAATCCAGGGAAGTCAAAGCCCCCCTTTCCGACGCCCATGATCCAATACCTTTTTGAAATGGTCCCAAAGCAACGAGCTCAGGCTGTCATGTTTTTGTGAAAATACCAACATAAAAAACTTCTGAAATGTCTTGACTGTTCCAAGGCATGTTAGTATTTAGTGTAGAGCTCCCTCCCCTTTTTCGGCACCATCACTAACTGTAGTAAACAAAAGACTTTTATATCTTACCAGCGAACAAAACGATTATTTAAAAAAAATCTATTCAAGCCTTTTCCTTCATATGCAGCCACACTAATTTGCACGTAGGCCTACATTCAAAACTGCATCGTTCGTTTTATTGGGACTTACGCTTACTTACTGCATTCAAGCTGCTTAAGTTTAATATCAGTGGGGCGCAATAAAAAAATATAGCTTTTTTCGAAAGAAAAATCTTTTGTAATATTTTTCGGAAAGATAACACATTGTCTTATTTTTCCTACAATATACAATGTTTTCGTATTTTTGGATGAAGTATTGCTCGGTTTAACGACATTTCTACTCATTTTTACCCTTTTGACGTAACAATTTACCCCTAAGACGCAACAATTTTTGAAAAGCACATGTCTCAAATGAAACTTTGATCGCCACAGATCTATTGTTTTTGTTTTACAACTTGGACTCTTAATACTGTGGTATTTCTCCTTCCAAGACCAGGAAATTAGCACGCAGCTGCTGCAAGCTGCACAAGTCGGGTCTGGCTTTAATATCAGCAATCTGGATTTAACCATGCCGTGCGCAAATGGTTCCGCTCAAATACAATTAAGTGAGGCCAACATGCTTCGTTCATTCAGAAAATTCAGTATTCTAAGTAAAGCTAACAAATGATGAGTACTCGATATCAATAGTTTACCAGTTTACGGTTTCCTTACATTTCGTTTCTTCATCACTAAATTTCTGCTTGTATTTTGAGAATACACGCTTATCTAAAACTTGGAAAAGCTGTTATTTAGCGCAAATTGATATTTCGCGTAGGCGGATATGAACCCTTTTTTACCAGCAGGAGGATGTGAATCTCAAGAGCCAGTATGATTTACGCCTGATTTAAACCGTGCTACAACAGACTTTAGAGTAAACGCAGATGTCTACATAATGCTCCGCATGCTCTTGATCCAACACAGCCAAAATCACTACTTATTTTGTTCCGTCTTGCTGCAGGATTGCATTGTACAATTTCAAATCAAATCTCCTACAGCATTATCCGCATCCCACCAACTTTTTCATGCAATGAAAAGTGGAGTAGTTGTCACAAAAAATTGTACAAAACAAGGTTGCCACAACTAGATTTTCACAATTTCAAGCAGTGCCTATCACAGAAGGTACTACAGTAACAGCTTTGTTAAACAGGCACAGACAAAGCTTTATCTAGCCTCATTCACCTTTTACTGCCGCAAATGCAGAGAAAGACGATTTTATGCATCAAGCAGCAATTTTTATTAAGTAACTTTTGTGAAGATGTTTTTGCATCAACAAATTTTTCTCAAAATATGGAAATTATCCGATAACTCAATCGAAATTGCTTGCGATTTGTAACCGTGTTCACAGGAAAATTCTACTAGCTTCCTAACTTGATACTATGGTCAGCTGAAGCGAGTTCTGTCGATTCGAGAAAATCGTCTTGACATTCAAGCTAGTGGACGTTAGTTTAGAATTTGTTATAACTGATAAGCTTTTCTACCTTTCAGTACTGCATTTGCTGTATCCAAATACAGCTTTGCCTACTTCAGAAGAACAACAACGAAGGTGGCTATAAAGAACTGACTGCATTTTCAAATTGTTTGTCACATGTTTTGTTTGTATAATTGTCTCATGCTGCTCAATCCTAATATGTTGTATATTTTACTTAGCCTTTTTTACATTTTCATCAGATGCTCTATGGGTGATGTACGGGACAAAAGGAGCATGCTAAACTTTAATTGGACATGTCATTTTGTTACTGCTGGTGTCACGGTTGAAGAGTTATTGTGGGCTATCTACGGTATCGATGTAGTTATTACGCTGTAATAAACATATACTGTCATTGCCAACAGCAATAGAAAGAAATTTTGGTTTAAGAAATTTTAATGTAAGACGCTCAAATTTGTTTCCAAACTTGTGGATACTTTCGCAAGTTTTCTACCGATTTATCAGTTTTGAAGAAAAAACCATATCGTCGTCATTCATTTTCTACATGCCTTCACAAAAATTTGTGATTTATTTTATTAGGCTTTGTGTCTTGACCCGTCTCCTCCGCTGCATATACCAGAAGCAGAAAAAGGTGGTGACTCTTTGTTGGGGACTTTGCGCCGTTCTCAGCATCTTATTACGCGCAGCAATCGCCGGACTTTGGATTGCGCTGCCGAAAACCAACTTTGTTGTGGAATACATGTCAACGCTTTGCGCCGTACTCGCAGCTGCGGTTGGTTTCTGTGAATACTGGGAGTTTCTGATTGTTGCACACAGAGAATGTCCGGACTTTTGCTGAATTTTGCAAAAATTATTAATAGTTTGTGGATTGTGAGACGAACATGTTGCCAGATCTATATCCAATGAAAGATGCCCTTATTTACAGTATGATCCAGGGCTATGGCGCTTAAAAAAGAAGTGTGGGAACGCACTCAATAAACTAGCATTTTCAACTGCACTTCAAACTCATTTTTAAATGAGTGAAGCATTCCCCTTCATTATAGTACAAACGAAAACATCCACAGTTTTTAGGGATGCTACACAGGAGATAGCTTGTCATTTATTCATTTAGCCGACGAAGGGAGCAAAAAAAGGAAATCTGAGTAAAAATACACATCTTTAAAGTCAGGTTACTGTGAAAAAAGTGTGGCAACACGTTCTCACACCCAAAAGAAGCGTGGGAACGCCGTTCCCACGCGTCCCACCCACTACACCCCTGGTATTATCCCAATCGCAAAATGAGCAATGGTGGTACTGGGAATTCCGAACAGAGTATTAAAACAGAGCCAGCTGCATTCTTCGTGTCGTTGCGAATTTTTCCTCTGCTGAAGAAGATGATCAATTATGAAAGGTTTATATGAACTTTAGAAAAAAGGGTGTGGCTTAAGCTTATGAATGATTGCTATTGAACTGCTTGTTACTTTAGGGATGTTCTTCCCCGTGGAAATCGTCTCCTAAAACTTCCGATTTTGCATTTAGTTTTGTCAGAAAGTTGGGAATATTTTTCTACTGCTTTCTACTGGATTTCGTCAGAGCTAAAATACATGACATCCAAAAAAATATTTTTGGTAAGTTCTATCTATGAGAGCAGACCAGCATTTCCTGATACAATTTAACATACACACCAATTCAGCAGGAATTTGATCTGCAGCAACTCGAATCGTTCATCTCTCCTCTGTTAAGGTCAGCATGATAAAAAGTGTTTTCAGATTTATCTAAAATTCACAAACGTAAAAATGAAGTACAAAACAAAGCAAAAAACAACTAGTGGCTTCTGTCTGCACAGGTATCACCAGGTCCGTAACCAGCTTGGAATACCAAGAGGGGAGAAGAGTTTTCTGAGGGGGGGCCAATTTTTTCAGCGATAGCATGTACGAAAACAACGGTTATGCACACAATCTAATCTGTGTAAACTATGTCCAACAAATTTTTTCGGGGAGGGCGAAAAAATTTTCAGGGGGCGAAACCCCGTGCTCTCCCTTAGTTACGGACCTGGGTATCACCACCCATTCCTGTCTTAACAGTTTTTTGCCCTTTGCTTATTTCACTGGCAAGTCGCATGTAAGGTGGTTAAAACCATTGCTTTGAGGAAGCCTATAGGTGGGTTCAAAGTACAATAGGTTCAGCATTAAACAGTTAACAATTGCGTTTGGATGATATGAGACACGAGGCAAAGACAACTGAGTGGAATGTGGTGCTTCGCATAAAAAGAGAAAGTTCCTAAGTTTTCGCAACACTTTCGACACTGCTCTTGCTAGTAGCGCAATTTCATCAAAACTGACCTGCGACCAGGGACGCTGGAATAGGGGTGCATGACGGGGGCACAGGTGCCCTTACATAACAGATCATAAGTAATTTCATGATTTACCAAGATCTACTTGAAACAATTTTATTGCAGCTATTCGCGCACACATAAAATTCAGAATGGTTTTCTATAATTTCTGTTGTTATTTTTGAGGTCAACATTGTTGCTTAACGTGTAAATGCGAAAAGAATGACTATTATTTGTATGGGTGCGCTTTGACACTGAACTCAAACAAACAGTATTGAACTCGTGGTATGTCAAAACCATGGGCATCTGGAGGGGGGTCAAAACGGGCATTTGTCCCTTCCTGGAAATTGGGACTAAGAACCAAAATTTTCTAGAAAACTTTACGTCAGCCTTATATTTGCCGCTGTGACGCTCATACTGCACAATAGCCAGGTTCATTCTTCTGGTGTCATGCAGTCAGGGGCGGATCCAGGTGGGGGTGATTGGGGCGATCGCCCCCACTAAAACTTATGCAAGTAACATTTTTCACCATGATTTTGTACAATTCAAAAAGACACTTGGCTGCCAACAGAGACTTGGCTGCCAAATATTACTGAAATCGCCCCCCCTAAACTTACGAGCTGGATCCGCCTCTGCATGCAGTGGTGAGCTTGCAGTTCACTCATGTCCGCTCTTTTGCCTACAGAGGCAGGTTACGAAACTTGCGAGCGGATTGTTTTACCAATGGTCTATATTGTGTAGCAATAACATGGCAACAAATCTTCGAATGTTCACTTCAAGTTACAATATTAGACATTTTGCCACATGTGACTGTTAAACGCAGACATCTTGGCAGGTAATGCATCGAAACAGTGACTGCTGATGGCGGTAAGCAGGGCGCCGGAGAGCGGGGACATTGCCCATCTGACCTTTCAAAAGGGGGCAGCGGAGGTGGAGGTGTCTTTTTCATAACAGCATCATAGGTAACTTTATAGTTTATCAAGATCGAATTGAAACAAATGTTCTATAGTTCGTTTTATTACTTTTGAGGTCAACATTGTTGTTGAACAGTAGCAAGCTTAATTGGTAACGATTTTTTTGTTCTTCATAAGTTTCCATTGCCCTCAACTTTTTTACTGCCCCCCCTGCCCTACCGATGTTACGGCCTCCTTGCCTGCGACAGTATAAACATTCTTCACTTGGCGGGATGCCCCGATGGCTTGCATGCTTGGTAGTTGTTTCTCCACGAAGTTGCAATAGTTTTGATCTAGCAATTCCTGCACGTACAACCATGGTCATTACTGTAATGTTACTTAAATCCTGATATAGAATTTTTGCAAGCTATGGGCGAATATGTGAACTTGATTGATTTGTTTCATCTCAGTGCAATATGAGGTGTCTAGGGCTTTGTGGCAAATTAACAACACGTTCAATCGCCCTTGTCACGTGGCCTAAAAAACAGGGCTTTGAGCGAACAACTAATGAAGGTGAATGTTCAAACGCTTACATGTTTCATCGTGATTTTTATATTATAGCAGTAAATTTTGCATTTTGCACTGATTTTATTGCATTGCGTTATTTTACATTACAAATAATACAGACTAATTTCGTCTTGTGCAATGAGTTATTAATTGCCGCACGACTTCGATCCAATCTAGCTCTCGATTGTCAGGCCTGCTGAAGACCTGCATGAGCATGACATGCACGTTACGTAAAACTTGATTACTTTTACGAGGCGAAAATGTGCACTCTCGCCATCGTAATTTTTAGGTAAACGTCCAACGTAACGTTTAAACGTATTGGTGACTTTCGGCCCAAACCTCCGCTATTTCATGTTCCTACGCATTTTTCAGTTTTGGAAACCAAACGCTGACCAAACGCTGGCTCAAGAACTCTGAGACCAAAAATTATATCTCAATTTACCGGCTTGCCCGGCAACCTATCGAAAGACAAGCAGCAAATTTAGGTGTCTGCAAAGAAGTGAAATACAATGAATTATAAGAGAATCCTGTCTTGCTGGTTATTTTGCTTTAGATTAAGTGTTTTTTATGGTGAAAAACAGAAGCAATGTAAACTTTTTTTGTCACACGCAAAAGTAAATAAATGAAGGTTTTTCATTGGAGGTCTCGGAACAATAAAAGTTTATTTCATTTTGCACATTTAACAAAACATTTTGTACAAACTTTGGGTTTCCAATGTAAACGTAAAATGACTGAACACATATATATTAACAAGCAGCTATTTGGCAGAACAGCTGGGCACAGTGTTCCGCAGAATATGTCTATAGTTAAAATGCATTGACGTTGGTGTTTTACACCTCTATCAACCCGTTGCTCATTTTTCAAAAAACTATAATTGACAGCTCTACCAACGTTATGTTAAGTTCAAACTACCGCTGCGAAGAGGACCACTTCAGAGAGGAAGGAAGAGTCCATTTTTCAACACCTTTGACTGGAGTTGTTTTGTCAGGATTTTGTTTATGCTAATTGAATACGCAAGGAACACGCATGCAAACAAATTCCCAAAACGTAGGTGTGTGATTTATACACAATATTGCGGTCACTTGCGCCAGGATTTGATGCTGCTTGTCGATTTATCCTTACCAGAAAATTGAACAGCTCTTGAGCAGTGAAGAACAGGACATTACAGTAAGACATGTGAACTTGTTTGCTAATCAGCTATGGCTTAGCGCAACCAACTCTCTCTCTCTCTTAGTTGTCCGTCGGTTCGACGATGACGCTGTTCAACGCGTTTCCTTGTGTCGGCGCATGTGGCGCCATCTAACCTCGTTACGCCCCTGGGTGGTTGCGCCAAAATCGTACCTTTTTTCGAGTTTTCTTTAAAATCTGTAAAAGTGTTTATAAAGGCGTACGATTTCTAAATCATGGATATGCAAGATTTATGGCAATGGTCTCGCATCAGGCTATGGACAATGGTCGTAATAAACATAAAACAGCTGCAGGACCAATGCTTGGAATTGGCAGACCCAATCAGAAAACTGATGACGGAGACTTTTCTCCACAAAGTGTATATATGTTTGTATGTTCTATTTGAGCTGATCATTCTATTTGAAAAAGAGCTGATGTTGCCTACATCGTAGGCGAAATATATACTCTGTAGGATAGTGTGTCTGAGTGTCTGATTTTTAGTGTCTGATTCTTCGCTGAGAAAGGATATCTTTCCATAGACTATGTTCATATATGGTGTAATTTGCTGGTCTTTAACCAAAAAGTTAATTACTTGATATACTGAAATTTTGAAAGAGAATATGAAAGCGTTAGTTTTTTAAATACAAAATAAGGCTATTATGGACACACTGCGTAAGCATAGGAGTTGAAGTTGTGAAAAATCAAAGTAACAGAAGGCGATTTTTCTGATTTGAAATGCTTACAAAAGTTTTATTCCAAACAAGTAATTGGGAGATTGAAGACACCAACTTGGAATAAAAAATATAATCAATTGTGCACCAGCGTCTCAATGTTTTGCTACAAAATTTCAAAGTCTATTTTCCAAAAGACGTTTATTCGAATCTAAATTCTCTGCTGCGGAGCGTGCAGCCCTTCACAGCTGAGGATTTCGACTTCGGTTCCCTAACAAGTGAACTTATTTAGCTGCCGTCAGATTTGGTCCATAAAACAGAATTTAGAATATTTATAAACTACACTGACTTTTTGGTATCACTTCTCAGCTTTTCTGAATACTGGCATCACAGTCAAAAAGCTCTTTCAGTTCTTGTTCGTATGTCAACAACCTACTTTGTGAGCAAATATATTCTGCTCTTGTCGAAAATGAGTAAAAAAAGAGAAAATCAATCAAGGAAGTTAATTTTTTATGAGAGGGGCTCTTCTGAGGGGTTACAACCTCGTTTTTCACAACCGGCGGATGAAATTCAGCAGCAGCCAAAACATTAAATGAGACATATTTTCTTTTTTATTCACACTGTCATGTTGCAGCTGCCCTTGTTGTCGTCGTCTGCACTGCCACCATGGGCATTGGAAAGGTACCCTGGACTTTGAAATTTTTTACCTGTAGTAGAAAAATGTTTTTCGCTTAGTTTCGGAGTTAGTAAAATGAAATTTGACGCTGTTGCCCCCTTGGAAAAACCCTTTTGGCCATCTTATGGAACAATGCACTATTGGTCCCCACTTGAAAAATCCTTCCGATGCCATGTACGTTCATATGAGCTAGATCGTGTGTTGCCCTGTAGCCCGGATTTTAGACTTGCGCTCGATTTATCGTCTTTTGCAAGCTGAACACTCCGGCACTACGGCGAGTAGTTTGTAATTTTGCTATTTTGCTTTCATCTTATACATACCAAAGTCATGGACCACCAAAAATCTGTGTGTGGTCCCCTGGAGGTCCATGGAGTCCCGGTTGGGAACCACTGCTATTGACACACCATGTCAAAGTAGTATCTTTTGTTGACTGATCCGTCTGACCGGTACATACATTGGCGTACTGCATATCCGGTATATTAGCCCCACTCCAAGCCATTAAGATTGAATGGAACATCTAACAAGCATATGGTTTAACCTTAACTTTGTGAAACATGTAGGTATTGACCATTGACCAAAATTCACAGCAATCCATCATTCACGGAAACGGCAGCCAACGTCACATCCGGCGTAAGAGATTGATTATTGTGAAATCAGTTGGTTCTCAGCTCGCACTGCAGGGCATCGGACAGGGTGAGTGATCGACGAAAAACACGATGGCTGCTAACGCAAAGACGGAAAATGAAGCCTGGACTGAATAAGGTCTTATTTCACCTTTTTCGACTAAAGCTTATGTTGTACCCAAACGGCTTTTATATGGTGGTTGGTTAAACATACTGTGAAAAAATGTTTTGAATACTTGTGCAGTAATCAGCTAACTTAGAAAACAGGTTTCTATGAAATTCATAAAGTTTGACAACTACGTCAAGCCTAATGAGTGGGTAGGATTTGAGTGACGGAGGCGCATACCTACGCTTGGGAGATTTAAGTTTAGGTTTGTGTTTTGAAAAGAGTAATTTCTAAGTTAAGCTTGTTAAGAGTATTTTTGGTAATATATGTGTTTTGATAACTGGCAATAACCATCAACCCTTGTGCTTTTCGTTAACTTCTTTATGCAGTAAAAAGTGATTTCGCAATATAGAGCCATATTCATGAACTAAGGTGATAATTCTGGCAGGTTTCTTGAACAGCATAATTTCTATCATGACGTCATTCTCAGTATAAATGAGCAAATCCAAATCGTTGTGTTGCTTAGCTTCCAAATGTGGTGCTTAGCTTTGATGGTTGGTGGCAAAGTATTTATTCTAGCCCAAATAGAAATGCTCTCAAAAACATTTAAAGTTGAACACATACAGTCATAGAGAGTGAATGTTTGAAAAAGGTTGATGTTCTGTAATTTTGCAACAGTTCTTTTTTAAGCAATTTGCACTCGGAAATGCCTTGCGTAACTTTATAGCAATTTTTATAAAACTCGATGTTCCTTTCCGATTGTTATAACGCAGCACCAAGCCTTAGAAAACAAAACGGCTGAAAACTCCTCAACAGTATGATGCAACTATAGGACACAAGCTTTGAAGTAGAGAACAAAATGCAACACAAATTTGAAGGATTTTGCAAAATATATAACTCTGCTCAACCAGTTTCATTCAAGCAGCAGACTTCTGCATATAACATTTGGCAGGACCCAATCAAAGCAGTTCATCTGTTAAAATCTGAGTGTTTGAATTTGCATATGCAATAGATTCAAGAAGCAACTTCTTTTTTGTCTTTTTCTTTAACACGTTCTTCTGGAAACTTCATTTAAGACCAGAAGGACGGCAAGGACCCTTTGATATGACATTCAATAACGTAGACCGTAATTTTGTAGTGATTAAAGTATTTCAAACGAAGACGGTTACGTCGGTGCGAAGTGCACATGCGCAGATACTTTTACTAAATGAAGTAGTTGATAAAAATTTGATATAAAAACTACTGAAACAAATTTTCGAATTGATATGAACCGCTTGACAAAAAGATGATATAGGCTTGTGACTTAAATTCTCAAGAAAGAAGTATGTGTTCCTTTACGGACGACTGACATGAGTTGACCCTTTCTATTGAGACGGTTTGCAAGTCTAACACTGCACATTGCACATACGTGCATGAGCCCTTTGTTTCAAATTTCAACCAAATTAAAACCAAACAGCTTGAATCAATGCAATGTCCAGAAATGTAGTCAAAACTCAATTCTAGTCAAAGGTAAAACCCAGTCAGGTTTGAGGAAAGTCATCAAGTCATTGATCGCTTTTTAATAACATTTACACAATTCAGTGGAAGTATTCTTATATTATATGACTATTTCAGAGATACTTTCCTTAGCCTACTTGCAACATGCAATTAGTTGTATTGAGTAATACTCACGTGTGTCGTTAGTTGATTAATGCGTTGCTTTGCGCTAATTTAAAGTTCATGGAGAAATTGCTGAAGACGTACTGCATTCTGTGCATCATCAAGCTAGAGTTTTTGGAAGTTGATGCAGGTATGCTGTGCAAACGTTGCATATATGTTGGCAAAAGTCGCGTTATATGCAGTTATTCAAACATTGAAGTACCTGATAACTGTTCTGAAAATCATTGTCGTTTTTTTGCGCAAGCAGGTTGCGTAAGACGTGCACGGCAGTAAATTATTCGGGCCGGTAGTAACCGCTGCAAACGTTTTCACATCTTACCGTACAATCCCGATTCTCTTACGTTTCAAACATGCTGCGTATTACGAACAACGATGTGGAAGAAAATTACTGCGTGACGTGAGTTGACAGCGTGTAATCGCCAATAACCCTTCATATCTTACACGCTCAACATAACTTGTAGATAACAGCATTCAGGGGAGCACTAGCAATGTCCGACGTTACCATTAGTTAGCGCAACAAATAGGATATGACTTTCATAAAAAACGGACAGATACTGCGGTATTAAAGGAAAAGTTATTGAATTTGTCGCAGGAACAAAAAAGAAATCAAAATTTTACAAATGAGTTTGGGCGCTACCAGGTGCGTAACGACGGGGGCAAGCGGGGCATAATTACCGGGCGCGGAATCACTATGGGGGCGCCAAATCACTGCGGGGGCGTTGAGAAATCCCAACAATGTCACAAGTACTTTCTTCAATACAGCACATTTACTTCCGAAAGACTTCAGGTTCAGTCATGGGGGCGCCAAACTTGATTCTTGTCTCGGGCGCCATCTAACCTCGTTACGCCCGTGGGCGCTATGTGCTAGTGAAGAGGTTTGGGGCTTGTTGACGCGCCCCTAAATAAATTCGTATCTCGTGAACTACTGGTTGTTGCGTCCGTTTGGTATTGGTATAGGAGTGCAAGGCTAGATTTCGCTTATAGAGCCGGCCGTAAAGATGCGTAGCAATTAATGCGACCTTCTTGCCTGGTTCAATATAGAGAAAGACAATGGACGTTCTCACGTCCATTTCGGCTCTTTGCAAATCTAAGTCGTCGTGGTCTCCCTTGATACCGTGAAAGGAACAGTGCCTGCGGGTGCGGCATATGTGAGGTCTGCGTCGAATGAAACAAATCTCTGCCAGTAGATGTCTGTTTGCATGAACCCTAAGCAATGTTTGTAAACACGTCTGTATATGCGTCGTTGCACGTACATACTGTCCTTGCGTTCGCTGTCGCTAAACACTTCAATCGCTATCACATGATGGGATGGACCACTGACTTGATTTAGCTCTGTCTTGACATGTGACTAACTCCGTGCATTTTGCCAAACTTGCATATCTTATACACCTTGTATGTGTTACAGACAGGCCCGTAACCAGCTTGGGACACCAGGGGGGGCGAAGAGTTTTCTGAGAGGGGGACAAGTTTTTTAAACTATGCCCAATAGTTTCAAAATATGTCAGGCACATTTTTTCCAGGGGGGGCGAAATTTTTTCTAGGGGAGGCTTCGCCCCCCTGCGCCCCCCTGGTTACGGTCCTGGTTGCAGACCATGAATTGCTTACGTAACTTGCATTGGTGAAAAACCTGAATATGTCACTGACGACAAGAAAACAATAAATCAATGCAGCTGCCAAATAAAACATCGTGACTATAAGCTTCTGGTTTTATTCTTGCGTAATTTACAGAGCATGCATGCCTTACCCGCTGACCTGGCTTCATCTATACAGGTTCGTACAGAGCCTTTAAAACTCCTTATGCACTTATATGGTATGGATTTTCTTGGTAATGTTGCATTAGGGAAGACGCCACGGTCAAAACGCATATGCATTTAGGTGTGGTGATCGCGAAGGCACCGTTTGCTTCAGCCAAATGCAATATCAGAAAAGCGAATGTCATCAGTCAACTACACCAATTTTATAAGAAACGAAAATGCCAATTAGCAAACATGAATAATGCCTTTTCAGATATTTTTGATTTTTTAGCATTTCAACCCCTGTGTACACCTAAGAATAAGACAGTTAAAAGCAAACTGTTTGGAAACTTTTGGTTTGAACTTGAGCGGCCATTTTTCCATCCACCTCCCGCCAAATCCGCACCCGCCACTGCTGCGCTGTCATATAAAGTGCATAGAATACATGTACTCAGGGCCCCGACATGGTGAAGTGCCACGCCGGGGTGAGTCGAAAAGTGCCTCCCCCCACATCTGATGGTCACTTGCTATTCCTTCTTCGCACCAAAACTGCCGCCCCCTGAAAAGTGCCGCCCCGGGACATTGCCCCCCACCGCCCCCTTGTCGGGGTCCTGCATGTACTGTACTTTCAAGGAACTGATACTAAAATAGTTTGTCTTAGAGTTTACTAACATGACTTAGTCGCATCAACCCATGTGCAAAAATGTGTTTTCAATTCTAGGGTAAATGTCAAAAGACCATATGAAAAAATAGGGTTGCTGCTGAGCTTTATTTTTTCGCTTTCCAGTTGAAGCACCGGTTCAGCGGATAAAGTTAAAAATAACCTCAATGAACTACATATCAGGAAAACATTGAGTAGGAAATACATTTATGCAGACACTGCCTTGATGATTTCTTTAATCCCCCCAAAATCGCTTTATTCTGCCCAATAACAGCACAGTTTGATGACAATTTTAAAAACAATGTATATGCAGCGATTCATTTTTATAAACAAAAACTACACACACTAACAGTGTTTGGGCCCAGTTAAACAAAAATATGCGGTTATAGATCACCAAAAAAGCCAGTCGTATTGGAACTTTTATTTCTTTACAGAGGTACAAAAGGCCTGCAAGGAATATTCCGGAGTTTATGGTATCAATGAAAATATGAGGAAGAAGCACTACCTGTGCTTCCTATGCCCAGATAATGCTAACATTAATGCCATCAGCTTTTGCAAAAACGCCAACAAATCTTTTGAGACATGGCTTCAAGGATGGCAGTTGCAAAGATCGATTTTTACCGACTGCACAAACAACTTCATCAACAACAACAGCATCCCGGACATTAAGCTTATTTCCTATCCAGAAAGAAGCATTTCGAGGTACTGCGAACATAATAATATATCCTCTGAAAGACCAACAAGAGCAAACTTTTCACGTGGAAACTGCAGTGTTTCCTGCTGCAAATTTGCTGATGTGGAGGAATGCAACGATTTAATTGGCTACCATATCTTTGTCGCATGGGCTTGTATCACGGGAGTTCTCACGCTTTCAGGCAACACAGTTGTTGTAGTAACAACGTTGCGTCTGCTAAATCATGAATTCTATACAATGCCAAAGGTGCAGCGAGTTCACAACTTACTGCTGCTGAACCTGGCTACTTCTGACTTTCTAATGGGAGCATACTCGTGTTTTCTGGGATTAAAATCTATACTGGCACATACGAGTAAGCAAGGATATCATGAATATGACTGGCGGGGTACTACTCCCTGCAGCCTGATTGGTGTTATAAACTTTGTTTCCAGTCAGGTGTCCGTGACGCTTTTGGTGATAATGACGTCATTTCGACTATACAGCATCACGCATCCGTACCGAGGACTGTCTACGCGACTGGTTGTTTACTGCATTGTAGCATGCTGGGTACTTTGGGTGCTGGTGGCTTTCATTCCTTTAATCAAGAGGGACTGGATCAAGCTTATTTTTGGACACTGGGTGAAACTGGAGGTTTTGCTACGTTCAAACAACAGCAGAGAATCTTTTTGGATAAATTACGACGTGCTGAAGAAACCAACGCCATGTGTGTTAGCCATAGCAGTAAGTCAAAATTATTCGAGAAGCTTCGCGCTACCAGAAACTCCGTACTGGTATCAATTAGCCAGGATGCCAAAAAATCTGCACGATGACAAATCTGGCAACTTTTACAACGACAGGGCTTGGTGTGCAATGGATTATTTTGACTGTGCCGGAGGGCCTGAAACTTTTTATAGGCTTGCTATAATTTTATTTAATCTCATGGCGTTTTTGTACATCGCCTCTGTGTATTCCTACTTGATGTTGCAAACTGCAGGCAACTGCAAACCCAACACTCGTGCTTGCCTGCTTTTTTCATTGAGCGGCTGCTGTCACAGTAAACGTCAGGCCAACGCCGCTGACCTGGCGCCAGCTAGCGGAAGATTAAAAGAAAATAGAAAAATGCAGAGACTGATGTTCGCCATAATAGCAACGGATTTCATCTGCTGGGTACCTTTGTGCTTGGCCGCATTGTGGCACTTTGGTAATGTAGATGCAGCACATATGAAAGAGGGCTTGCCCTGGGAGAACATTTCGAGCTCGTTTTCGGTTTTTATCATTCCTACGAACAGTCTAATCAATCCATTTTTGCATTCAGCTCGCTTAAGAAATATTTGCAAAAAGTTTTTCAAGAGGAATCCTCACCCATGATTATCTGGTTAATTATGTTTCTGGCACAAAATTTATGCGAATAAACAACACGTCCTTTGGAAAACCTTCGGCAACGATTTATATGAATTGATTTTGACAAGGTATGAACACACTTCACCAGGTGCAGAAGGATGATGCTTTCCTCTCATGTCAAAAAACAGAGAATCTGAATAGCTAAGTTTATATGCAGGAATTGTTGTTTCGTGCAACTACTGAACAAATTTTATGAAATCGACTAATCTTGCAGGTTTATGAATAACTTGGTCTTGAAAAATCATGTTATTTCAGTTTTTCAAAATGTAGAATCTCTTCGATTAGACTGTACACTCTGAGCTGTTATTCCAGACTAAATACCGGTAAAGGTTTTCACATATCTCAAATCTATTAGAAAATGTGCAAGTTATTCCAAAATCTGTTCTAAACAAAATTCGTTTACATACTGTAAAATATCAAAAATAGTAATCGTCAAATCAAAAATTGTGTTTTTGAATGAAGCTTTCTTTGCCATGAATGTGCTTTAAAAAACATACTATGGAGTGCAGCACCTCTTATTTTGGTAATACGTTTGAGCTTGTGGCGTTGTTTCAGCCGGTGGAATTGAACTTTGCTGAAATTTGCCCGTTGGTGGATGTCTGTATCCAAAGCAGCAGAAGTTCAGCTTTTACTCGTACTTATTGCCCAATAGTTGTTTTTTTTTATCAACGTGTAATTCTTGAAAGTAATGCTTTTATTATTGAAAAACTATCGCAACCTAATTCGAGCACTGAGAATTAAACTATTTCACATATGGCAGTACCTACTTGGATATGCAACGCTTGCAATGGCTGCGTGATAAGACGCCCTTGGATGTAGACCAAGGTGCTGTTTCCAGTGCACGCCATACACCTTCTTTAATTTTGCAGAAAACACAGGTTTTAAACATTCCCACGACATACAGAACCTGCTCTGATTTACCTTTAACGCTTATATAACGTGCACTGCAAAGTTGAAACTCGTTATATTGTTCATATTTTTTCTGTTTCGTAAACAAAAACGTCTATTTTTAACGGAAACCCTTCATGATGAGTCTCAGAAATTTTGCAATACATAGTAAGTTGTTGCGAAGAGTTCAGTTACAAACTGATGAACAGCTTTTTTCTTCGCCTAGTTTCACTGAATTGAGATAAAAACTGTTTTCACAAGTTCATTTTAATAAAACAGAGTGTGGTGGTTTTTCTTCATGGCATGAGTCAGTTCTTTCAATCCAGTGCTAGGCTGCAGTACTGCATATCTCCGGCCAGTTGTTGAACGGTCATTCGATTGTCCCATCATCCAGAACCGTCAGCCCGTGCAGTCCAAGAGAGTCGGTTGGTTGGTCATTGGAGAATAACCTGGACGACGGTTTGTTCTTCTGCGTCACACTCACAAGCCTCTGATCGTGGCGGTTTCGACACTAAACAAAAGCTGGGAGCTGCAAAGTTTTTAGGGAGTTTCTTAACGTCTTAAAGCGGTCCCGGTATAGTTTGCATTTTTTTCGACAATTTTGAGGCCCTGGCCCGGATTTGGATCACAAAAAGTGGTTGAGCTTGTTCCCCGTTGTAGAAGGATTGCTTTAGGCACCACTGACCTTGACACTCCACTGTGCCGATCTAACATTGCCATCGTGGATCCTTACTCTATTCAACCTTACTACTTCTCTTTTTTCTGTTGAACAAACAACAGTGCACAATTCAATGCTCTACGCCAGGGGTGTCAAACTCGTTTCAGTTCCGGGGCCACTTCAAGCATACTTAATCTCAAGCGGGCCGGACCAATGTAATCATTGCATAACACCCTGGTGATAAGTAATGACAGCTTCCAACTGTTTTCGTAACTTAAATGCAAAAATTTCAAGCTTATCTGAAAATGATTATATTAGCACATTTAAGGAGCAACCTTTACGAAACTCTGCAACAGCATGACGTTTCTTGATAAAAGTTTATTCAGTTTTACGACATTAATTACTTTGAAACCAACCGAAACGAAAACACAATGTCTAAAAAATCAACCGAAATGAAATATTTCGGAATAACCGAAACGGTTTCGGTCAAATTTCCGTTTCGAAGACATCTACTCGTTTGCAGCTAAGTGCAGTATTCTAGAGTCTAGACCACCCGAACTGGCACCACATTGTGCAAACTAGCGGAAACTTAAATTTTTCTTCTACATTGGAAATGCATTAATTTTTACGCAAAATATAGAGCTTGTGACAATGTACGAAAAATATGCCTCCATCAAACGAAACGCGTTTGTAATGAAGCTGCTTACTAACATTATGTTTACTTACTGCTTAACTGAAACTTGGTTAGATAACTCGATCGACGCAAACTCCATTCGTCTTATTGGTTGCATCCAAAAAAATGCAAAGGCTTTGACAATTTGCCCGATCGAATCCTAAAAATTTGCAACCAATCGCTCGCTACTCCTTTCAGTCTTCTTTTTAACCTAATTTTGTCTTCAGAGGTATTCCCTACATCTTGGAAGACTGCTACTGTAATTCCAATTCATAAAACCGGTTCTCAAACAGTTGTTCAA
>Ga0210059_1003288_pt1 | contig 25776 bp, 15 predicted proteins | sample Ectturendosymbi2_FD_188042 | JGI IMG/M metagenome (GOLD analysis project Ga0210059, IMG submission 188042) | Ecteinascidia turbinata endosymbiont from Florida, USA - Sample 2 (SPAdes) (version 2) | ecosystem: Host-associated > Tunicates > Ascidians > Unclassified | place: Key West, Florida... | reverse complement strand
GCTCAGTTAAGGTGAACGCTCACAAACATCTTTCAAATCACATAGCGTATGTGTCACAAAAGTTAATACCCAGCAAGCAGTCGCGACTTTACTTGATAGGAAAACATGTGTAATGGTAACGTTTTAGTATAATTAGAAATGCAACCCCATGCAACAGGACCAATATATTGCAGCATTTTTTTACCATAATTAGTTCTAACACGTTTATGATGATAATTTCCCGAAACTTGTTGTCTTGTGGCATGATCATGTACGCAGTGTAGTTTTGAAAACTCTAATCTATCGCTGATATGTCAAGGGCTGCTTGTGCATAATTTTGGAATGCTTTTTTGGTTGTGAAGATGCTGTAGTTGACAATCTCTTCATTGTTTTACGGGCGCACTGATTGTGATATGAATGTAAAATTTTGAATGTTAAATTTGTAGTCAAATATTGCAATGAATGCAATGGTTAGGGTGAAAAGAAAACTGTAAGACCTTGAATGTATCATGTAGGCTACAGAGATGATCACTATCCGGTTTCCCGGATGGATGTCCGGCAGGATAGTGAGTTTGCAACCGGATACGGATATCCAAAAACTGCTATCAAAGGGGAACCAGATACGGATCCGAATATCCGAAACGCTTTTATCGATATTTCGAGGATTCAGACTTTTCGAAAAAGTTGAATTTTGTACAAGCATTTATTTATTATCTTCAGAAGTATCTTTTCAGCCTTCTGTGCCATGACTCCGAGTCTGTCTATGGTGTAAGTTCTGTACTGTATTGTAATCCCATTCCCTCTTAATTGGACGGATGCATCTATTTTTTTTAAACTGGTACAGCAGAATTGGCCTATAACAACTTTGGCTATAAGACCCTTCGCCTATATAGACGGTTTTTCGTCGATCTTGGCGGAATTTCTAGCTTTTACGAGCATTCGAGTCCACCTGCAACGACTTCTGCTGTATCGTAACTTCGCCCATAGCGATGCCTTCATCGATTCCTGCAGAATTTTTTGTTCGTTTATAACGACATTTGTAAGTTTGCTTTACAGTTTGAAGTGCACGCTCGGCTATATGGAGTGTCATGTAACATTTTAACGTTGATTTTCTATCCCTCATGCGAGTACCACTGACCCTGAAATTCCCTGGGGTAAAGTCGTCCCTTATTCACAGCTGAATTGACGACATGAGAAAATGAACTATCAGACTAACGTCAACGCATCAATCAGAACCAATGGCATTGACAGTTTTTCACTGAACAAACATTTTATTCGCTCGGGCGTCAAAAATACTTAAAAACTAACACAACGAACAAGAGAAAACTTTACGTTGCGCAGAAAATTTTTTCAAGACAAAATGTTGTGCGAAACCACGAGTTTCAGTTTACTTCTGGGCTCATGACATTATTTTCCTTTTTCTGGCTAAACCTCCAGAAGCAGAAATGCAGCATCACTGTAAAAATCTTACAATTGTTTTGCGGGGATTTCTGAGACACCGGTACGAAACTTCACGTGTATGCAATCCTGGTCCTTCGTCGACAGTTCACCGTCCATTAATGCCCGCGGGCCCTCGCCTGTCCTCGGAGTGGCACCCACCGGGCACTGCCAAGGGGTGGCCAGACATGTCTTTGCTCATTCTGTGTCAAAGACAAGTCAAGTCGCGCGATTCTCATCTTCAGCATCTCGGGTTTGCGATTCGGGCAGTGTTGGGCACACCGCCCCGCCAGCCTCGGGAGACCTTTCCATTGCAAACTGTTTCCCAATTTTTGCTGGAAGTCAGGAACTCGGCCACAGTTTGCCCAAGTGGATCCGACTCCACTGATAGCATGTAGCAATGGAAGACCCACCGAATGTCAGCGGGAAACACGATCTTCTCCGCCTCCGACTATCGGCCAAAAAACTGAAAAAAATTCGTTCGGAACATCGCTTTTTACAATCCAGCGTTCATCAACGGGCGCTTTGAAGAGTTAAGGGTCTAGCTGGATTTCAGGAAAAGATACACGAGCACGTTCATACAAATTTTCCAGGAAGCGTGATCAGCGTTCGTCGGTGTCGCTTCACCCTCGAGCGGTGGTTTTTGGTTTCTTCTTTATAATTTAAATGATCGACGATTGGAGACGAATTCCTGGAAATGCGACTTTGTACAGATCCGCGCTATGTTTGAATATTCAAAATGGGTGACCGCGTGACTTCAAGCGTTGTGATTGGTTGCTGGTTCTGTGGGTTTTGTCTCCGTCCCTGCCTCGGATTATGCTGCGTCATGATGCGTCAACATATTTGCGTTGGAAGATACGCGGTACTTCCAGGTCCAAAGGTCGGTTGGAGATGAGTTACTGCTGAACTGACGTCGCAGAGCGGCAAGGTCATCGCTGCTGTCCACACTTTCAAAGTCGGAACTTAAGTTGCACGAAACCAAACCCGTCGCAACAAGTCCAACCCTGATCTAGAAAACGAGAAACGGCTGATTACATAAATTATGAAACCGAATAATGTGAAATCGATGGCAGAGTAACCTGGTGAAACAATTTTAAAAACAAATCAGTAAAACCCCTTTTTTTGTATCTACTGACATATAACTGCGACTCAACCCAATGACAGAGACGATTCAACATAAAAAATTATGTTGACGATCTAACCATGAATATCCACTGAACCCAGGTTAATTATTTGCAAACTCTTTGCTCGACAAACGCTTTCCAAGTAAAAAATGAACGGAACGTTATATTTGTAACAACGTGTTTGCCTATATATAAAAACGCATATCCCATCTAATACAAAACACAAATTGTCTGGTGAACCAGACTTAAAACACCAGATCTTCTGCAAACGTAGAAGCCACAACATGGAGCACACATTAGGCGTGGATGAAGTTACTCCGTTTACCAGTAACCTTAACAGAAATATTTTTCTGTCTTCAAAACAGAATTGTAATATCGCCAGATCCCTTAAAGCGATTATTACTTGGCTCGTGGCACGTAGATCAATTTCGACGCGTCCCGTAACAGCCATTTCAGGTTTCAGTTGTTGTACCATTCTCATTTTTTGGCAAATCTGGCTCAGTACGAACAGCATTATATCGTACGCCGGGCTCCTATGTTTCAACTCGCTCTGAGTATGCGCTGTTAGCGTGTGTTTCAATAAACTAAAGGTTGTATGCAGCGAGAGTGGTCAGGTAGTCGAAGGCGGCACGTTTGAAGGGCCAGGCCGACCTTCCCTTCCGAGTTAAGACTCTACAAAGATTTAACCAGTCTACTTTATTCACAACGGTAGATGCTATTTTCAATGAAATAAGTATGCCGTGGCAAGTCAACCGTGACCTGGTATTTACTGAAGACTCGATAATTACTCGGCTTAGTGTGCGATTACTGATATGGTGCAATCTCGTTCGTCCAATCAAGCCCAGGTGGTCAGTTTGATTCTGATACCAGTCAGTGCAAAAGCAGAGTAAAAAAGTATAAATCAGGACACTTTCGTACAAATGCTATCCTCAACGTATTGCACCTGCTCGACCTGTGGCAGGTTGACTGGTTCCAGGCACTTCATTATCTCGCTGTGTGAGTTTCTTTGGTGGGCACACTCTTCAGAGTGATTGGTCAGCTCGTGGGCGGGGCCGGGCCAATTGCAAGTAAGCTCCTTGAACCTGGATAAAAAGGCAGAGAGCATGTTGATGCCAGCCATTTTCATATTTATGACTTGATCTTTCCTGTGATCAGAAGCAAACAGCATCTAACAGCGGTCGAATTGAAACGGAATACCAGGTAGTGAATCAAGTCATTCAAAACAAGAAGCCAGCTGTTGAGTGAAAGATGCCAGCTGCAGTTTTATTTGTTTCGGTAATGCGATTAAAAGAGATTGTTGGCCTTACGCCCAAATACAAGAAAATATTTTGTTAGAATAAGACTATGCAGACTTGTCGGAATGCGTCTTCATCGTAAAGATTTACTTCTGACTTCTTAGTTAGCACTAAGTGCAAAGCTTTGTTTGCTGTGGCGAGTTTTCGAAATTCGTCTCCTCAGTGTTTTGAGCTTGCGTGGTGTTCTAACTTTAATAGGTTGTCCGATAGTCTTGTCAACATATCGTTCCATTCTCAATGCTTGAAACAGTTTTGCGAGAGTGACTAACTTTCTCGTTTTTTCATCGCTTGCGCTGTTCTAGACGGTGATTAATTTTATATTTTGAAGTATTTGTAGATAGTAGATTCAGATAAAAGATTGAGAGGTGACTTTCAACTAGCACAGAGTAATGGGTTAGAAAGGTAAGGCGTTTCGTGAACCTCCATTTGCATTGCATCGTCAGCAACTTGAAAAGGATAAGCAAAATCTGGACGTTGCCCCACACTTGGAAAAATTTCTGCGGACGCCCATGGCAGAGTGTTCGACATTTAATGCCATTATTGTACAATTGCTCTAATGCAACAATAAAAACTTTTTGGTCAATAAAAACTTTTCGAGGCTGCTCACCCTGATCTGTTTCATACGAAGATGAATGTCTTTCTAATTTCACCACAAACTTGTCAGATTTCACTCAACACTTCTCGCTGACTAAAGAGCGCCGTGCAATGATTAGCAAAATAGCTAATTAATTCAGCCTGCAGCTAGCGGTCACTCACACCTCGCACTGCATGACAGTCTTGCCACTGGAGTCAGTCTCGTTAACATCAGATTGTTGTCTTTTTCAACATCAGATATTTACAATACAGGTTAATATAAGCCAAATGCTTCCGTTACTAATGCAGTCCCGTCGCCACGGGGTTCTTTGGTGGGCTTAGCCCCCCAAACAAAGCTCCAACCCCACCAAATTGAAATATGAAACACTTTAAATCAATAGAGTTTGTTTCAAATTTTAGAATCCCAAGCCCCCCTACACAAACGTACAGCACCTATTAAAGACTTTCTGGCGACGGTTCTGCACCAATACCTAGCAAAGTGCAATAACCCACGTTGAATACGAAACCGAGCGAAGTATCGTTATTAAATGGAAAAATCAGTTATATGCGTAACGTGTTATGCTATTTCCAATGCTAGGAAGAGAGCCTTATAGTGAAAATCACGGCCAAAGAAAACGATACAAACGATATATTGCAAACGTTTTGATAACTCCTGTTATCATCATCAGTGCATTGCAAATTGCTAGGAAGAGAGCTTCTTCAGTTTGAAGCGATTACCAAGCACACATGAGAGTGAGAAATTGATGAAAGAAACTTAAAAATTATGAATCTAACTATCTTCATCCGGAAAGGATATAAAATTGGAAAAAACAACAGCTCAGTCAACATCATATTTGCTGCCAAAACATCAGACATCAGAAATTTCTCTCAAAACATCAGAAGTGGTAACATTGATGCATATCATCCACGTGTGCGCATTAGGAAAGTCCCCGCTTTGTGTAAATTACACGTCAATCGACACTGTTGGTAGTTCAAATGCCAAGCTTGTTTCCACGCTGGCAGAGCACGGTGACACCCAGACTTGATGTATGTGGTAGTACAAACCACGCGGGAATGAAGAAAGCTGCTTCTAAATTGTCAAATCTCGAAAATTCATAACCGCTTGGTTTGATAACAAATGCGTTGCTACGCCATGTGGTAATGCCAAAGAACATTCTGCAATGCACCTGATCTCGACTTACAATGTTGGTGAAGAACTAAAAAATAAACATGAATATTCTTATTGCTAAGGGGGGCTTGAGCTCCTTCAGCCCCCCCCTGTCTGCGCCTTTGGATCTTAGCAGCTAACCTTTGCACAGGAATAGGCCTACAGAATGTTAGTGCAAAGCAAAGATCCTTCCCTGCCAGTGTTGCCACTCTGTCATTACGGAAAAGTACTAAATTTCATGATAAAAAAACACTAGATTTACAAAAAAAACACTAGATTACAAAAATAAACTTGCACTCAATGAAAATGCCCAGAAAATGCGTTGCGATGCTACATGTGGTCCGCGGACAGAATTTTTAAGGTTAAGCGGAACACCCGGTCTTGCCCCGCTTGCCGTTCGAACTTCCGACCGAGGAAGTGATTAAATCGAATTGATCGCTATCTGCGCCTTAACCGATTTGATCAAAGAAACGCTGCCCTCGTCATTTCTGATCGAGGCATTTTGAGTTTCGACTTTCACATCAGGCACATTCATCTGATGCAGTTCCCTCTGACTTAGCCGAATTCCATGTAGTGGCACTTGTGTGACCACTACAAATGCCCGTGGGCTTTCTCAGTATTGATTGTGTGCATGTTGCAGCAATCGTAATTAGAACAAGTATAACATCTGTCAATAATAATGTACAATAACGGCGTTAGACTAAGATTGCAGAGAGATTCTAGATAATAGTCAGCAAAGATAGACTTCCCCAACAGAAAGATTTCGCACTAAAATTTGCTTGATGTTGGAAGCACATACGTGTGTGACATTTTCTACGATGAAGCAAGTCAAATCTGAAAACAGAAATCAAATGGCAGACGAAAAATCGGACCATAGCTCCGACTTGCTACCTCTAGCATATTGCTATTGTTAAAGGAACGATAGTCTGAAGAAAGCCTCAACCACAGTCATCGCACTAACAGAGATTTGTAATAAATTGTTTGCTGACATTGTGTAATAATTTCAATGACTCACTCACTGAACTAACCTATTGTCTCTTTTTAATTTTAAATCTTGTGAATCTGTTGTTTCATACATCATTTTGTTGGAAGTGGCCCGCGTGTTGTCACGTCTTTGTAAAACGGCCCGTAGATAAAAAGTAGCTGGACCATGCTGGTCAAAATCGTCGCAAAATGTAACACATCGCGCCTCTTTGGTTTTGCTTGAGCTATTTGACGCAGCTAACACATTAATTCGTTTTTTGGTAATGTTTTGTTCATCAAGTTGTTTTTCAACTTTTTCTTCGTCAGGCAAACCGAGTCTGAAATGACATCACAATCATGAGATCAATCATAAACCTGCAATTAAACTAATAGAAGATAAAAACGATCGAAGTGAAGATCGTAACCTCGACGTTTTGTGAAATTTTTGCTTCTTTCTTTACTACCATCAGTGTTGTGTGTTATGCAATGGCGTTGCATGAGTAGATAGCGTTGATTTTAGTATCTTTCTGGCATTCGATTCAAATGTTTTGTTCAGAATCCGATTTCAATATTTGTTACATGCTTTGAAATCTCAAGGCATTTTGCAGTCTTGCAAAAAAATGAACTGTAACTGTGTTGGATTCAAAATGTTTACTTAGGAACTGTCAAAAGAATGTCTACGTGTTCTTGGAACGCCTTTTGAAATACATTTGAAAAGGTCCGCCAACCAATGGATACTTCCACAAGCCATTAAAAATACAAAATCTCATAACAAATTTCATCACTGATAGCCTAAACATAAAGGGTTGGGAACCATGGCCTATCTGTAATGTGGGCAGAAAGCTCTGTCATAAGGCAAAGATGGTTGGTCAAAACTGATGCAGATCAAAATAAACGATTGCGCTGATTTCAGTCCTCGGTTGGTTTTGCTCAACGTTCAATATTTTGAAGGTATCGGAAGTATACTGTAATTTTCCTGACTTTTTTTGTGAAGGAAAGATATTTCATCCCTGCAACAACATTATTCATCACAAAAAGCTGTTTCACATCATAAAGTCAGTTTTTATGTTCACAAAAAGCGTTCGTGTTTTGATGTCAGTAAATCGACCTCAGCTGTAACTGCAATGAAAATGTTCCAAGACTTGCTCTGAGTTTGTGACAACTGCAATAACGGTGTGAAATGCTTGCAATATGTGGCTCTGAAAGTATAGTTTTTTTCTAACCTGTCACCACGGGCTTCAGTCAAATTTGTACAGAGGGTGGCAAAAAGTATTTTCAGGGAGTAACTGAAGTGATCTTTTTGTGGGCGGGCCAACAGTAGGTAAATTTCCTTTAACCAACTCGAAACTAAAATAGAAATATTAGAAAAACATGCTTTAATCAAACTGGTTATAAGAATATACCAAATTTCAAGATTGAAGGAGAACAGGTCCTCCCGCCCCTTTCTGACGCTCATGCCTGTCAGCTTCAACCAGCGTATACGTCGTCATAGTTACCTGAACGACGTCATCTCCAGTGGCACCGTCTGGTGTTCAGTTGTAGTCAGGTCAACAAGGCAAATTGATGAGGATTTGTTGCTCTGTTGCATGCCAAAGGACTCTGACGAGCATGCTGCTGAGATTGTTTGCCGAAAGACAACAGTTCGAGAGATGCAATATGGATGGTTGAAACAATCGCTGAACAATCGCTTTTTCGCAGTTTCAACAACAATTTGATAACGATCGTTCATTGAAGTGAAGCACAAAAATTCATGTCACCACTGGCCGAACAGTAGCTATGGACGATTGCAAGCAGACGGAAAAATTGTTGATGACTTAAGAGTTGACATCTTGTAACGAGATTTGTACACTTCCGTCGTTTTATAGTTGATTTCGTTTCCTCGTTTTGTGTAATGTTTGATTGGTAAAAAGTGGTTGCACACAGACAGGAAAGATTGAGTTACACTAAGGTTGAAATGCTTCCCTAAACCTTTGGTTCGCACTTTAGTTGTCGCGTGCGTCGCATGGTTGATTTTGAAATCGAATCAAAAAATGCAAAGTAATAATCGCGCATTTCCTGTAAGCACACACGCGCCAGTGAGAAACGTTCGAGCAGAAAACAAGTGTCGGGCGTTTGCTCAAAACTACAGATTCGCAGCAATGCCACATCACACTTTGGTTTTGCGGAATGCCTCGGGTTGACCTTTGCCAATAATGCATCATGGTAAAACAGAAGAATGAACAGGGTGCAGATCTATCGTAACGACATGCAACAGTTGACCTAAGTTGCGGTGGATTAATCGCCGAACACGAAGCAGCGACGAGCAAACGCTGTTTTATACGATTTTTCCAACAGTAACTCACTACTCAACATAAGCACAACAAGTTCGGGTAAGAAGTGTGTTCAGTCTCTGCATGTTTGCTTCAAACACATGCAGTTTCTTCCACCTTTCGACCGTATGTTCACCGTGCGATGGATATGGTTGGGGTAGATGGCTAATCCACTTGTGAGGCCCCCTCACCCATTGTTGTGAGGTAAAAAATGGAAAGCGTTAATCAATTTGCGAAAATCCGAATATTACGTTCTGAAAGTAGGGTCAGTAAAAAATTCTAAACCATTACTGGAGTGCCCGCGATCACTGCCTTTTTTGCTGCCTTCGACTCAAAAGCGTTAAATTGCACGGATTTGTTGAAACCCTACTTGACTGGCGGGAACAGGATTATTAACTGCCACAGGCAAACCAACCGAAATCACCACAATTGAAATATTTGACAAAACACATGGTCTACATTTTTTATAAGAATCACATCTGTTTTTTTCTTATCTGTGTTCAAAGAAAAAGCAATCACACTGCACCTATATAGTATGTGTGGCCGCATAAAAACTTCAAAGCACAACGTGAAGACCACGTTGCAACTCGCTTACCACCGCTGTAAAAATCTCATACACACGAGCACAACACGTCATGTAAAACGCACCCAAATGATTGTAACTGTTAGGCTCACGATTCGCGTGTTTCTTACTTTTTCAGACTGGTAAGAATCGAACGCAACTAAACTGTCGCGTGAAAAGATGTGAGGTCTAAAAACCAGAACCGTCGCCAGAAAGTCTTGAAAAGGGGGTTTAAATTTGCGCAACGGTCTTGACATTACAAAAATTTGATAAAATCTTTACTGATTTATAGTGTTTCACATTTAATTTTGGAAGGGCTGAGCTCACCAATGACCAGCGTGGCAACTGGACTGGTTTAAATTTCGCTTATACTGTCATTGATATACGCATAAAGAAATACAAAGCAACAACCATCGAATCAAGTAAGGCTGAACATAGCACAGTAAACAGTTAAAAAGGTTTTGTCCTGCCTTCTTCATAACAAAATTATCTAAGAATTCATTACAATTTTTTGCCTAAGTTTTTCACTTTTAATGTACCGAATGCTTAGTGTGGACAACCTAGTGTGGTATGCAGGCTTTTGCTTGCTATTCAAGCTCATCAAGATCTTCTCTGATTTGCTTAGCATGGGAGCAGTACAAACTCGTGCAAGTACTCAATAGCAATCCGATTTCTGAATGACTTACTGAAGAAAATTCAAATGGAACAAAATCACATCTAAAAATACCAATCGAGATTTACGCGATACAAACGCTGACAAAACTACTGTATTACTCAGTCACCTAAGAAACAACTATGCTTTTATTGTAGGATACTGCTGCTAGCCCTACACATAGCTCTTATCTGCAGTACAACCTTGCTTTGATCAGGTGCAGTGACGTAACTAGAGATTTGAGCCATGGGGAAACTTAGATGAAGGGAGCCCACTGGCTAACACTCAGAAAATAGTTGAGAAACAATAGGAAACCCTCTATTGAATGGCTATACAAAAATCCGAAATCACCGGAAAACACTCCGAAACACGCAAAATAGTTACAATCTACTGAAATCAAAAGAATGTAAATACCAAAACAACCTAGGGAGGGGCCCGGTTTTTACATTTAACTTGGCAGGGAGGCAGTCAGTTATGCCAGTGATCGGGTGCATTTCAAACCTGAACAGCCACACCCACAAGTTCTTTTGATAGGGTCACACGTAACAATCGATACGACTCAGCAAAGGCAGGACGCAGCCAACGTGGTTTGAGTATATCGACACAATAGCTGGCATGGGCTTGACCAACCGTCATATTGAGATTCATGGAAACTCGTTTGAAGACTCTGGCGTTATCATCACGAAAGTTGAATAAAACTTAATCTCGTGATTAATAGTAAAGACCTACATTTTTGATGAAGTTTAATCTAAATGATCATATTGACTCTATGCGTACCACAGTTTGTTGGAGGCCCCCCTTCGATCTTGAGGCACTAGGCTTAAGCCTATATTGCCAATAGGTAAATCCGGCACTGCTGCTCGTACACCTATATCTTAACGCAACCGTTTCTGTTATTCTCGGTAATTCGAGCTCATCAACACACTCCTTGGAATCAGGGAGAATAAAAACTGTGTGTATGGATAGTTTGTGTGACTAAAGTGGTAACGGTTGTTACTACTCCAAACGGGGTATCTAGTCACATGATGAGAAAAATAGACGTTTATTTTGAATAAAATTTAGACTAGTAGACAGTTTGTTCTTCATCTTAGAGTAGTGCTCTGCAACCGGCGTGCCGCAGCCCACTGGTGTGCGGTGAGATGATACTTGTTGTGCCGCCGAATATTTTATCAGAAAATATGAGCATTACAGTTCGTTAACTCAAACACTAGCTAGACTTCCACTGTGCATTTATGTTGTTTTGTGACGCCAGAATTGAAGTTTTCACAACCACATGGCAGGCCTGGCGTAAAACAATAATGGTGGGCGAAGGTAGAGACCATGCTGCGTTAGTGAAAAGTCAACATCCAGCCATCCAAATTACGCATAGAGAAGCTAGGCCCGTAGTCAGGTTTCAATGTTTGGAGGGCAAAACACATTTTTAGGAACGGACTCTTTTTGTTTTTATTGTATTTTCAAAACAATTCGTTCGAGGCACAGCAAACATTGTGCCGGCTATGCTCCCCGTGGCTACGGGCCTCAGGGAAGCCCTGATGACCAACGGTTAACAAAAGGAATTGTCAGAAACGATGAGACTGTATCCACATTCTCAACTTTGTTAAAGCAACAGCCTTGAATTTCACGAAATTTTTCGTTGCTATGGGATGAAATGCGATCAGAACTCCAATTACTGCTATTTCCTAAGTCTATGCATTTGTCTTTCACGCTGCAGAATTTTCGCAAATCTTTTCGATATCCGGCATTAAATAAGTCAGTTCGGATTAAGTCAGAACAGCCATCATCTGTATAAACACTTTGAAGATGGTCGTTGGATTGCAAAACTTGCATATGTGGCCGACATATTTGAACACTTGAATGAACTCAACATTAAAAAGCAAGGCGGAAAATGAAAAATTACTGACATGTTCCGACGAGTTAAAAGGTTTTAAACAGAAAATAGTGCCTGGTCAGGACAAATGAGTTAACACAGATAACGTGGATCACTAGAAATGATGTCAACAAGCAATCAAAATAGAAATTTGTCAAAACAGAACTATTGATAAAGTATTTGTGGTGGGTTTGGCCCAAGAACATTTAACTTTGTTACATCAGGAATATATGACCGTTGCTTTATCACAAATATGTGAGGAACAATATGGTGGATGCGAAATCCTTTTTCGGCTAATGCTGAAATATCTAATTAAAAATTATCCTTTCCTGTTAAAAAAAATTCCTGAATTACGAAATACAGAACTCTGAGATTAAAATTCATGGATATTCCACTTAATGACTTTTGGATTTGTATTGAACTGGTTGATACGCGAATTTCGAAAGTGGCTATTGAAACTCTTCGTCGGTCTTGCGCTACACACTTGTGTGAACAAAGTTTCTCATTTCTGTTATTGACCATAAATATTATATGCTTAAATTACGTTGATGAAGAACTTCGAGTTGCTCTATCAATTATTTCCCTAACGTACAGCGACTGTACTCATTAAAACAAAGCGCAAATAACTCAAAATGAATCGTGAAATGTATTGCTTAGGTTGGTGGCCAAGGTGTGCCACAAAATTTTGGAAAGTTGTTAAGTGTGCGGTGCCGTGAGTTTTGCGGAGCACTGTCTTAGAGCGACACACTTGGCCGTCGTTCTAAATAACGTGTTCTTTCTCTCAAATAAATACAGTGGGAAGGAACAGACCAAAACACTTTCATTAGGAAAACAGCACGTCATGTCGACTTTTGCTGCCACACTTGAGGTAAACTGTGGCACAAGTATCAACTTTATCTTGAAACTTAGGTGAATAACCGAGAAAAGTATGTCAGTGGTTTGGCCAACGGCGATGGCATATCCAGAAACTTACTTTCGGTGGAAGTGGGTTTGAAAAACGTAAACTAGCTGGGAATTTAACCAAAAATAAATGTTTACCATACGTTATAGTTTCACTGCGAGAGACAGATCTAGATTGCAATGCGATGTCTCGATTTGTTGAAAAGCAGTTTTTGCAAACGGGAAGGATAGATATGCACCGTAATCATTTAACAAATTTGACTTTCAAATTAATGCCCAAAGCATGATCCTTCCTTGTGTGAAACAAACACTGCACTCTTTTATCTGGTTAATCATTTCCCATTCGTCCTTGCTGACTTGCTTTGACCTTTCCTGCCACCCATTTAGCTGCAGATGTTGACATTACCTTTCCCAGTGTTAGCATTTAAATTGCTTCCTGGAGTGCGTCTGCCAACCTAAAGAATACAATGCTACAGTAGTTACATGTTTTACCAATGCTATGCTTTGACTTATTACGGAGAGATACTATCAATGTGGGTATGTTGCGTTGCTCGATGATTTGCTTGAGACAGTTCTCCTGTTTGAGTAAAATAAATTATTTAGGAATACCATATGTTTTTACTTGCTGCAGTTTGTGTTCTGGTTTGTTCATGTTACTTTTATTTCTGGCTTTGCTTTCTTTCTCTGCTTTTGTTTTTCAACTTTTCACCCGTACGCATTTCTTGCAGATTTCAGGATTGAGACTGGGAAGTGTTACGTGAGTCACGTGAGATTTCTTATGCAGATGTATTCACTTATGTAGTCTTGGTAGAGAATAGTTACAGTAATATAGATATGTTCACATTTGAACCATCGCAAAGTGAAGAAAGAAGAGCTGACTTGGCTGATACTTCGAAAGCTTTCAACAAACCAAGAGCTTTTAATATTACGTTGAAAAAATATTCCCTTTCTTTGAAAAAATTACCAGTCCACATGCATTCCCAACAAAGTTATTTAAACGCATCGCCCAAAATTGCATTTGGTCATTTTTGAAAAAACAAAACTATGGTAATCATCACAGAAGAGCAAAACGTGGTCTCCACTCGCCTAAGTAATCTATGTTATCAACCAATAAAACATCTGTATATTTTATACAACCACTTTAGAATTCTTCAATTTCGCTAAAAATGGAGCAGATACAAGAGTACTACATTTTATGCAACTATTCTATGCACATTTACGGTATATCTATGTGATAAATAGGATAGTACTGAACTCTCATCAATAAGAGGATAGAAAATATACACAATGGAGGTTTTTGATGCAAAATGTTTAGGGTATGTCAATTTTCTACTGCTTCGTCTACCTCATTAGGCTTCTTGTTTAATAGTTTGTTTCTAAAACTTTCATGCGTTAATAAAGCTTGAATATTTCATTAGCTATTAGCTTAATGGGATAAAAAATATTACGCATGATGACATAGATTTCAAATATTGTTTTGTTGCTTGCTTGCTAAAAAAAAGCTTGATGAACCAACAACTTTAAACAAGCGTTGCAAGTATCATTGCAAGTAATCGATAGTTCACTGTCCCTTCCCATGGATTGTGTGTACAATTAGATGATTAGATTGTATATAGAAATAATTCAATGCATTCCCATCAAATACAAACACAACAAAGCACACAAGATGAAAACGGGTTGCTGGAAAATTTATGAATATTTGTAAAAATCTTTTCTACTTCACTCCTTTCTCAGTGAGTCTATACAGTTTGACTTTGAATCTGTCTCCTGATATTTGTTGATAATTTCGTTGATTAACCGCATCGAACCATCATCATGCTCGATTTCACATCACCAATCTTCTGCTTCCATGTATACCATATCATTCCTTGAAAGCTAAGGCCGCTTCCCCATCGTCCATTCAACGACGCGCCATATCCACACTTGTTATGCCACCAAGGTCCTCCTTTTAAAGTACACGGACCAGGATAACTGCAACACAAGAAACGAACGATCATCGACCTTAAATCACAGAAATTGGTTTTCAAACATCTCGCGAAAAACTCATCTGCAATTGGCGTTTAAAATTGCATACAATCTACTCACATCCTAGCAGTGGAGTAGGAGCTGTAAGTGGAGAGTCGCAAGCGTGATTTTAATAGGAAATCGACTTCACGCGAGGGCTTAGGTTTTGGTTAAGCGTTTTTTATGTCACGTGACAAAGAACATACGCTAATCAAAGCGTGGTGTCCGAGTCACATGTCCAGTTCAACCATTCGGGTTCGTCTAATGGCAAAAAATCTCCAGCAGTGTTTTTGCCCCTGATGTCAAAATAGAAACTGCCTGGAACCGTCTGAATTGTACAAAAGTGTGACCTTCAAAAATGTCTTCGTTTTTTTTGTGAGAGTTCGCTGCACAAAAATTTTTCGGGCAATTTTGGGAAAATTCGGGACAAATGCCTTCGCACTCCAAAAAATGTGCCTGCTCCTACACCTATGCATACTAGACTCCTGCACAGATTGAAATATTTGTCCGCTTCTCCCCATGGCACCCGCAAAATTTAAACCCGCCCCGCACCAGAAGAAATTTGAGAAATTTTGCCCTCTCCCGTCCCGCATATGCAGACGTCTAACCCGCACCCAATCCGCCCCCACAAGCCCTCCCGACACACACCCGCCCCGCGTTGTTTTCCTCCCAAACCCGCACCTGCCACGGTGTGGACGAAAACCACTAAACTTATTCAACGTGTTTCTTCGCTAGTAGCAAACTTGTTACTGCTCCATTTCAAAGTCAGCAGACGCTCTTGAAAACGCTGTAGTAAAGCAAAAATGTGAAACCATTTAGTCAACTTTCAACGCTTCTTTCTCAGAGCACTGTTTTTAAAATACATTTTTCGTTCACTGATGAAGTCTTTAATATTGTTGTATTGGCAAACATTGAATTTCTCTTGCTTTTCAGTTGCTCTTCTGCTATTCACGACGTGACGACAATAGCTTGGGGGCAGGGGCGTACCGAGGTTAGATGGCGTCCAGGGCAAGAAGCATGTTTGGCCCCCCATGTTCGAACCTGAGGTCTTTTGGAAGTAAATTTACTGTACTGAGGAAAAGTACTGTATATGCAATATTGTTAAGTCTCTTCGGCGACACCCAGTATTTTGGCGACCGGCCTATTGTGACCCCTTGATCCCCTTATCACGCCCCTGCTTTGGGGCGACAATAGCTCAGTGGTAAATGTCCGCCTCTCAATTGGAAGGTTGGGTGTTCGATTCACGGCAACTGAGTGAACCGCCGTAGCTCTCCTTGGACAAAAACATTCAACTTCAGCCTCCTCGGCAAGAAGCAAAATTCAGGCTTAGGTCTGCTGCCAATTGCCGTCACCTTCTTCTTCGTCGTTTGAGTCAGCTACTACACTGCAAGGCCGCACTAAATCTCGGAGCAGGTGTTGAGCAGCCATTCAATTGTCTCATCGGGCTGTGCACTCCACGGCGAGATCGATGAATAGGATACTGGAGGACGACTTGGTCAGCAGTTTGTTTTTCTACGTCACATCCACAGGCCGCAGAGGGGTAAACACCACATTTGTGGAAGAAAAGCAGGAGTGGAAACATCCGACACCGGTGAGGAGGCGGTTAAGCCGGACCCACGCTGTTCTTGGAAAGGCAATTCCAGAAGCGCGGGTGCTGGTGGAAAAAGTGTTTCGTGCCGTCACCAGAAATGACTGTTTTCGTATATTCATCAGCAGCATTAACTAAAGATGTTTTCCAATAAAAGATTTTCTTACTCCAGGAAGGAATTTGGAAACAACGTTTTTTTTCGTAGCATTGCAGATTTCGCAAAAATGCAAATGCGGGCCTTACGAAATCCTAGTACTTCAGATTGAAATATGCGTTTAAAATTATTTTTGAACGACTTTGCGGTTGATTTAGTAATATGCGTTGATTCAGTCATGCCATGATAAAGTCACGTAATGGAACATTATTGTGTGATATAAAACTGCAATAATCATTTTCGAAAGACTTCAGTGTCGAAAATTGCATCAGTTTCAGTAGCTGGTAAACTTTCCAAAACGATTTGCCAAAATGACCACGTTTTCCTGCATGGAAACAACCTGTTGGTGTTTAGCAGATCTTGTTGCAGGATGAGGAATTTAAAATAAATACGAAAGCTTGTTTGAACCCTAGATTTGGATCATGCGTCTTACAGTGGTGAGTTGCTTGTTTGAAGCTCTGCTGATAAGGATTTGAACACAAACATATCATGTCGAGTATCTCAAGCGAACTCCTCCCTACGAATGCAATGTTTTCCGAAATCAGGCAAAGAAAGACAGTGTTTTTTATTTTCAGATGAACAGGGTTTCTTAAGGTGTTTTAGGGACCCGATTCGTGTACTTAGAATTGAAAATCGGATCCTAGAATCACTGAAAATTATCATTGGGTCCCTAAAATCAGAGAAAATCGGGTCGCTAAAATCAGAGAAATCGGGTCTCTAAAAGTCCATACCGGGTACCTAACATGTTCCTTAAAAAAAACTGTGATAAACAAAATAAGTTTATGAAGCCATAATAAAACAAAGTCAGAGTAACAGTGGTGGTGACTGTTGTAGAATGGCATACGCAAGCCCGAACGAAATGTTATACTGTATATAACGTCAAACAAAACATGCGAAACATTTGACACTGGTAGGGCGTAACAATGAAAAGTTAAACTACACTGCACATGTGAGACAAGCATGGAATCCATCACAATTTCAAATAGGAAACCGATTTCATGTAACACTGCGCATCGTCAGCTCTGTCAGTCATCTGCAAGCAATGCTAACAGGTGACACGTTGAAAGACTAAAAGGAGGGCAGAGAAAGTAAACAACGTCAAGATTGAAGTGAATACATCACAACACTAACAGCGGTAATTAAAACTTTAAATTACGTCTTTCTAAAATAATTGTGTTCGCTGGAGCTTCAAAACTCACTTCGTTTGCACCTTAAATTTAATAAATCACAACACAAGCTGCAATGTCACTATAAAATACGTCGTTCTTTCACAGATGCATGCGAATGCATCATACCAATGTTTTATTCACTCACTGGTCATTGTCAAGAGTTGAAAATTGTTGGTTGTTGCTGTTATAGAAACCGCTGACCATTCCATCTCCTGCTGTCCCACTGTATCCGGAGAATTGAATACGATACAAGTCCGACTCGTTTGCGATTTGGAATGAGCTAAGAAACAAATTTGTATGTTTGAAGCTCTAGAAACTGCTTAGTAGAAAATATTACCACATATGTAAAAGCACAGGTGGATGTTGGAACTTTGTCACACATCGATGATCCTGTGCAAGCGTGCATCACTGTATCACTAAAAAGTGCATTGTATCAAATATACAGTGAAACAAGAAGGTATTTTTCAACGATTACAAAACGTGTATTACTCTAATTTTGACAGCAAAAATGGCAAGTGTTGAAGGTACGACATATAGCCATTCTATCAAGACGTTTTTTAAAACCAGGAAAATGGTATACAGTATCTAAGCAAAAATCCAGCAAACATTTTTTCCTCAGTCGCTCAGGCACGAAACGATGGGAAAAATAACTTTCGTTGAATATTACAGCACCTTGAAACGAAGTCTGAAATGAAAAATGCGCATAATGACAAATTTGCATGAGAGGCACTTTCTTCCAGTTCTGTTCAACTTATGTAGAAACTACAAAACTCTTTGATTGACCACTGCTTGACCAATTCCGTTTGGCATTGTTTGTGTTGAGCTGCTGAAAATACATTCTATTGAATTAACTGAAAGCAAGAGACTGATAAGCATGGCAAGTTCATTGTAGGCCTGCAGTATTTAAGAACAAAGCATATGAGCCTCCAGCCAAAACAAGTTTTGAACAACGCGTATGAGCTTCCCGCTAAAACAAGGTTTTCTCGGCCTATTGAGGTCTGGTTATGCCTGGGGCGACTCTTTGATTGTATGCCCCATATCAAATTGTAGTATTGAGCAGTGGCGTATGCTGGTCATTGTTACTGGATAGACAATGTTTGTGACGTCACAATTTGACGTTATATTTACGTTTGTAAGCTAACGTTTCGGCTAAATTTGTTAATACAGTATGCATATTATTCTATATCTACATGCATTCTGTTTACCTGTTGCTGTGCAATGTGTCACTGTAATGAACATGCATTATCAGCGATCCGAGTTAGGAGACGGGAGCAAAACACAGCAATCAACGCTAAGGCATAGCAGTTCATGACTGCAAAAATAGCCGACAACGCTTTAGAACAGGGGAGTAGAAAAAACTCAGTGCTACGTCAGGACAGATCACAATTGCAAAAAATAAAGCTGCGCATCAAATAAGTGGAGTAAAACACATTCTACGCTACGACAGAGCTGTTCACAACTTCAAAAACACCAGGCTGCGCGAATATCTTGTCAAATAGCAGTCGAGCAGAGAAGGCATGCCGCTGGGATGGATGACACCCACGGTTAACACTTGACAGTTTGAAAGTTTTTGAAACTACGCAAGAGTTGAAAATGTGCCTGAAGTACGCACGAAAACGTTCGTTTATTATAATGTGGCTGCAGAGGTCTTGTGGTGCGTCGGGCGACTACTTCATTGTATGACCTCTACAAAATTGTAGTATTGAGTACCGGCGTATCGTGGTCATTGTAACTGAACATAAGCTGAAGTAACATTACAATATGACGTCATATTAATGTTTGCAAACCAAATTTTGGCGAAGTTTGTTGACGCAACATGCATATTATTCTACCTACACGTACTCTGCTTACTTGTTGTTGTGCAATGTGTCACTGTAATGAAGATAAATTAATTATTATCAGCGCTCCAACTTGCGAGACCGGAGCAAAAAGCAGCACTAAATGCTGAGACAGAGCAGTTCAAGACTGAAAAAATTCAAGGCAGGGCATTAAAACCGTGGAGTAGAACACACTCAACGCTCCGATAGGGCAGGTCACTACTGCAAAAATATCAGGCTGCGCAAACGTCTCGTCGAATAAAAGTCGAGCAGATACTGTAATGTATGCGCCCTACTGACACCCATAGTTGACAATTTGAAACTTGCTAAACTACACAAGAATTGAGAAAGCGCATAAATTACGCTTGAAAACTTTCGTTTTTATCATGTGACTGTTATATGTACAATTACTGGAAGGACACAACAGATATGGGCTTCCCTGAGCCGTTATGATCAATTATGATCAATATGCACGAAAATGACGAAGCTCGAAATGATGCACATATTACAAGCACAAGTGTGCAGCTGTACCAGCGCACATCCAGGTTTGCCACACCAAGAAACAAAACGGGAAACTAGTGATGCATCAAAAAGTCAGCTAAATCAATCAAGTTGAAAGAGGACAGTTTTGAAATTTGACTCAGAAAATCAATTAAACGTCCATAATTATATTTCAATCTTTTTTTGCGATTTACCCTTGATTGCACGATCTGGAAAAAGTTACGTCAATATCACTTTGATTGGATGTGCGACGCACACCTAGAGCAGGGCTTCTCAAAATTTTTTGTTCTGAAACCACATTTTAAAACAGGTTTTTTTTACGCCAGGGCTTCTCAAACTATGGGTCGCCACACCGAACAGGGTCGCAAAATGTAATTTAGAGGTCACGAAAGAAATGGCTTGACAAATCCGATATACAAGGTTTTGTAAACTTTGCAAGAAAACTAGAAGTAGGCCTGCAGTGAATATATTTCTACTGCACTTTTAGGGTCAATGCAGTGCTTCATGCTGTAATTTGTTTACTAGGATGTCTGCCTGACCTATGAAATGATAATAATCAACCAAGCACAACAAGTCATGCGTTATTACATCATGATGTTTTTAACGTATTGACTAATTGATCTTGTTGCGTTCATTCCGACACGAAGACATGCTTGTGTTGAGAACTCTAAGTCTAGGGGGCTAGGCTAACTGCTTTCCGAGCATTTGTAATTGGACGCTTACACGTATCATTAACATCTAGGCTATTCACCAAGAGGTCACGTAAAGAACCTGTTTTAAAATGAGCTCTCAGAAAACCAAAGTTTTAGAAACCCTGCTTTAGCCCTAGATGTTAATGATACGTGTAAGCGACCAATTACAAACCCCAAGAGGCATTTTTGTCGATGGCGAGATCATACAAAAGGCGCACAACCCACGAAAGTACCTATACGGTAATAAAACTACAAAAAAACAAGTTTCGAAAACTTAAATCCATGCAGCGTATGTCAGCAGCTTTGCAATAGAAGAAATGATCTAGTGACCATATTTTGTAATTTTAATATCATTCTTTCGATGGCCCCTGACTTAGATGGCCAGGTCCGCTACTCCGTTTCCCCCCATTTGCACGCCACTGCCTGGAGCATTCTTCTCTCGTTACCGGATGATCGAACATGGTATCTCTCTATTCGTAAAAGAGGCTCGACGTCCAGGAATTTGATAAATTCTCAGGTGCATGGTTTGTCACAAAGTTTCATGTGGTAAACATTTCGCAAAAATCCCATTTCTGTGACTTGTACTTAGATATTGCTCTTTCAGAATATTTTCAACATTCTGAATGCAGGTGATAATAGGAAAATGAAGCGATTTGTACACTGACAGCTTTGTGGTAGTTGAATGTTCCCATTTGTGACTATGGAACGATTAACGCTAACACTGAACCACATTGATTTTATTAAACACGTGCAGCAGTCTTCTTGTTCTGCCTTCCGTCACTCGTGAACACCAACCCAAGGTATATTTGATGTACTCAACTTGCTGCTGTGTATTACTGTTTACTTGAAGCATGCACTGGCTGCTTTTGTACAAGGAACACTCACTCACGCTCAACGGTTGAAATTTATCACCGCCAACATTGAAACAAACCCTGACCAAGAGTAAGACTTGATGACAAGTGCCAGGACTCCCACAAGCTTTGCACGAGGAACTCGGTTTTACACTTTTTTGTGTTTCCCACAACATTAGTACACATACTCCCAAATATACTGTATATGAAAAACGTTTGTGCGTAATGAACATCAGGTGGTCGGCTTCCGAAGCACGTCTTCTATGGGCATCTACCCTCTGCTCCCCGACCTATCGGTCGCCCCAACCTCCGCTACAAGGACGTATTAAAAAGATATTTAAAGGCACTCAACATAAATACGGAAAACTGGGAACAATTGACACTGGAGCGTGCTCCCTGGCGCTCCCTTCTACATAACAGACGAGCATATTCGATTCAAACATCCATCACAGACTGCAATTATCGCCGAACTGATCGTCGGACAAGACGGGAAAGGCCATAAATTATGCTATCTTCCTGACTAAAATTGCACAATGCATTTTATATGTATGGTTCAATTATCCATATTCAAAGCACTTAGTTTACAGGTTTGAAGAAAGTTAAGTTGTGAAACGCCTACTTATACTGTGCATTCCTTTCTGCTTTACGTCTTGAGAATGGATATGATGACCACAGTTATCCAATCTTTCTGTCCCTTACCGGAGCGCCACTTGAAACACACTATTTAATTAAAACGTTTATAAAAAATCAGGTTTATCAAATATTTTCATGAAAAATCAGCTTTATCAAATAGTGGTTGATGGCTTCATTGTAGAGAGAGAGAGAGAGTTTATTGGCACAAACATTAAACAATTTCATGCAAAAATAAAATTAAGGCGCTGGGACACCGAAAAACAACTGCAAAACAGGTTGTCTCGTCGGGCGCCCCTCGAAAGTTTCATGAATGTCTATCGTGGTGGCCGAATTATAGATAGAATTAAAATTTAAGGAAATTAGTTTTTCTGCATAAAATAAACCTCCATTTGGGTTTTGCATACAGGTATGAGCTTGGAAATGCATTAACCTTATAATTTATTCCTGCCTTGCATGATTTGCAGAATGTTATTGTGAACATAAACACCCAAGAACACTTTTTGTGTATAATTTTCAAAAAGCAAAGGTGTTGGTCATGGCAGACAATCCATGGCCGTCGTCCATTCATTTTGGCTGAATACGTAAACATCACAATCTTATTCCACGAATACTCACTTGTAAAGGCAGGAGTGAATTGATTTTACTGCACAAGCAAACTATTTGCAACTAAAATAAAACGCAATTGACCTGTATTCAGCCCAGGCAAAAGCTCCATCCCAGTCGATGATTTCAATTCTTAATCTACATTGACCAGAAGAAGTTATGAGATAAATTTCGCCCAAACCTAAAAAATGCAGGGAAAAAATGTAAGCACTCCCCGTCCTATGCCAGCCACAAACACAAAAAAACTAACCCTATACAGTCAGAAACTAATTCTTACTCATAATTCTTACTCAAAAGCGCTCGTTATGATTGGTTGTTTCTGTGAATGACCTTTCTAATGCCTGTAGCCTTTATGCTAAAATATTTGCAAGTCACTGCAAATTGCACCAATCTCTGAAATGTCCTAATATGTCAAAAAATAATGTTCAACATGAGCTTCATAGTCATGATATTTGAACGAGTTCCAGCAAACTGTCTATTAAACGCAGCAAAAAATCATAGAGAGTTTAAAATGCAGCAAAATTAAAACTTATAACAAGTATCTTAGTGTTATAACTGACAATGAACTCTTACAGAAAATGCAAAAGAATGACCTCTGTGGAAAGTTTAAGCTTGTGGCATTGTATATGAACTTTGTGTGATAATTGTATTTGGTGCTCCTGCAACTGCGTTACCGATTGCCAATATTTCTAATTGCTCGATCTGCATTCTCTAGCTGTGCAGCCTCAACACTTGCACCTTGATGTGTGACAACTGGACTGCACACCACACCGTGGCCTTCTGTTTAGAAAGTTCAATTCGTTTCTGGTAGGTCTAGAGCAGTACTTCTTAATGGTAATGGTTTATTGTTTCATATGACTCAGCCAACAAGCGGAATCAACATAAAAGCCATCGGACCATAAAAGCCAAGTAATCTTTTTCGGTTTCGTTCACCCCTGCCATAGACTGCTGCATTTCCATTCACCCTGCTGTGAATGTATGACCAATGTGACAGTAACCACAGTACATCGTGTGTTCATTGTTAGATCGTTGTAGTAGAACGAAAAAAAACAACATTTAGATCGCTGTAGTATTCACAACATGCTTTCTGCCATGCAGCCAATTGGTTACGATCGTCAAATACGGTATGATTACAAACTTAGCTTCGCAAAATGTTTTTTTTCGTTTCATCAGCAAATGCGCTTTTTGAAAAAAAGAAAAAGAGGCTTTTTGCTAGCAAAGTCATTTACGACTGTTGAATGGAAGGAATTTTACTGTTTGCGCAAATATTCGTGTTGTGGTTTGAAAAATTGCGAAGACTTGTTCTGATAAATGTCATGTTTGTTTTGTAGACGACTACGCACCTTCCAATGAGCAAAAAACTGGTGGCTGTGGCCAGCAGGACAAGTAGAAAGCAAGCTGTCAACATCTTTGCGGAATTCATAATCCGCATTTATATCCACATAATCCGCATTTATCGCCAGCAGCGAAACTTATCTCAATCATTGCAACCCTCATCACTATCAATATTGCTTGAGTTGAAGAACCTGAATTTCCATTTAATTTAATTGACTTACCAATCCAAAATTCAGTGCATAACTTTCCAAATCCGCCTTTGCACTCGTTCCAAGTTCTATTGTAAAACCTCACTTGACCAGAAAATCGTCGTTGAAAAACCTAGAAAGAAAAAATGCAGGAAATGGCAACAAATAATTGAAGAAGTCTCTTCAGGAATTTTTAAGCTTTTTTAGTATTTCAAAGTTTGTGTATTACCAAATATCGACTGCGAATTATATCCCCTGGGTAAAAATACATACGTTGTCCAGACAAGCGGCACTTGACATTTTACTGAACTTCAGAGTGAATACTTCAAGTTTGTCCTAATTAACAGATGACTGAGTTTCCACAGGTTGCCAGGCGCTTCAAAAATTAACGAGTGATCCACAAACGGGCGGGGAATTTTTCTAGATAGCAACTGTTATTTGCAATGCTGGGATGCGCAAGGAGCCTGGGCACAAAAAAAGTGGACAAATGAACTCAAATGAATCTCAGTCTGATTTGTCATATAGCTCTTTTGCATCCAAGTAAACTGTATGTACTACTCTGCCTTTATTTGCAGCCTGAAGCCAAATGAAACCCTGACTTTCTAGGCCTGCAGGAGTAGATATTCTTACGAGATGTCCAGCAAAGACAGAAAAAGCCTTGCCTAATTATGAATCGACCTTGCCTAATTATGAATCGATCTGAATATTTTGTAATCAACCAGTTGGCAAGCTGCTTTCAGTTGAAAACAAAGTACTTTTTAGGCTGAAGCGTTAGCATTTTTTTCTCTTAAAATACGCAAGATGAAAAAGGGAACAACCTTCCATCTAGGTAGGATTCTAGCTAACACAGAAAACTTCAGCTTTTTATGAAGCAGCAAATAAAGCTTGGACTTCTCTTTATTGAAGCGACACTCGACATCAACTTACAAATTTTGAAGCTGTAAATAAGTTTACCAGGAGTTGGTGGTGCAAGCATTGTGCAGCTTACCTGAGAATGCCAAAGAGCTATGTAACGCATTTCTGTGTCGCGTCCAGGCGTCTTTGCCTTTAGCTGTCGCGTCGAGCTGATTGTCAAATTACGTCTCACGTGTTGTCTCGTCTGTTCCATTTGTGCAACATGTTCTGTGACAGTCCTTTCTCAACTCCCTATAGCTTTGCATTCAGCGTATCATCGAATTCCTCTTCTGCCTGAAGAAAAACACTGTTCGAAGCTATGGTGGCAAATCTTCCAGTATAAACGCCTTCCATCAGATGTAACGATTGTGTTTCTGCGTTCCAGCGGGCCATCACATGTTTTGATAGAGAGACTGCCACCACGGGACACATCAAATATTGAAGGGGCATACCAGGATTTTTGCGAGAGCCTGCTACCTGCGGCCACACAATATGTCGCACGTGGCCGCAGGAAAAAC
>Ga0210059_1003287_pt1 | contig 25778 bp, 14 predicted proteins | sample Ectturendosymbi2_FD_188042 | JGI IMG/M metagenome (GOLD analysis project Ga0210059, IMG submission 188042) | Ecteinascidia turbinata endosymbiont from Florida, USA - Sample 2 (SPAdes) (version 2) | ecosystem: Host-associated > Tunicates > Ascidians > Unclassified | place: Key West, Florida... | reverse complement strand
CTGCCCAACGGTTCACTTTTGGACTGCTTCCATTCCACAACACTTCGTTCAAACGGTTGGTCTGGTGACATCGCTGCCTTGCCTGTATCGTTTTCCATGCATCTGCAAATAGAGTTACGATCGTGTTTCGGTAGTTAACTATCCAACAAATGAATTACACAAACCACTTATATGGATCGGTTGTCAGCCAATCACAATGCCAAATTGTGGGCATCAAAAACACGCACTCCATTAAGTAGTTTACATATTAAGTATTTCATAGATCGTCGTAACAGTGGCACCCGCGTCCCACAACTATGCGAAACGTGTTAATCATCGTGTTGAAACGTGCAAACGCGTGTTGTTGATTGGCCATTCTGCGGTCACCTGTGCAGCTGTCCTGGCTGACTGAGCAGTTTTTAGAACTGCTTTCGGTCGATGCCTCAATTATTATTCTTTCACTTCAGCTGTCGCGTCAACGTGACCGATAGCAAACGTGACAACATGAAGGTCTTATCGTTGCTTTCATCAACGTCGGATTCTCTTCACGCGGTTTAGCCGATTTTTGAAAACTTTTCGCTCTAGTCTCGTTCCTGCTCTCCTGAATGGTAAAAAACAGCGCCCTGATCCTAAGCAGTTTCAACGAAGCTTGCTGTGTTCTTGATCAAGGGTTGACACTCCTCGCATTATGTCAATACATCCGGCAACAGACTGCCCATCTATGACGACAAACAAACCCCGGTGACTGAAGCGGACTAGTTAATGATTAAAAGAATCCACCAAAAACTACACAATCAAGCGTAATGAACGGATTAATCCAATGCCGCGCAGCTAGATCTTGGGGTCTTAAGGGCTTAATTTAGTGCTACCAGTCAGGTTTTGCAAATCCAACTGCTGGAATATTTTTTTCGCCATAAGGGGTAATTTTTGTCTCCAACCAGTGACAATTATTGCCGATCATTTCTTACTCTGTCGTCCACAAACAATGGAAACCATTTTTATGGAAGGTTTATTGTTCCTGGCGCTTGCTTTGGCGTATGATAAATAAAAACAGGGTTGCCAGATCTACTTTTTGCCAAGGGACCAAATCTAGTCCAGAAATAGCCAAATTCTAAGACAAGGGGCCAACCGTTTTTTCCAAATTTATCAGCAGTTACGAAGTCATATGAATCCATACTTAGGAACTTATTAAATGGCAATGTTCCTCAATCACAATTGTAACGCAACAGCAAAACGAGTACGTGATGAAAGATCGTAAGAGAACAACTTACTTCCCGTGTGTAGCCATAAACTGATATAAATTTACCATCCTTCGATAAGTGTTAATGCAACAACAATCAGAACAAAACCAACAAACACGTGCACCACCTGAATAACAGTAAGTTAGGTAACGTAACAGTTCACTCTACAACTGCAGCAAGTAGCGGGTGTTCTGATGAACTTACTTTCACATAACTCAGAAACTCTAGGGATCCTAATACAATTTTGTAATAAAAAGACTTCAAAATATAGGAATTTGGTGAAATTCTGCAATGAATTAGTCAAAAAAGTGAAAAAATATGATTTCTCAGACAGGACCCAGGGTGGTCAGATCTAATTCTTGCAAGGGGCCAGCCTATTCTGGGAAAGGGCTGAAAAAGAGCCAAAGGGGCAAACGAAAATTTTGGGGCCAGAAAGTGTTATTTGGGACTAAATTTCTGAAGTTTGGCCCCAAAAGGGCCAACCTGGCAACCCTGAATAAAAATGTGGAAAATGCAGCCCTGATCTAGCAGAATCGCCCTGGCTGCCGTATCTTCCGCTCCACTTTTGTTGCAACTGTCTTGATAGGTCTCCGACAAATTGTGACAAATTGTTCCTTTGAAAGCAAGATGTAGATTTTCACGAAGCGTCGGAAGTATTCATCCTCTGAAGGTGAACTCAGTTCGATATTTGCGATGTCAGTGCTGTTGCTTTGTCCGTTGATCAAGCCATGCATTAATTTTTTTTGTTTGTTTTTTAAAGAAACATAACGGGGAAGAATTATGTTGCCCAAGTTATATTCACAAGCACACTGCAACAAGTCTTCAAGGGTGACGCTACTAAATCTGTTTGCAAAGTACTTTGCTAGGAAATCGATTTCGCGTCACTTATGCTTGAGTCCTTATTCATGAGCTTAGTTCCACTTTCCCAGCCTAATTGCTTTATCAAGGTTGTTGGAAACTTGTTGTTCAAAATGTTGTGTGTCGCTGAATTTACTTCAAGAAAGCAGATACTAACTTTCGCTGTTTTTGCTGACAATTGTGGCACGTATCTACGTCACCACAAGTGGCAATTACTTTTTACGCCTGTTAATCCAACGCAAAATGTTTTTCCCGTTTTCCAAAAGAAAAAAGAAATGTGAGATCTGTTGCCGAAGTTTTTTTCCAGTTGCAGTAAATTGAAATTACGTTGAGAATTTTGCGCAAATAACAATCTTTTAACTTTTGCTCAGTTCCTGAGTTTACCTTAACAGAGATGTCAGTCGGCCTCGCTATCGAGGACACCGTGTTGCAGTGAGATAGTGTGAAAAATGGCGTTTAGCAAGCCGCCTGTTATGCGTCACTCCGTTCTACGCGGTGATAAAGGAGCTTTCGATCGAAGGACATCGTTTGCAGTTGCGCAACGAGGATCGCTCCGCTGCACGGAGGGCTGCTAGCGTTTGCGCGCATTGAACTGCTGCTCCGGCCGTCAGTTTGTCCTTGCAAATGGCTTTCAATGCCCGTGAATGAGCATTAACTTCATGATTTCCCAATTTTGCGTCATTTTTGGAAAGTAAGCTTTCACTCAAAGGTCCGATCACTGGTAGGAAAATGGGATGCGACCTTCACACGAACCATTGCAGTAGGTTTGTTCAGTCAAATTGAACAAATTTCAAATCTCAAACACGGCAAAACCTGCCATCACCAACCAACTCGACTTATTGAATGTTTAAAGAGATTGCGTTTGCGCGCCTCTACTAATGAAACGTAGCGATCCAACTTAGAAAATAGTTTTGTTTTTTTCTGCTGTAAAAACTATTTCACTGATTTTGGAAACGCACCTGATTTATCGCTAGATTCCAAAAACGCTAATGTACCATGTCCTGTTCAAAATCATCCATGAATCCTGGTCGGAACCTTTGTCTTGAAACTCAGACCGTGCAAACTATGGCCCACACGCCAAGCACTTTATTTTAAGTGCTTTTCTGTTAGCGTTGCTTGTGTATATTGTCATTCACCTCTCGTGTGTCCATCGAATAGCAAATTTTTTGCCTACCGCAAAACACTGGCGGTAGCGAATGGTCAGAATAAATATTAGCGGCACCTGTCCGATATTGACTTCCATCTCAGCGCCCTCGAAGTGCCACTTGATATCGACGGCTTGAAGTTTGATGCTCCGCGGGAAATATTAAAGTGCGTGTGACCTCCAGACCTGGTCAAGCGCACTGCAGCTTGCAGAGCTTAATTTTGCCCTACGCGCCGAGTGGTTGCAGTAACTGTTGCTGGGAAGATCGGATTAAAGGTGAACGGAGCGCACTGCTCATTTGAGCTCAGCGCTGGATGCTGCGCGAAAATGCACAAAAGAAAGCAAGCTGCAATTCGTGATTGTTGGCATGTGTTGATCTGCTCTCGGACCGAGATCCTAGTTGAACAACGATTTGTTTATCAGGTCATAACGGTTGTTCAACTAGGACCTCGGTATGGCGAGGGCAGTAATGAAACGTCGCTATGGTCAAAACAAAGGAACTTACTGAGCTATGACAAAGTGTCAAATGGTTGTTCAAATTTTGTAACGTGGGACATTTCACCGGTATTTTCATTTTTTTTTAACTAAATTGTATCGCGGTACATCATGTCCCAGTTCTTGGGCAACACTTTCCTTATTTTCTTGGAACTCTTTATGTCGCGAAATCTCGCTCGAAATTAACCTTTAGGTCATATTCGACTAAACTATTCTGTTTATTGTTTTGGATTTACACTTTAGGTCTTAGGAGGTTGAATTGGCGTTCTTTCTTGCCCTGTACGCGACGGGCCTTGTTCCGACTAACGCGCCGCGCTCTTCAGAAAATCGTTTTTATTGCCTCTGTCCCAGCAAAGCGAAACGTTGTTCCGGTAAGGTACTGGTCATACGCCGCTCAAAGTAATCTGTACAGAACCGCCGCCAGCAAATGTTCTATACGGAGCGAAAGAGCATGGGGGGCTTGACATGTCGAAAATTTGCATTGCTCTTGTGCAAGGGGGTTTGGCACTCTGAAAAGTTGTGGAGACTGCGGAGGGGTTGACATTCTGAAACTTTGTGCAAGGTGCTTGACGTGCTGAAAATTTACATTTGGTCTCCTGATGCGTGAAACATTAAGATTTAAGACAGCACCATGCAGTTTGTATGGCAAGCAGGGTATGAATGATAACAAGTCTAAACTAAGGTCTACACGGACGCAACATGTTTACCATTCATATAATCCACTAACTGCACTAATCACTGCAAACTTAACAGTGATCGCTAAAACTCTTCTTCCTGCAGTACAACTCCATCTTGCTGTCTGAGCAACAGGCTGTGCAAAATTGTAACTTTGGTCATAAGCGCTGCAGGTATCTTGCTTCCATGCCATGCAAAATCAGAAAAAGAACACTATCTGGTCTAGCCACTGTACGCTTTCATCACAACAATAACGACACAGAATACGTTGATCGAGTGCAAGTCCGAGTTTTGGGCGTCCAGCTTCGTGTTGAACACTCCAAGCAATGAATACTGACGCTTTGCGGTCAAATGTGTTCACGTCATCACAAACATATTAAAAATCGTTGCGCCAATGTAATTCTGAGTCACAGCGACAAGTGCTCCTTTGTTCCTCCATTGCTTTTTGTACGAACTCGTTGTAACGCAATCGGGGAAATAAGTTGCATGAAATTAATGCGGATTTGTTCAAAAAGCCAGTGATTCCTAGTGCTTAAACTTTTGTTTTGGGAGTGGGGGAGGCCTATCCCCAAAAATACCACCGTGGCGACGGGACGAAACTCAAGCAATCAATTTGAAAACACAAAGCATCACCTTTTTTCTGCCCATCATTCGTTAAATCGACTAAGTTGCGTTGCTGCTTCACGCGTTACTGACGTGTCCACGAACCTTCCAGTAACGAAATGCTAATGTCTCATTCGTTATAAGTAAAGCAGCATCATTATTTTTTGAACTTTTTTACCAGTGTTTAACACTGACTTTAGAACATTCAACAACAAAAAATTGAAACAAGTGTTACCTCTTTTTCTCCACTTTCTTGACTATCCTGCGCACGTATTTCCGAAAACCCTTGTCAACATTGATTTTGCCGTTTTGCTTTGATTTAGTCGTGTCGATTTGCTGAAACTTAATGGCCTCTCCGTTCGGCACATTTTTCTTTCCAGCGGAGTGGTTTCTAGACGTACTGTCTTTTATTACCTTACGTTCATTCTGGTCTGGAACGTCTTTCGTTCTCCAAGACGCCCAATGACCATCGGGCAACTTGTGGAATGTGTTACCGTTAGGGACACCGCGAAGCTTGTTGTGGTTCAACTTCTTTTTCTTTGAACCCTTACGTTTGACGATGCTTCCGGTCCGATTTAGGCGAGCGGAGCGCCTTGTGACGTCCGTTTGTAAGAGCTGTGCTGACCAGTTCGTGTCTTCGTTATCCTGTGACGGCCACGCGTGGAGTTTTTTGCTCTGAACTGGGCCCACTTTTAGCACTTGGTTCGCATTCCCAGTTTGTGCTAAGTTAAGATCTTGCAGCTGTTTGATTGTTTTGTTTTCAACATCATTTTTTTGTATTGCATCATTTAATTTTGAATGTCGCCGATCGTTTTTCGAGATTATGTCGTGCAATCTCCTTTCATTCAACGCGTTGACGCTCTCGCCGTCTACGCCTTCTTTCACGGGTTTCTTTGGCAAACCGCAAACGTCCGCCAAGGCTGCAACCCTTAAGGTAACATCCCCGCTGTCTTGTCTAGATCGTAAGCTACCGGTCGCGGTTTCGCGTCGTGCACCTTGGTGCGCTTTATCGGAGTTCTTTGTGATGCCGTTGACAAGTGAATTGGATTTAGCCGTTGGCGGCCCGGCGCAAGCCGCTGCCTGTTCCGTTCTTTCACGTTTCATGGGGTGTTTGTCTCGCCGTTTGCGCTGCACTGGTTTTTGTCGCGAAAAACTGGCACTTGCTCGCAGCAGTGTGGGAGACGACGCGACACAGGGCGGTTTTTGCACTGATGCTAGTTTTTCGTCGCAGCAGTCGTGCTTCGTTGTTGAGCGAGTTTCACCGTCCACTGCTTCATAACCTGCCATATCCACATGCGTCCTTGGCGACCTTTTGTGGTTGTGGTTAAAATCGTTATGGTCGTTTGCAAATTCGATCGGGTCCTTGTCGGATTCGGCCGTTATTGATATGTTGCTTGTCTCTCCTTGATTGAGTGAGACTGAGATGGGTGTTGATGAGAATTCCGCTTTGATGCTCTTATCCTTGGGCGAGACAAGCTTATTCAAATCCGCTAACTCCGCAAAACCGCCATAATCCGTCCTGTTGCTGCTCAAGATATCCAAGTCGGTGTTAGAAAAATCAGTCAGTATATGCCCGTTCGTTTCTTTGTATAGATTCGCCAATGCTTTTACTTGCATAGTTTCGCATTCCACCTCTCCGGTTGAGTCGACATTCAACTGGTCTCGATTGTCAGTGTTAGAAGTCTTTCGTTGTATTACTGTGTCTTTTGTATCTTGATCAGTGGCGTGCCGTAAGCACTGTTCTTGGTGCGATGCAACGGATGTCATCCGAAAAAATGCAGTGTTGTGCATGTCAACGGTTCCCTTTGCTTTGCTTTGTTCCGGTAGATTGTGCACCTTTGCAACCTTTGACATGAAAGATAAGAAGACGAGTTCAATTATCTGGAAGTCGTTTTTAAGTACCACGCTCAATCACAAAGTTACTGGCGGTCCTACTCTTTCGGGCGATCCGGATCTATTTTGTAAATATTCAATGTGACAATGGTTCAAATCAAACTTGTTTCAACGTTGTTTTGTCTGCGCGGGATCGATAGCAAACAAACAGTGCCGCCACGCAATGTGGCCGCACCAGCGCTGAGCTAACGTAAGCTTCAATTGCGCGTTTGAATGTTATTTTTTTAATCTGTTTGCGCTGTAGATCGTGTGCGCATACTCGTGAGCAGGTTTTTAGTCGGATGGTGAAAGTTTGCCAAATATTTGAGACAAGTTTTGGTTACTTTGTCCCGGGACTATATCTCTTCCTGTCTACTCAACTCTTCTCGGGTATTGGATACGTTGATCAGTGATAATCTCTGTCCTGGGTTACTTGCCAAACTTAAAGACCGGTACTAAACAGTATAAAAAATTGAAAGACATGTTTATGCTTTAGTAAATCGGGTGATAGTATACATGTGCCTTATTTCGTTTTATTTGCGTATTTTGTTCTGCTTTCTGCTCATCAGAAACATGCGGGCTTGACTTTTTTTAATCATTCAAGATACGACGCTGTCAGACATTTCAGCATTTTTACCAACGCTCGTGCATTTTGCTGAGAAAATCTAACAGCGTGAGGGTGATAAAGGATACAGTAAGCATTGGTCGTCCTTGCTCTGCTCGACATTACGACTTGGCATATTGAGCGCGTAAACTTTAATTAAATGATTAAAATAATACGGGGAAATGACCGGGTATTAACAGAACAAAACCAATGCATATCAACGATACTTCGGTCGGCGTCCTGCGCAAGTACTTGTTGGTCATTGCAGACAGAAGTAGTGGGAACTGTGTCGGTTACGCTCAGCCCGAGTACGGCGCAACGAGTCCGAACCCTACCTACCAGTTTGTTGCAAACCCGAAGTGGGACGGATTGTTAAACATTCGTGTAATAGACAAAATTAAGTCTAAGCCAAAGTAAAATTCACTAAATACGCAAACTTGCAGTCAAATCTAAATCTTTGATTTAAATTTAACGCGACGCTCCTCCCTTGCTTGATTATGAACATGTGACTAGAAACGAGAAAGTCTTTTCATCTCCAGCGCCCTTTTTGCCAAATCCCTCGATTTTTGCGTAAAAAAGAAAAAGACATTTCTGCCAAAGCCAATAAAACTGTCGCCAGAGGCGTCACGTTTTCTCTGCTGCTAGCAGCGCTTCTGTGCAAGGGAGTAACTTCTGCAAAATGGCCTTATTGATGCTTTTTCAAACCCCGGGCCATGCCATTGGATAGTCTCATGTATCCAGTGTTAATTTTTTAAGCGAAGTAAGAGCAGCGTACGTAGCTGCAAACCGCCGCAAGCCCATCAAGGCTAAAACGCATTTGCTAGTATACATTATTACACACAGCAACACAGTATTACTCCAAAGCACGAATGAAAACTGAACTTGTTTTTTCGTATCTCGGCCCGAATACGAAAATCCCGACTTCTAACCCTGGTCGAGCGGTTCTCAATCAAAAAATAAGAACCTTAACTTACGAGAAATCTCAGTTAACAATAAAAACTTTTCTCTTACGTTTCTGATCCGGTCGGTTGGCGCTTTTATCGCCAAAAACTTAAACATGATATCTTCCATTCGTTCTTTTCTCGAGCAGACTTTCGCCTCTGTTTCCATGGTATCCGCTTTCAGTTCCCGGAACAAAGTAGCCCTTTCACGCCGGCAGCACTGAACGTTTTTTCATGGACGCGAATCGCAGGTTTTTGACACGTCTCCCGATTTCGTTCACAAATTGATTTCCTCGACGCGCTCTCTTGCACATCATAGACCATCTGTTCGCTTTCGACCACACGGCCTTTTCGCCAAAATCAGATTACAACAGCAGCTGCGACTGGAAAGTAATAACTACTGGCGCTCTGCGTGTAAATCGCTTGCGATCAGTGCTGAGCTGAAACTAGCATATTGTTGCACGAATGTAAAGTGCTCTGCTTGCCGCATCTATAGCACTTTAGTCTTGTTTAACGAAAATTCCCAGTGTACTATCCTTTTTCTGGGAGGGGAAACGTCAGCAAAGTTCTAGCTTTTAACCGAATCACGCAGCTCTAACCGTCGGCCACTACTATCGGTTGAAATTACTGTGAACTGCTGATCGTCAACGATTTGTCACAAAACAATGCGCAACTGGGCAATGCAAGGTCGCTAGAGCAAAGCCCCAAGGTGCATGAATCGACTTCTCACTATAAGACCGTGCACTGTGCAAAATAAGCAAGCGCGTACTTCTGAAACGAGTGCGGGCTGTAACCGTCCACGGTTTTTAAACATTCTAACGATCAGCTTCGCGGAACGCCATAGTTTTCTAAATGTAAATAAAAAATAAGAAAACGCGCTTCCTGATTCGCCGGCTAACGTATATGGAAGCTAATTGCACATCGGAAGCTTATTCTAATGCGAGCAGTTTGTACACCTGCTCATCTGCCTGTCAGTCATATTTGTCAATTGCTTCCAAACCTTCTTTACCTTGACTGGAGCACGGTCGCCGCGCCAGCAGGCCTGTGCAGATATTTACAAAGCTCAGTTCACCGTTCCTGATCGTTGCCGTTTCAAGGGGACCGCGATTTTGGAAAGAGTCGCTCGACCGTGTCGCATCTTTTGTAAGTTCGTCACGCTTTTTTGTTCAGCTAACCGGTCACTAAATCGAGTTCCCTTGTTTCAGTTCTTATATCAACTTTTCCTGAACAGGATTTTGCGGTTACGCTGCTCGACTGACGCGCCGTCTAGTTCAGTGCCGCTACGTCAAGTCTGGCAGAGCGTCATTTCACCATATATTGTATGCCCGACCCATTTTTACACTTTCTGCGCTTGTCCAGTGTTCGTATGTGTTCGACACGCGCGTCGTCTCCTCTCCAGGCGTGGCGCGCATCCGCACCGACGGGTCACTGTTGGATCTTTTTCGAAAAGTTAAACTACTTGCGACAATTTTCCTCCTATATACTGCACTTGCGTGTTTCTAACGACCTTGTGCTAGTGATGCTCTGTCGGCGAAGCTCATAGTTAATGTGCTCTGACACGCTTATTCGCCGTTACAACGAACAACCCTTGTACATCGCACGAGGTCACCGTCAGGCGTTTCTCAGCTTCGGTCACCTGCTAATGAATCACCTGGTGGACGTATGAAAATGACGCACTTCGTCAACAGGTGTGTTCGTAAAAGTTTTGGAAAAAAGCATGTCTCGTAAAATAAACGTTCCAATCTAAGGTTTGCTTTTGACACCGCTGCGTTTTGGCTTGAGAGCGATACCAGTTATATTCATATGGAGAACACAACGCAGCGATAACGGTGCATTGGCGGCCTGAGGTGAAGACCCAAAATGAAAAGCACGTTAACAGTACGTTTCGCTTCACCTGCGGTAAAGACAGCCGTGAGTAGATTGTACTTCAGTGCATGCAAGAACGAGCACTGTACAAGTTGTAACAATTTGCGATGTCATTATGTCGCTACTTTTAATGGCGAAGTAAAGTATTTCCAATCGTATATGTGCCATGATGTAAACGAAAAGTTTCTATAGCGTGTTTGCTTCGTTGCTGCATGCAACGCTCCAGTGTATGAAACGGCGTATTTCGCGACCAGCACCATCGACTTGAAGTGTTACCAGGGTTCAAGTGGAAAGTATTCTCTTATTATGATTGACAACAAAGTTTACTATTTTGATCTTGCTTAGAGATTAACTAAGATGCGTGAGAAAATGGGTTTTTCCGGTGTAATTTCGTTTTCCATGAATTCCACGTTATGGACGGTCCATGAATTGCTTCTTATCGAATTTCTAATCATTGGGCGATGTTTATTGTAATTCACTCGTGCACTCCCTCAAAACGTGTCTGAATTTCAAATTTTCTTTGATCCGCAGGTTATGAAATAATAATTTGCAGTATAAATTTTTGCAGTACGGGCGGCATTCACCTCGTTCACATGTCTCCATGAACTTTTTTAATACTGACTGCTTCACCCGCGAGCTTTTCATTGTATTGGGGTAGCGTGCGCGCATTCAGAAAGCTCACAATTTCTGCCGTTTCACAATCATTAGGAAATTGGTTCGGGTAAAGTAAATCCCAGAGACCACGGTGTTAGGCAAGCTTTCTTTGATCCTGTGCGTTGTTCGAAAATCCTGCTGGTTATCTTCAGCCGGACGGAACGCGGCCGGCAATTTCGTTACGAAATGCTAGTTCGTAATTTACCTTGTATGTTCTCAACTGAGACATTTAATGATTCAACAGAGCTGAGCGCAGCGCACGTTATCTTGCGTATTCTGACACCTGACCTGCACGTCCTTGTGGCGCTTGTACTATAAAACCGCGTTTGCTATCCACCTGTTCGACTTTTTAATCATTCTGCTCAGTCCGTACGTCGAGATATTGCCGCTTTATGTACTTAAGACCTTCCATTTGCGCTGAAAAACCTTCGTCGTCGCCCTTTAGCCGTTACATTTGAGAGCCCCTCGCCGTTCAGAGCTGTACGTGCGCAGATTTTCAAGTGCCGTTATGTTGGCATAGAACGTGGCTACTGTACATCTTGTTTTCACGATTTCATACCTTTGTTGTTTCAACTTGCCTGCACAGTTATTCCGCGCCTCCATGTTGCATCACGCCCGCTCTGTCGTTAAAGTATGCTTCGTTTGCGAATACCATTGCTGTTGACCTGGCACTTGGCCTGTTTTCAGAATCAATCCGTATGCGTTTGTTCAGGAGCAGGCCTTGGTTATATTCGGCTTGCGCGTCTGTTCTGGATAGTAAGTGGTGCCCTGGTGAAGCGAAAGGACAGTTATTAATCGAAAATTGCCCTGCACGGCTTTGCCACAACTCAGCGCTCTCGGTAAACTGGGCAGGATGCTGTTTGCTAGGATGCGGCCGACAACAGTGCATGAGAACTGAGCGTCTTTCTTGCGGATCTGGACAATGACCCCATGCAATCATCCGGTCATAAGACCGATATCACCAAAAGGTTACATCAAGGATTAAAACTAAACTGGTTCATGTTATACGATTCCAGCATTTTGTCTGTATGGAGGTATATCTGTTCAATTTTTCTCGAGTTAGTCTGCGTGTGTGAATTACGAGATCGCGCTCGTTTTATAAGCTGGTGTTTCTCGACAAAGGGGCCTGGTACACCGCGGTAAAGCGAATTAATGTTTAGGAGGATAAAAGTTCCCGCCGTAACCTGATTTGATGGGTTTTTTTTTAGGTAAAGGCTTTCCGGCCTTGTAGGACTCAGAGATTGCCAGCTGGAGAGTCGCGATGCCCTGGTGCGTCGTTTTGGCATTGCAAGGGCGTTGCAAGTTTATATCCTGCTTTCGTGCTTAGATTCATTTTGCGTTTAAAGAAGCTCTCCGGACTTCAATTCCACATTTTGCTACTTCGTACTTGTGCGAAACTGGCTTTTCCGCTGTTGTAATAAAACAAAGTGTCCTCCGAACATAAGCGTTGAAAGAGAATTGCGCTCAGCCATTTCGAAGATAACACCGCATTTTATGTCTCAAAAAGCAAGCTGATGAATCGTGTTGAATAACAGTCCGTGAATACTTTTTGTGCAGTGCGTAGTTTGGATTTATGCATAGGATTAGTGCTTAAGGAGTTCACTTAATTTGGGAAGCGTTGTTGTAGGTGATGGAAAGCACAGTTTGTGTCGCACAATCATTGGCAGTGGAGCATTTGTGAGGCATTGCCTTCAAACTCTAGCTTTTAACACACAACAACTACTGCAACTATTTTATTTTTGGCCTTTACGCTAGTAAACTCCTCAATACAGACACGGTAAGGCCGGGAGTCGGCGAAAAGACACTCATCCCGTCTGCCACCACCCACAGCATAGTACCCGTTTTTTTTTTTATTTCTTTTGGAGCGAGTTGCTGCGTTAAGCCAAACACTTGCTTTCACTTCTGACCAACTTTCTCAGGTCAAAGACCCCCAGTTGGATCGAGACGACGGCTCCGTGTACGAAGTGGTGATCATTGCCGAAGATCGAGCAGATCCACGAGAGAGCGCTAGCACGACTGTTACTGTCACCGTGAATGACGTCAACGACAAACCACCGCAGCTGGGCTTCTTGGACCCGACCGCAGTACCTGAAGACGCTGAAATTGATTCAGGTAAAGCTTTTGTTTTATTTTTTTGCCGAGTGCAAAGTGAAGCTGCGAAAGACGAGACCTTCGACCATGTCACCGGTTACGTGGTAATTTCGCAAATCTTCGTGTGTTCTCGATCCCGGAAACCTTTGATCTTCAATTCTTACTTGTTTGAGTAATACCAGTATCCTATGAGCAAAGTCTCGCGACCGTTTTTGTGAACTTCAGTCAATCATTTCAGAAAGCTCGCTGTCATGATGGCCAATGAGCCAGTGTGGTCCATTGCTGACCCTTGTCCTGATTGCAGAGGTAAATACGGCGATCAAAGCAACGGACTTGGACAGCGACTCCGATCTCGTATATGGCATTTTTTCTGTGTTATGTTTGGACGAAAATGCGGTTGAAGTGTCTGAAAACTGCTCAGGTCGATTCAAAGTGGAAACACGGGATCAGGTGGGTTGAGGTGGTCCTTTGCTTGACAGTACACCGGGTGCCAGGCTCTTGATCACTCGCTCGTTTTTGTTTTTTGTTATAACAACTTGAAATGCGGCAACGGTTCTCTGCTGATGTTTTTTAGCTTTCGGTCATTTTTTTGTTTCGTTATGACTGAAAATAATGTTTGTGTGACTGAAAAAGGTAGCATGACCCAAATTGACTTAATTTTTTTCGGTCATTTCCAAAAAAAATTCGGTCATTGACCGAAAAAAAACAGGTTCTCCGTGAACTGCACTGTGCCACGTTGTTGATCAATCTCTGCTCGGTCGTTTTCATTTGCCGCACAGCGATCGCTAAATCGAAACCTGGTAGACGTGTCTGCATTCTGTGAAGTTGTCGATAATCATGTTGTGGTCCAAATCACTTCGCTGCATCTTATAATCTGGCTCTAGGTCGGTGTTCTCGTCGTCGCCATCGAACTGGATCGTGAATATGTGGCAACATACGTCATCACAATCAACGTCACCGACATGAACGCGATGGAGGGCTCTATCCCTGGTTTTCAGACTGCTTACGGTACAGTAGAGCTGTGAGCTGAACAGGCTTGACGTCCTTTCAGTTCTGGCGTCTTTTCAGTTGAACGCATGTGCTCCGTTCCGTAGTATGTTTTTCCGCAAAAGGTCTAAGAATGTCTGAAAAACCCGCTCCTACTGTGTAAGCTTCTGTTTAAAAAGCAGTGTACTTGAAAGACCGCGAAAATATTTTTCTCGACCCCACCTTTTGTCATTCGCTAGCGAGTTTCTTGACCGAATTTCCAGGATGTCAATATCATTCTGATAACAGAGCTGCAGCCCAGGTGATTTGTGTTCAGTTGGCATTCGCGTAATAACATGTGTCGCTGCAAATCAGTTTTAGTTGACTATGAATGGTTTTCTTTTGTTTACTCGATAGCGCCGCCTATATATTCAGATTGTTACATAAGCAATGTGTGTGCGTGTGAAAGTTTTAATTGAACTCTCCGCGTTTGTGATGTCATAAACAAGGAATGCGTGATCGGTTTGTCTGTCGCAAACTCCTTTGAAATGTGTCCGAGACAACCAGGGTTACTATCAATCTAGAATCTAGATTGTTTGATTGTAGATTGATCTAGATTCTAGATCAAAAAAATAAAGACAGCATGTTTCAAATGATACACGTTTTTAGGTAGTATGAACCATCATTTTTTAGCGGATAAGCCTGAAATTTGTCGTAAACACAAGAAGGTTCCAGAAGTCAAGATTTTTTACCATTGCGTAATTCTAAATTGAGATAAGCTTTTGCACGGTCTAATATTTTTACGAAAGTCAAACAAGGGACGTTACTTACAAATAAAGAAAAAACTATTTTCCAAGACAATACCATCAAAATAAGGAGTGTATGGCAACTCTGTCGGGAACGCCTAGCTTTGTAAATGTTTTCATAATGACTGCCGCACTTCGTCAGGTTGTGATATCAGGCGTGAGTAGTAGTACATCCCTTTAATTCCCGTGTTAGCCACTTCTTTGCGTCACTTTGCACCAACAGAACTCGCCAGCCGATGGAGCAAGAGAGCATTTCAAACCCTCTAAAGATGCGGAAAGTCTTCCAGTTTATATTTTTTTAAAATTGGAAAGTTTTAGATTTTGATTTTTTGTGGGTGACGTCATAGTTGGGGTGGGTTTACGCATTTTTGTCTGAGGTCAGCGGGCCCTGGGCGCCAACACCAAGAGCCGATTTTCGACTCAAGTGTTTAACAAAAACTAGGCGAAAATCAGGGTTGCCAGTCGCAAGGAGTCGGAGGTTTTTGGGTGGAACCGGACACGGATTCCTAAGAACACTACTAGGAGCCGGAGTTAGAGTCCACTCCGAATCCGGAAGTCCAACTGAATCATTTCTACATCACACTCCTAAGTCAGGAATCCTTACTCGTGCCTGCTGAAATGGTGCAATTTCTTTTGAAGCTTTTATTGAAACAGATAATTCTTGCTGTGCACCACGATTTCCTCTGATTGCTAGTTGCTGCAAAATTGTTGACAGCCAAACTTCATTCACGTTATGTTGAGGAGTCGGTATCGAAGTCGGAAAATTTTGGAAGCTAGGGGTTGGAGTTGGACATTATACCTCCGACTCCGCAACCCTGGCTATAATACGAGTCTTTAGAGCCCTTGATTGGCCATCTAGCTTTTGTGGTTGGCAAGTTATAGCCAAAAAACAAAATTTTGGTAAAAAATATAATTTGGGTTTTTTGGGATTTATTTCATTGTAAAATGAAATCCCAGAACGATAATATTTTATTCCACCTTTGACTTTGCTGATCCTGCATCGATCCGTACTGCTCGTTCGAACAAGTTATAGCCGAGATAATTGAACGATGATATGTACGGAATGTTTTTTTAGAAAGCAGATTATTTCTGAAAGAAAATATTTGGCATCGTCTGCCTGTTCCAAGAGGGGAAACTCAGTAAGAGGATTGCGCATTTTCGGTAAAACCACTCTGAAAATGGTGGCTTCTAAGCGTTGCTCTTTTTCTTGGCTACCTGCGCGTTTTTCGTTGTGGTTCGCCACGTTTTCCAACCCTCAGATGCGCAAACGCAGCAGGTTCGTGGCGCTGCTTCGCTTCTGATCAGCGTTATTTCGTTCAGGCGAAATCACTGTGACAATTACGGACGTCAACGACTGCGCACCAGTGTTCAAAGACAACTTCAATCTTAACGTAAATGAAGGAGAAGCAAACGCCGCTGTTGGAACGGTAGGTTTTTAGCTCAAGATTGAAGCACAAGTTCTCGATCGCATTTTTCAACGCTTGGGGTTGTCGTAGCCGGGCGTGGATAGCGCACGTTGTTGGTGCTGACTCGGCAAAATGCGGTGTCCAAAACTGGTAACAAAGCTAAGGTTAGGGAACAACCGGGGCCCCGGCCGGGGCAATCAAAATAATTGGCCGGGGGACACAGGTTGCTGCTTTTGTGTTAGCTTTTTCAATATAAATTTTTTGCACGGTTTTGCCGTTTTGAACAGTTGAAAACAAGCACCAACATTTAACCCAGTTTGGAGCAAGTTAGACCCTCCGAACTAAACATGCTTTTTTATGCCCTCTGGACTAAACACCTCGTGCTTTTTCTGTGGTTCGCTTCACGGCTGAACTGATTTCTGGTGTCTGTTAACAAGGTCTGATGGGAGTCATGATCCATAATGAAAGGATTCGTTATTTACACAGGTCGGCATGCAGCTACAGTACACAATGGGATTAAAGTCTACCAGTAACAGAATGAAACACGATGAACTGATAATCACGTTTCTGCGCCTTGCTGTTGTTTTGGGAGACTTTGAAAACTGAACTGTATTTTCTTTTGGTAGCAATTGAGAAGGTATTGGTACGGGAAGCTCCTGCAGTGAAAGTTATGAAGTGGACAAAACAGCTATAATAAACCTGAGAGCTTGTTAGAGTAGCTGCGGCATTATGTATTATACACTGTAAATTACAAATCTATTTACTTGGATAGCATCTCTATAATTTGAGAACTAGCAGGGCCTACTGTGCAATTGAAATGCGTGCTGAGGTTTTCTATTTCCACTTGCTCCCCTGCGCAAGTAACAAAAATTTGTTGCGGTAGCTTTTTCTAAGTGCAGTTGTTATGCTGTAGTACGGGTAAAGAATCAGGTTCCTGACTCTACTGTGCAGTTTCATTACGATTTTATCGAATAAACAGAGTTGTAACGTAGGCCATACATATAAAAAGAAATTATGTCGAAATCTAAAAATTCTGATTCGTTGGTATGGCAATTTTTTATTGTATACGACGATCCATGCAAAGCAAAGTGCAAATGCGGAAGTTTACACACGGGGGAAGAACACCTAAAACTTATTCCACCAAAAGTCTTCTGGATCATTTGCATCGAGCGCATTCCGCTGAATGTGCTCAGCTGAAACAAAAAGCCAGTAAGACGGTAGAAACCACAAGCAGTTCTACGATTCGCCTATTGAACGATAAACCTGGTTCCAGCACAGAAAAACAGCCAACTCTTACAGATCTCGTGGAACCTCAGCAACCATTTGGTGTAAACCACCCTATGCAGCGTAAGCTCAACCACCTGGTTCGGGAATGGATTGTAGGTGCCCTACTACCCTACAATACAGTAAAAAATGGTGCGCTCGTGAGGCTCCTAAAGACTGCATGTCCCAGATTTGCAGTTCCCAGCGCAAAGTATCTGCGTACGTGCTTGATGCCGGATATTTACAACAAAGTGAAGAACAAAATATTAGAGCTTATTCATGATGAACAAAGTGTATCTTGCTGTTCTTTGACAACCGACATGTGGAGTTGTCAGTCAATGGATGCATACATGGCTTTGACAATACACTTCATAAAGAAAGCAGCTTGGCAAAGAAAATCTGCAGTTCTACAGTGTTTGCCCTTCGCAGAATCGCACACTGCAGAAAATCTGCTTCTTGCTTTGGAGAGTGCTTTCTCAGAGTACAAGATTAGGGAACGTTTACACTTGGTAGTTCGTGACAATGCCGCTAATATAGTTAAAGCCGTGAACGATGGTGATTTGAAACACGTTGGGTGTTTTCTACATGGCTTGCATCTTGTTGTGACGAATAGCCTAAAAAAGCAGAAATCAGTGGCAACGTTGCTTATAAAAATACGAAGCATTGTTCGTGAGTTTCGTCACAGTACAAAAGCCAAATCTGTGTTAATGAAAGCCCAAGAAAGAGAAGGAATGCCGCGGCATACTTGGATCATAGATCAAGAAACACGCTGGGGTAGCACATACTTGATGCTGGAAGGTTTCGCAGGTTTGCCATCTGCTTTATTAAGATTTCTACTTCACATTTTTGATAAAACTCTTTGCTTTGCGTTGTGAAAAATTGAAAGAAAACATTTTCAAGATCACATCCACCATGGCGATATATGTACACTTCACATTACACTTGTTTTCTTTCAAATAATTAAATCAAGAAATATATTTGACTGCCTCGACCCCCGGTCCCGGCCGGGGCAAAGTTCAATTCCCGGCCCCGGCTAAATTTAGTGCACCGGTCGTTCACTAGCTAAGGTTCTTAAAAAGTTCACTTTTAGTAGGAATAGTTCACTTTTCTATTTCTGAAACTTATTAAATTTAGCTGTTGTCGGGTGTAACTTTCTTGAATACAAAAATTTTTTCAAATCCATTGTTGATCTCGTTTTCTGACTTGGCAAACGTTTTATTCCGGGAAAGAGAACTTCTGTTGTTCAACAGCAGTTCAGCCGCGCTGAACCTTTACAATTAAAATTACTCGACCAGCTTAGCTGCGCAGAAAGCTGAGCAAGTGTTCAAACCTGTAACGTTCCGCAGACGTATTCGTTTTATACAAGGAGGGTTTTTTAAAGGCGTTAATCGGGTCCCTAGAATTTCAAATCGGATGCCTAATATCAGAGAAAATTATCATCGGGTCCCTTCAGGTCCATACCGGGTTTCTAACCTTTTCCTTATAAAAAAAACTGATACAAGCAAAAGCACAACCAACAATGTTTTTTTTAATGGCGTTCCATGTGAATTTAGTGCTTTAATTTTAGCCAGTTGAGAATGGAGTATATCTCTTCGAAACGTCTTACGGGATATCATTTAAGTCAATGGTAGCTGCGTTTTTTAACATGTTCTTGCGACATAATGAAGTTCCATTCCTTGCTTTTCAAACAGTTCAAATTAAACACGAAGAGTTTTTCTTGTGTAACGCGCAGTGATCTTGCTACATGCGCACGCAACAAGATAAGAAGGCACAGCTTGCAGTTTCGAAGCTTTTGAATTCTAATGACCTGTCCTGTTATAAGGCTTGGGAGAACTTGTCTTACTAGGCCGCGGTCTAACTCATCTATGTCCAACCGAAATTGCTTACTGAGCCAAAAATTATGTTACTGACTTGACCAGGGCCGCACACTGAATGACAGATTACTGAGGGCCGCACATTGAATGACTTACTTTGGTCTTAGCAAAGTAAATTTAATTTAAACGAGGCTAATGTGCTGAAAACCTAACAGCAATGATAACTAACGTACTGTTTGGCACCTTTAACCACTCCGTAAGTGTGACTTCATAGGCAAGTTTATTGCCAATGAACGACAGGCTGTCAGTATGTAGACTACTTATACTACAACGAAAACCTAAAGTGGGCCACACAATACCTTCGACTGGGGCGCATGCTGTCCTCAGACCGCAGGTTGGACATACTGTAGCTGACTAAATCATTCAGGCGGCGAGCTCTATTTTTGCTGAGTGGTCCGAATGCCTTGTTTACATCAATCAATCGCTTTGTGGTTGCGGTCAATTCACCACCTATATGTCGCTGCCGTACGAGCTCGGCTCAATTAAAAAGAATAGAAAAAATTTTGGTTTGCAATCAATCGGTCTTTGCTGTCGTAACAACAACACTTTTTTATAGTCCAACGCCTGCTGGCTTCATTTGCACGTTTTTGCCTTATAATGTCGCAAACCTCTCGTGAGTAAACACCTTTCAGGAAAGCTTTATAGGAGCAAGCGTAAGAGCAAGCAAACCCGGTTTTAAGGAAAGCTTTGTAGGAGCAAGCAAACCCGGTTTTATTGGTGAACTCAAAGCAAAGGTGTTGCGTTTGAAACTTTTCCAGGTGTCTGCGACAGACGCTGACATCGGAGAAAATGCTGAAATCGAATACTTGGTTGACGACGCATCAGCTCAGTGGATCCAAATTGCCGATCCTAGAACAGGTAATGTAATGTAATGTCAATTCAATGCCACTAATGCCTATTTAATTCGCTAAATAGCAAAACAATCGAATTTTGTGTAAGTTATCTCTGCCATTAGGTTTTTGCACGAGTTTTTGACCTTTTTTTGTAAAAAGATATTTCGCACAGAACTAGAATTTTCACAACTCTTGTTCGGACCTGTTTATCCATATACCTATGTCTCTTACGACAATCTTGCAACGGATAACAACGAGCTTACAAGCAAAATCTACCGCAGCACCCAAAAAACGCGCCCACAGCGCCAAAAATCACAATAGAAGCTTGGACCAAAAATTCTGGCCAACCAAATATTAACAGACGCAGCAAATTAATTCGATTTTATTAAAAACGCACTGCACAAACACTACTGTGAACGCTACGGTGAAAGTAGGAATGTATTTCAGTTTCTACGTCGCCACACACAAAGACGACAATACTTTTTAGTTATATTCAGCGAATTGTGAGCAAAGCGCAGAGTGCATTGTATAGCAGTCAGTGTTAATTCCAAGCAGCTGATAGGTACTGTTTTTTGGTAAGTAGTAATAAGAATTAAATGATTCGTTAAGAGGCAGCAGCTGCTGATGATTTTATTTCAAGTGGGAGAGAGCGTCACAAGCTGCTTTGGTGAAAAGCAAATTAAAGGCCAACGATTTTTTTTGAATAGTGGGAGCTGGACGTTTAGTTAAGGTAGCGACGCAGTATGCATGGAGAGAATTCTTTGAACAACCTTGCAGGGCTGGGAGGAAAGTGAGAAGGAACCATCTCGAACATTAATTTGTAAAAGTGGTGGAGCATAACTCTTCCATTCGTTGTGATGAACTTATGAGATTGATAATGCCAGTTAGCACGTTGTTAGATGACGTAGTTTTAAAGCATCTTGACATAACTTGAGCAGCTGAGATTTCTCAAGCATTTGTTTGTCACCATCAGGAAAGTTGTCATAATCATGTTTGTTTTGCAAATAACGAGAAAGGCGAGGCACAGGTTTTGCAAATGATCGAACAGGTTAATTTTAGTCATCACTTTCTGGTGTAAAAGTAATATTGGAGTTTGCCAAGAAAGATCGTACAGTAACGAAAAAGCAACCTCAAATTTTTCTGTGTATCCGTTTCAGAGAAGTAGGCATTATTTAAAAATAATAAGGGATGATATTTCCTATGATTAAAAATAGTCATAACGATATCTTTTTCAAGGTTAAAAGGTGCATTCCAAACCTTTGACCAGTTGTGTAAAGTGCAAAGACTTGCGATGCAAATGAACTCAGCTGTATAAAACAGGGTAGCAAGCAGGGCAATAGATGCTTTAATATTCATAACAAAGTCATTCACATAGACTAGAAACAGCAAAGGGTCTGAAACAGATACTTCAGGACACGCTAGTGCTGGGTTCAAGCAAGCTTGAAAAAAATACTTAAGTAATATTTCCTTAAGTAATTTTTAAAAAGTACTTAGAGACAATATATCGTATTTTAATCACTTTATTTATTACACATCCATAAAGAAGAAATTATTTGCGCACAAAGTAGCTACGTGCAAAGCGCAAAGAATCAACCATTTCATCACTCAACGATGACCTCAACTTTGAAACAAACAGTCCAGCAGCACTGAAACACCTTTCTGCTTCAACAGAAGAGGGTGGAAGTGAGTTTAGACAAGACTTCAAGCTCTTCAAGACTTTGGGACATTCCTCTGTTGCTTCGTAAAATGTCATTTCTCACTTGATGTGTGTGAAAACATTTTCTTGTACACGATCCAAATGTTGATCTTCTGGTAGGCACAAAATGTCATTGAGTTCTGCTTTCGACTTTTTCATAGGGGGGACAGTTTTCTTCACGTAGGGGTTGTTTTGGTTTAGGATTCTGGAATCGAATGCGATAAAGCGGTTCATGCATTTAACCGGATTCGTCTGTACCAGTTTTCCAACGGAAAAATTGACAATTAAAATTTACTTATATTTCTCCAGTCGCCAAAAAATTACTTAAGTAAGTAATAGTAAAAATTTTACTTAAGTGCTTACTTACTTGAACCCAGCTCTAGGACACGCCACAATTGGTGTAACTGAGATGTGAGAGAGTTTTGTTCAGGATGATTTCTTAAGATCATCCGTCAAGATAAGTGGCAAGAAGATTTAAGAAAGCCACAAGCTGTGGCTTTCACGTACCACTACGCATCGTCAGTCCTAAATCTTATTCAAATAAAGTTTACCTGAGACATGTACCCAATTGTACTACCCTGCTGTCTGTTTTAGGTTTGATTACGACTTCTTCCAGCAAAATTGACCGGGAAGCCATGAGTGACGTCGTAAACGTGACGCTGATCGCTCGCAATACAGCTGATCCACCCCTGGAAAGTAAACAAGTCTTCAGTGTTAGAATCAACGACGTAAATGACAACGATCCTGTGTTTTTGGTGAGTCTTCGAATGCAGTTACGCATTGAATGTTGGCATAATGTTAACAATGCTCCGTATTGCGATGGACGTCTACTTCTTACTGGACTATTGGCTAAAAATTGTTCTGTTCAATAAAACGAAGCGATTATGATTAACTAAAGACTTAAATGTTTTTGAAAAGTTATTTGGAATTTCAACGTGTTTTTTTTAACTTCAGTCGAGAAACAATTTAGTCTTTAAATCGAAAAACAAAGAGTTTTGTTACTTAGCGTTACATACTTTTTACTATTCCAGTCTGCCCTATTTTTAAGTACTTTTTTCTGTCCTCAGACTCCTTCAAACCAGACAATCGAAGTTTTGGAGGTAAATGATTTTTACTGTGACACTCTGCAGCTGAAGTGATGTTTTCGGGAGATTTGTCAAAACGCCGATTGTTGGACCATGCCCGCCTCTCGATTGTGTCCGCCTTCTGTGCTCAGCGCACCTTCGTTATGTTCGCGTCGCACCCTTTAAGGACCGCAAAGCCACTATAGTGGCTCGGAATTTGTTCGGTCATAACTTTCCAGCCGATAGAGCTAGAGAGCTGTTTAATCCCTCTGAAAAAACAAACTCTCCTAGTTTCGATTTTAAAAAATCTGGAACTTTTGGATTTGAACTTTTTTGGGGGTGATGTCATGAGATGGTGGGGGTCAACGGATTTTTGGATGATATCATCGCGGCCTGAGAAAAAATGCAAGGGGCTATTTTTTGTTTTGTTTTTTAAATTAAACTAGGCAAAAATAACGCATATTTAGAGCTCATGACTGGCCTTCAAGCGTTAGTGGTTGGCAAGTTATGGTCAAAAAAGGTAAGTAATTAATTAATATCCTAATGAATCTCTAGAGAGTCTAGGGGATTAGCGAATTAATTTGTGTTTTTTTTGCGGTCCCTAAGGGTTAGCAATATTTTCTTCTGTTCCGAACAGAACACTGGTCCGGGAATAGCCATTTTCCAAGTCAACGCGACCGACGCAGACCTGGGCGTCAACGCAGAACTGACCTACAGTCTCGTCGCGGAGCAGAGCGACGGAGGATTTGATGTTGATCGGGCCGGATGGATTGTCACCTACGGCTTGCTGGACAGAGAAACTAAGCCGTCTCAGCAGGTACGGTGAGATGCAGTGGCCCCGGTCGTACGTGTTGTAAAGTACTGTGCATACAAGTGCAACAAACAACAAGGAATAGTATCAGCGACTGCCGGGTGTCGCAGTTTGCGTTCCATCGATCACGTGCTGCCGCCTCTAAAGTCCGGTCGAGCGGCGGCCAAACTCAGCGACATGGAAAAGTGGAACGAGTCAGAACTTCGTCAGATCAAGGCCTCCTACATAAACTAGGGAGGTAAACTAGATAAACTAGGTTTACCAGATAAACCAAGTTTTATCCAGGAGGCCTTGGTGAGATTTACCTCCCAGCGCCGCTGTCGACAAAACGTCGAGCGAGGCGTCTTGAAACCCGTACGTGATTCATTGTTTCGCAGGTGACGGTGCAGGTGAGGGACGGCGGGGGATCACCGCGGACCGCTGTTTTGACGTTGACCGTGGTCATTTTGGACGAAGATGACAGCAAGCCCATGTACAATGTGAGTGATGCAGTCGAGGTCTCGGTACTTTGCGTTCCTCGATGGCGTAACAAGACATTCTGAGGCTCAAAATTTAATGCGCAGAAAAGATCTGATTCCCTGTGTCGTAGTTCGTGTCCGCGCATGACCTGTACTGCTCCATCGTCCTCAGATTGTCTTAAATGTCAGTGGACTGGTCTGTTATAGTTTCAACGCAGTGGTTCCCAAAGTGGGGGGTGCATTACCCTCTGGGGGCAATACGCAATTCTTCTGGGGGTAACGCGGAACCAGCACAACAATGCTGTTCTGTATTTTTTATGATGCAAAATATTAAGGGTAACAAGTCATAATCGCTACTTTGATTTGGGTAACGGCTCGAACAAGTTTGGGTACCACTGTAATTCAACGTCATCACTCCCATACGCAACTGTGTTGGAGGTTAGCAAAGAGCACACGCATAGATAACGCCAACACGGTTGTCATAATGTTAACACCGCTGCATAGTGCTGTGATAACCTCCAAGTAATCTGATTGACAAAATGTATGGGGAGTAGGAGGCTGAAGACCAGCGGTCATTTGGGCTGCAGACCTCCCCAGGGCGAAGCTTCTATAGTGTAAAGGGCTTAATGGAAATGAGTCGAAAGTCTGCTGCTTTGAGTATAAAGCTTCATATGCGCAATGCGTTTTTACAATCAGTGTAAACGCAAACAAAATGCGTTGCAAGCACTTTTCAACTGGTATGCGAACAATGTTCCCCGTTCGCACACTACTGCAGGGCATGCTCAGTGGTGTACTCCGTTTGCTGTCTGTTCAAAGTGAAAGCCCTTTCATGCTAAGGCTTCCCTACAACTGCTACTGTCTTTAAGTTCTTTCTTGCTTTTGCGGTTGCAGGACAACCGCGAGCAGTCAATGGCCGTTGTGGAGGAAGCCCAAGACGAGCTCGTTGGCCTGGTCACTGAAGCTGACGACGACGATTCGCCTGAGAACCAAAACAACTTCTATTTCATAGTCGGTGGGTTTCTCTAGTTCTGGCTGGTGCAGAAAGAACAAAGTGCTGCAAATATCAGTGTATGTGCAGCAGTTGGTTACGCGGCGCAACTGTCCTACGACTGTATGCAGTCTGAATTACAGCGTTTTACTAAACGCAGTTTATTTGAGGGAATTTTGAAACAGCTTCTCAGTGAGCTGCAGTGTTGCCGAAGAATGTTTTTTTGTCAGCTAGCTTATTTTTGACTTTTACGCATCTGTGATGATCTTGCTGAGAAACAACATATGTCTCCAGGGAGGCCCGTTACTGCACACTTGGTACTTTTGTTTTGCTTAGTTGTTCATTCTGTTGCCTTTTCCTTTCCTATGTAAAGTGGGCAGCTGGGGTTGAAAATTTTCAATTAGTTTCTCTTAATTGGAAACTTTGCTGTTTGTGGGTTTTATTTATGTCTATTTTATACTTCATGCACTTTGAAGAGGTCATGATGCTTACCGAGTAGGCGAAGTACAAACTCCGTAAGATCTTTAGTGTCTGATTCTTTCCTGGGAAAGGATCTTTCGATAGACTGTGTGATGAAACTGATATTCGAT
>Ga0210059_1003286_pt1 | contig 25778 bp, 15 predicted proteins | sample Ectturendosymbi2_FD_188042 | JGI IMG/M metagenome (GOLD analysis project Ga0210059, IMG submission 188042) | Ecteinascidia turbinata endosymbiont from Florida, USA - Sample 2 (SPAdes) (version 2) | ecosystem: Host-associated > Tunicates > Ascidians > Unclassified | place: Key West, Florida... | reverse complement strand
AGAAGACTGTCCGCATCCGTAGAGGGTTTGAACACCTATCTAGCTGTAGCGGCTGGCGAGTTATAACAAAAAAACCTTGGGCCACTATAGTGGCTCTGGTGGTCGTTAAAGGGTTAAGTGTTTCTTGCCAAAGTGAATCAGTTAACACTTTGGCATCCGGCCGCTTTTGGGGATTTCCGAGAAAAAAACACCAAAATGCATGTGGCTTTGCATGGGAATTTCTCTGGTCCGGTATGCTCGACAGACCCGGTAAAAGTCTCAAAAGACGCGGCAAGTATTCTAGTCTGCACTCAAAAAAAATTTTCTGCTTGGGGTACGCGGGTTTTTTGTGAGTAACGTCATAAGTGGAGGACTTTTAGGCCACCTTGGCCCACTTTGCCTGGCCCTGGGCGCTAACCGTTAGGTGGTTGTATTTCGCTAAAGTTTTTACTGGAAACTAGGCTACAATCCGAGTCTTTTGATACTTTGGATGACCTGCTGAGGTTTCAGGTTCAAAAGTTATGATCTAGGTTAATCAAAATTTGACTAATTAGTTAATTAATTTGTTTATTTAGGATCATAACTTTTAAACCAGAAACGCTAGAAAGTCGATCAAAGGTTCAAAAGACTTGGACTCGAGCCTAGGTTCCAGTGAAAACTTCAGCGAAATACTTTGGCTTAGCGGTTGGGACCTAGGCCAGGCAACATGAGCCAAAGTGACCCCAAAACTACTTCACTTATTACGTCACTCACAAAAAATCTGCAAGCCCCAATGAAAAATTTTTTTTCGAGTGCTTTCTGGAGGACTGTCCGATTCGTTTGAGCCCTTGAACAACTCTTTAGCGCAATCGGCGGATGAGCTATGGCGTTTGTAAGGCAACTGACCACTGCTGGTTTTAGGCCGAAATCGAAGTACGAATATATCGTACCCCGGCTCTCAAAGTGTTAAGATCATAACGGGACTTTTTTGCCGACGATGAATTGTTTTGCATAGGTTTCTTTGCATTTTGATTTGTTTTTGACACACAATAAAATAATGGAGTGCAGATGGAAAAACGTTATTGAAGAAGTTAACATTTAATCATAACAAAACTGAAATCACTTGTAAAATGTACTTGGAAGTATGAGGAAATCAAGGTGTTTCATTGAGTACACAAAACTGTGTAATCTTGCTTGCTTCTAAAGTTATGAAGTCATCTTGAGTGTTTTTCCTGTACACAGCTCCAGAAGCTTCTGTAACCAATTTAATGCACCGTTCAACACCTTGAGAATTACAAGGAATGCAAAGAATAAGGGATTCTCTGCGAAGTTGTCGACTTGTTCTGCGGGTAGATGTTCTTTCATTGGTGGCTCCATTCTCAGCTCCTGCACTGCTGGTAGAAGATCTTTTAAGTGTGCATTCTGTGAAATCCTTGGAATTTGAAATTCTCTGATGTGTGGTGTATGTACTGCTGAATTTAGCCTAATATTCTTGATGATGTCAATAGCTGTTTCACAGTTATGATCTGCATCCATGAGCATTGCCAGTAGAACTTTTTCAGGATGAGGCCAATATGCGTTTTGTTGGACAACAGGCCACACAACTGCTTTAACAGAAGGTGGCGATTTCTGAAATAATTTATCATTTGCAGCAAATGTATTGCACCATCTGTGCACCACGCACGCTTCTTGATCTCAAACCAGATTGGCCCATAGTAACAGACAATAAAAAGTATCAGTGAATAAAGCTTGTCACTTGGCTCCTCTGTTGCTACATAAAGCCTGCAAATTCTGCCTGCAGTTGTTAGTCATCTGGTATGAGACATGGGTCCAGGTTTTTCACATAGCAAATCACTGCTGATAAAACCAGTCGTACCTGCTTTTATAATTTTATAAAGGTAAGTCTGATCAAGACTCAGATTAGCAAGATCGATGTTAGGAAGGGATGGCCCATTAGGTATGCGCCGGATTCCTGGTGAGCAAATTGGTGAGCTTTCACATGTAGCCAAAGCATTGCTGACTGGTCCTTTCCAACTAGTGGATAATTCTGTTGGTCTGATGAGATGCTTGCACAGATGACACAATGGGAGTTCATTTAAATGCAAATTGCATACAAACCATGCAATGTTTGATCAAGACGACACTCCAGCGGGTGTATTGCACCATTTTTATGTCCTTTGTTTAAAGCTGCGCTGTCAGCTCCTATTGCAATAAGATTGTCTGCAATGCCCATTGCTTTGATAACATTCTCCAGTCCATTTGCAATAGCAGCGCAAGTCCTGTGTTGCAGTGTTAAATGGTCCAAGTAGATTGTCCCAGGTTCACCAATCACAACATAGTGATCTTCTCTTACTGCTGTACCATTTGTCTTCTACTTTTTCTTTGACTAGTGTATAATCTTTTTTTCCATCAAAAAACACAGCAGCAATATGCAAGTCATCAAAAGGCTTGCCTTTCTGTGGATTTCTTCTTGAACTTTGCCTTGCTTTCCAAACTTTGTGATGATCAATGATGTTCATCTTATTGTCAGAAGTGACAATGCCATAGTCAAACAATGCTGCAGTTTGATTTTATAGGGCATACCTATCAACCTCCAAAGCGACAGTGGGAAAATGGGGTCAAGTTTCTATCTTCTAACACCTCAATCTTTAAATCATCATCACCACTTTCGATACTGGCACTACCCTGGATGTATGGAACTGATAAATCTCCCGGTGCTAAAACCTGTTCACGTTCTAACTTCCTTAGTTTCCCATTTTGTTGTCTCTCTTGAAATTGACTTTCCCGTTCTATTCTCCTTTGTCTGCCTCCACTTGCCTTCTTGTCCATCTTTCTGGCTGTTCGCTGGTCTTTCAGAAATGATTGTTTGCATCGTGGAACTTTCATTGTTTGTCACACCAGCAGGTAGAAAAGTCCTGACACTGGCAAAATGCTATGCCAAATAATTTATCAAGACTTTCAAGAAATTTAGCTGTTCTTACTGCTGATCTTCCTCATTTGGAAGCTTGTGATCCCTCCTCAATTAAATAATTCAATCTCAATTTAATGTTCTTCAGTGGCTGTGTTGGGATACTGGCGTGATTCCAGAGGTCAACCAGTGGTGACTCAACATAATGAAGAACTTCCTTGTTTGAAATGTAATTGCCATGTTTCAAAAACAAAAAACGCCTTGCCACTTGTCCTCGGGTGGGTAGCTGATATGACGAAAGTTCATTTAGTGGAGAACCAAATATAGAAATGGCTGGCATATCCTCTCTTTTTAGGCTTGCTCATCATCAGCCAAGAATCATAGTCTGCAACACTACTGAAACACACACCTGTACAAAGTTTCTGCTGGTTTACTCAACTATGCATTGAAAATGCTATACACCTGATAACCACAGACCTAAGGTAGCTTTGACTAATTTTGCTTGACACATATGACAACTAATAGAGCCAAGTGCAGGTTCTGTGATAGCCAATCCCTCTTGTATAATGTGTCTAAGCATTAAGAAAACCTTGAGTTATCCTTCCGGTGCGACATTCTGTTCACCATACACATTCTAGAACGGTACCATCAAGCACGGTTATGTTGCTCAGTGTTTCCCGACTGATATATTCATATGCAAGTTTGCTAGAGTACATCGCGCACACAAAAATGTGCAACAACTACTCTGTTCACTCGAAATGCAGAAAATATGAGTAAGACTCGTTGTAATGGCACCCAACATCAGCTTGGGTTGATATAAGGGCAAACTAATCACAGCCTTCCCATCACCAAGCATACGGGGAAATAATGCTGAATTTTCATTTTTTCACCTGCAAAAGAGGATGTGTTCCGCATGCTTTTAAAAAGTCTTACTGTTAAAGTATGTATCAGGGTTGTGGGCTGAACAAATCCTGAAATGTGTGTCTGAATCGCTGACGACGCTACACCCTAGCAAACAGAGTCATGCAAAAAGCTTGTATGAGTGGTATAGTCAGGTAGGCATATATGTAGTTATTAATTTTTTCATATTTTTGTCATTTAAAAAAACTGTTGGCATTCTGTGTAGGAAGTTTGCATAGTGTTGTTGCCACCATAGCAACCCTAGCACTGCAAAAACTATGTAGTGGTGTGGGCTGTCTTACATAGGTCTGTGCAGAGGTATGTTGAACCAGTTTCAGTTAAATAAGAGCCTTTCCAGTTGGTGAGAGTATCAATCCATGCCTACCCTTGATTGCTGCTAGATGCAAGATCTTGAGTCTATTATTATCTTGTACTCATTATTGGTCAAAATTGAAGAACTTTAAGAGCAACTCTAGCCAGCTACAGATATGTACATGATCTTCCAAACCTTATCAGTGCACAGTTGAAATTATGGATAGAGCATTGGGGTTAAGTTGAGACTCATCAAAAACAATCAACTGTTTTATCTGCTTTGAATCAGTGTGGTAGTTTCTTCCGTAACATATCTTTACTTCAGCTTTTGGCCACATTAGCAATTATCACTGCCACATTACCTTCGAACCATATTGCAGATGAATCCGGTTAATCACATAGCCAATTTGCCAAGCTTTTTTATGCATTTAAATGGAATATGCGATTATCCGTATCAAACAAATATCTGCAATTTTACAGCCCTACTAGACTTTTGTCCACATGCTTGCTACCTGACACCGTTGATATATTGTAGCTTGACACCGAACGCGGAGATTTCTAAAACTGTGGATGCAAAAGTGCTTTTGGATGTTCTAAAATCCTTTGCCCCTGTTACAGTATTTTTAATTCTGAAATCCTTCAGTGTTTAGCAAACCAGCAGTCATCGGTTGAAACGTATATTCGAAGTTGTTGCGGGCCTGTACTTTGCATGTTGTCTTAAATGTGCGCACTGCATGTGTGAAGTAATAATCGCCTGTATCAATCCTGGAAGGTTTCCTACACTTGCGGCCATTTTTCTGCTTGCTTTGGACCGTGCAATGCAGGTGTGAACGTATTTATGTCTCACAGCTGCTGTGTAAGAAGATCTGCAGAACTGTGGAATGTAGAAATGCTTCTAGAAGTTCCAAAATATCTTGGTCCTGATACAGCTGGGCGCTGTACGTAAAGACTTGACTGATTTGTTAGCCTGTGGTGTCATCAAGCTTTTATAATCCAATGGCGTTTGTTATGCACCATTCAGTTAAGGCATTCACCAATTGAATCTTATTGGTGTGAAAAAACAAAGAGTGAAGACAAACAAGTAACGAAGTTGAAACAGTGCATTATCCGTGGCGAAACGCACGGCATATTCCGCATTTTAAACTGCTAGACACGGCATAATTCGCCATTTAATGATTGTTAGTTTTCTGCTAGACATGGCATAATTCCGCATTTTAAACTGTGAAGTGCACTGTGCGTAGCGCTTCAAAAAAGTAGCAGTCGTCAAATGGAACTAAAATTCCAAGTTGATCTGCAGTAGCCTACATGTGCACGATTTTCTGTTCTGTAAAGAATTTAACAGTAACACATCCCGTGCAAAGGAGTTAAGCATAGTTGCATGCGTCGGGTCCTTATTTAATGCCATAAAATCATCTTTGAAAGTACTGCTTTCGAAACAAAGCTTTGCACCCATAGCAACAAGACACAACCAGACAGCCCTGTTCGGCAACAGTTGCTTTAATCGGATTAATGGCACTACAGGTTTTCACACTATCTGAGCAGTGCACTTTACACTCTTTTCAACTATGCGATTAAGTGTTGTAAGTTTACAAATGTATGGTACATTTCTATGCGAACAACCAATTTATGCAAAAAAGCAGTATGCGATTAACCAGACTATTTTCTTCATGTGGGAATGGCTTTGGTTTGGGATTCTAGAATCCTATGCGATAAAGTGGTTTATGCGTTTGAGCAGTATACAATTAGCCCAAGTCGTCTGTACCAATTGCTACTGCAAAGGCTGAGTGCATGTTTGTGAAACATGAATGAACTCCTACTGCAGTACAGTCAATGTGAAAGAGAGTTGCTTACCCACCCTTTAATGTCTGAAGTACACAGAATAGATGCACCTACTCACAGCGAAAATGTGATGTAGATTTGTTCAAATCCTACTTAACTGAATGAAGTTCATAATAATATTACTTTTAAGTTTGTTAATTATTATGAAAGTGTTTGCTTACTTACTGACAATGCATTCTATCACAAAGACATTCTGCACATGTTTTGTTGACCTTGAAAGCATAACGACTGGGTTCCTCACAAAAAACAGGCATTGCTATGGCAGTATGATGTTGACAGATTCTATTCAAATGGAATACAATTTCAGGACTGAGGATGTGTGCTGTTATGTGAAATTGATTTCCTATTGAAAGTTTTGCTGATGGATTCAAGCCCGTGGCTTTTGTAGATATTAGTTATTTGAATAAAGATGTGTGCATATGCATTGTAAAAAGAAAGCAGAGCCCCATTGGGTGATTTATCAAATGCTTTCAGCAAGCCCTAGAGCTTTGACATGCATACAATAGTATACAATAGGCACGATTGAGTGGTTGTAACTGCAATAGAGAATTGAAAAAAGGTGTCTGAGTGTCACTGTCATCCTTCAATGAGGCAAAAAGGGGAACACAAAACATTTGACTTATTTAGCAAACTTCACACTTATGACATTTAGGATAAAACAGTGTTGCAGGCTGTTTGTTGACACTATTAAGCAGGAAACTAAGTCAACTGTCTTGTTAAAGTTAAAAACAATTTTCTGTTCAACAATAATTAGAAGACAGTAATGAGCACTGGTATTGGGATCAAACACAAATATACTATCAGTAAACAGTAGGTGGTGACAACTGTATTGCCCACAGTGTATCCCTGTTAGGCTGTGACCAGCTGGACAAAATGTTCATTAAGGTAAACAGAATCACCTACAAACAGTAGGTGATGACAAACAAATTACCCACTCTGCATTCTGCTGTGGCTGTGCCCAACAGGACTAAAGTAAACAACATCACCTAAAAACAATAGATGGTGACAACCAAATCACCAACTGTGCGTCTTGCTTGTGGCTGTGCCCACCTGGACTGAAACTACATCAAGCTAAACAATAACCTACAAACAGTAGGTGATGACAAACATACTGCATATTGTGTATTCTTTTCTGGCTGTGCCCAGCTGGACTGAAAGTTCATCGAGGCAAACAGCAAATAAGTATGGACTCATTGCTTCTCTTTGTGTTGCACTGCTGGTTATAGTGAAGGGATCTAAAAGTCAAGTGCTCCACTTCATTTGTATGGTGTGATTGTTATGTAAAATCACCAGCTGTCTTACTATTCACAGTAAAAATGCACACATAACATTCACATGTTGTGGCTAAAGCCAAACTGTTTGGCAGCATTGGTAAAGAATGGTGAAATGTAGAAAGAAGTGTAATGTTTAAATAGTTTCGTGGTAGTAGTTGCTAGAGAAACAGGTTCATAATTGCCAGCATCACAATTCTTTTTTTGCAAATTAGCACAAGTTTCATGCATTGTTGTGAAATTTTGCCATGGATCAAGCAAATGTTGAATAGACTACTGAGATGAAAACACATTGGATTTAGGATAAGTTACGTGCTCAGCCAAGATTTCATCTTACCAGCAGTCTGGTTTAGGGTGAGTGTGAGGACTAAGGGCTCAAAACTTGCTATCACACATATGATTGCTTATGTTCTGCTGAGATTGTCACTGTCAGTATTGCTAGTTTTTGGTGAATTCAGTAATGTTCTGAAGTGTATTTCTGTATTGCTGCAAAACCTTTATTACTGGTAACATTTCCACTGTGGATAAGAGCATGAATCTTCTTGTTACCTTTTGTGGCAACAAGTTCTAAAATGCATATTTGAAATCTTGGTGCTTTTCTTTTCAAACAAAGTTATTGTCAAACAAGGGTCACTTTGTGATTTGTTGAAAGTAAGCATTTTTGGCGCTGTGAAGTTTCTTACTTTTGGAAAAGTATGACATATGTAGTTAAACAGTTTTTTAGCCAAATGTATATACCCAATGCAAAACGTGTGATGATGGTGGTATGTTAGATTTTCACAATAAGAAGATGCTACAGTTTATTACATAAAAAATTATTAAAGTCGGGCGATTTGGCCATGTACTGAAAACCAGTGTTTCTCAACATGGGCTTGTGGGTTTTTGAAATGGGCCTGGAGTTTTCATTGGGTCTACAGTGGGCCCCAAAGAAAATATATGGCTGAAATTCTATACTTTATCTGCTAATGTAAATTTTGAAATCATGACTTTGAAGTTCAAGAGAATCCAAAAAAAAGCTGATAGACGTAAGCATTAGTTTAGTCATTGACACTTTCACTTTCATTGACACTTTCACAAGAGAAAAAAGGTTGAGAACCACTGCTAAAAACAAGTTTTGATTTTAATTTGTAAGTAGTTTTCATGCTTTGAACTGGAGGTATTGATCATTAAAATGCAGAGTTGATAAAAAAGCAGGTTTGTTAAGAACTAATCCACAAGTTTGAAAAAACATAAAAACCTGTTTTTTATTTCTTTTTACTTCTAGCATAGTGTTTCCCAACTGTCATCTACCACAGTATTACTCAACCAGAGTGCCCTACAATACTCAGGGATGCTGAAAGCTGATACAATTTTGAATACATCATTAAAAATACGTTTTCTAAATGTCATCAAACCTTAAAGCAAACTGCTATGAGTTTACCACTGGGTGCCGTAAATTATGTTTCTCTTTAGGGCCCACAAGCCTGAAAAGGTTGGGATACACTGATCTAGTGGTTTGGGCCCAGGGCCAGCTGAAACGGCTGATTTAGGCTTTCACTACTGGCAGCGAAGGTGTTAACATCTTTGGTGCCAGGTGGATTTACCTTCAACACATTTAGAGCTGGTGCACAAGAATATCGTACTTAGAAATCACACATTAAGCACTAATTTCACACCTCTTTGCGACTTTATAACTTGGTAGAGTCAATTGTACCAGAGAATATCCAAACGTTTAAAAGGCTTGGCTAGTCTTTTTAGTTTGCAATATATAAAAATTTTGGTTTTAGGGTTTTTTGTAGGTGACATATGTGGGTTAGGTGTTTGGCCATTTTAGCTCAGATTACTGCGCCCTAGTCCCAACCGCCCTTTGAGCCTTTGGTCGGCTTTCTAACATTTCTGGTTCAAGAGTTACAGTAAAATTACCAATATTTGTAAAATTGGAATTTTTGGTAAAATTATCAATTTTATGGTTTTTTGATTATAACTCTTAAATCATACTGTAAATAATTTTTAAAAACAAATGCATTTGTTGGTAAATTTATTGGTCAAACCTTCCATGTCACAGAGCGGGTAAGGGCTTGAGCCTTATTATAAATTTGTTGATGCCCTGGAGAGGCGCACCCCTTTGGTTAAGAACCACTGCTTTAGAGCCTTTGATTGGCCTTCTAGTGTTTGTGATTCGAAGGTTAAGGCCTGAAAACAAAAAATTAATTAATCCGTTAATTAATTTATTATCATCTGTCTTGAAAATTCCAAGTAAATCAAGCATGAACTCTAACACTTTGAGAGCTGAGGTACGATATATTCGTACTTTGAAATCGGCCTAAAACCAGCAATTGTCAGCTGCTTTACCAATGCCATAGCTCCTTCGCCGATTGTGCTAGAGAGTTGTTAAAGGGCTCAAACGAATTGGCCTGTCTTCTAGTCTGCCCTCGAAAAAAATTTTTTGGTTGGGGGTTGCGGGTTTTTTGTGACTGACGTCATATATGAAGTAGTTTTAGGCCATTTTGGCTCATGTTGCCTGACCTGGGCCCAACCGCTAGGCCAAAGTATTTCGTTGAAATTTTCATTGGAAACTAGGCTCGAGTCCAAGTCTTTTGAGCCTTTGATCGACTTTCTAGCATTTCTGGTTCAAAGGTTATGATCTTAAATAAACAAATTAATTAATTATCTGATTAACTACTTCGTCAACTATTTTTACTGACTTAGATCATAACTTTTGAACCCGAAACCCCAGCAGGTCATCCAAAGTATCAAAAGACTCGGATTGTAGCCTAATTTCCAATAAAAACTTCAGCGAAATACTACCATCTAACAGTTGGCGCCCAGGGCCAGGCAAAGTGGGCCAAGGTGGCCAAAAAGTCCTCCACTTTTGGCGTCACTCAAGAAAAATCCGCAATCCCCAAACAAAAATTTTTTTTCGAGTGCAAACTACAAGATTTGCTGCATTTTTTGACACTTCGACCAGGTCCATAACCCTTTCAGGAGCAGAAATATTCCCGCGCAAATCCACGTGCGATCCAGCTGTTTTTTTTGCAAACCGCTTGAATTAACCCGGACGTCAAAGTGTTAATTGTTTTGTTTTGCATCAAGCAACTCAATATGCATTCACAGTGTGTGACCATTGCAAAAGCATGCAGACAATACAGGGTGGAGTAGCTTTTTTGAAGGTATTTTCATTATGGAAATTCATGGTGGGTTTTAGACTGTTTTTTGAAAAACCTAGGTGACCTTTAGGTTCGGTTAAATTTCAGGAACCCTAGAAAATAGCTAGTGTGTTTTGGATTTCACAGAAGCTGCTAGGTCTTGTTGACATGTTGGGAGTTGGTGTATAAGTATATTGTATATTGAAAGCACTCATTGAGCAGCAAGATGTCACCAACAAAAAACCTGAAACCCAAAACGTAAATATTTTTCATTGCGAATAAGAAGACTTGCCAAGTCTTTTGAGGGTTCTCTTTAGCACAATCAATTGGCAAGTTACGGAGTTCCAAAGACTTGGCCAATATGGGCAACATATACCTCTTAAAGCAAATTTTTGCCTGGTTTCAAAGGTGTTAATGGGTCATCATTCTTGTGTAACTGTTTGCATATTTCATAATTTTTGTAATATGTGAGCAATTGAGCATGTGATACAGTTAATTTTGTTATGGGAGCATACTGTCAATTAAAATTTTTTATCTTTCACACTTTAGTTAATTTACTCACTATCTGTTGCAGGTCTGCAGATTCACATTTTGTGCATGCTTGCTAAGTTGTGCATGTCTGAGCTATTTTGAACATTAGTCAGTGAAGAATCACCTGTTGTTGCATCCTTGTGCAATTTAATGTGGCTTGATTAGCTTAGATTCTTATTCAAGTGCTGCAAGAAATTTTCCAGTTGTTCCAGTTTTTCTGAAAGATTGTCAGTACAGAACGTTGCATGTTGCACTGCTGCCGAAGGTGAGTAGATTTTTTAAATCATAACTTATATGTATGTGTACTGAAGGAAACAGAAATGATAATGATAATGAATTTTTTAACACTTTCACGTCCAGCCGCTTTCGGGGATTTTTACGCCAGAACAACCGAATGGCACGTGGCTTTGAGCACGCAAAGCTCTGGCGCCAAAAATGGTAGAGAGCTGTGAAAAGGCTTAAAAGACGCAATAAGTCTCCTAGTTTGCACTCAAAAAAACTTCTTTGGTTGGAGTACGTTTTTTTGTTGGGAGTAACGTCATAAGTGGAGGATTTTTAAGCCACCACCTAGCCGTGGGCCAAACTGTTAGATGGTAGTACTTCGCTAAAGTTTTTATTGGAAACTAGGCTACAATTCAAGTCCTTTGATACTTTGGATGACCTGCTGGGGTTTCAGATTCAAAAGTTATGATCTAAAGTAAACAAAATATTTGATTAATCGCTTAATTAGATTTAAATAATTTGTTTATTTTAGATCACAAGTTTTGAACCAGAAACCCTAGACAGTTGATCTAAGGCTCAAAAGACTTGGACTCGAGCCTAGTTTCCAATGAAAACTTCAGCGAAATACTTTGGCTTAGCGTTTGGGCCCTAGGCCAGGTAACATAAGCCAAAATGACCCAAAAATCTACTTCACTTAAATGATGTCACTCACAAAACATCTGCAACCCTCAAACAAAAATTTTTTAATGAGTGCAGACTAGAAGACTTATGAATCTTTTGAAGATTTGAACAGCTCTGTAGCGCAATTGGCGGCGGAGCTATGGTGTTGGTAAGGCACACGAAAACTGCTGGTTTTAGGCTGAAATCCAGGTACTATATATATATTAGTCGACCGGCTCTCAAAGTGTTGAATCATCTCTGAAACAAAAAAGTGTTTAAAAATCATTATGGTTGCTTTATCATTGGATAAAAACTATTCAATGAAATTTCACTGATGACAAATTTTGAAATGTCCAAGATGCTTTGATTTAACATGCTTGATGCAAAAATCCATTGATTGATGTACTAGGTTGCTATGCGCATGGTACTAAAGCTACATTTATCAACATATTTCAAAAAAAAGTTGGCTGTGGAATGCTAGGTGTGCGGATTTCATCTTTGTGATGAACGTGAATTAACGTATCAAGTGTTTAGACTCCTTTGCTTTGTTTTTTAGTGGCTGCAAGTTGTTTCTGGTGCAAGAATCATCTTAAAACTAAGCAAATAAATCATTAAGCTTAACAAAATTGATGGAAGATAGGTTGGTTTTCAACACCTTTGGTGTCGCTTAATTTACCTTAACACTTTGAGAGCCGGTCTACGATATATTCGTACTTCGATTTCGGCCTAAAAAACAGCAGTTTTCGGTTGCCTAACCAACGCCCTAGCTCCTCCGCCGATTGCGCTAGAGAGCTGTTGAATGGCTCAAAAGAATCGGCCAGTCTAGTAGACTGCACTCGAAAAAAAATTTTTTGGTTGGGGTGTGTGGATTTTTTGTGACTGACGTCATAAGTGAAGTAGTTTTAGGGTCATTTTGGCACATGTTGCCCGGCCTAGGGCCTAACCGCTAGGCCAAAGTGTTTCGCTGAAGTTTTCATTGTAATCTAGACTCGAGTCCGAGTCTTTTGAGCCTTTGATCGACTTTCTAGCGTTTCTGGTTCAAAAGTTATGATCTAAAATAAACAAATTAATTAATTAGCTAATTAGTCTAATATTTTTACTAACTAACATCATAACTTTTGAACCCGAAACCCCAGTAGGTCATCCAAAGTATCAAAAGACTCGGATTGTAGCCTAGTTTCCAGTAAAAACTTCAGCGAAATACTGCCACCTAACGGTTGGCGCCCAGGGCCAGGCAAAGTGGGCCAAGGTGGCCTAAAGGTCCTCCACTTATGACGTCACTCACAGCCAACCCGCACCCCCCAAGAAAAAATTTTTTTCGAGTGCAATCTACTAGACTTGCTGCGTGTTTTGAGACTTTCACCGAGTCGCTAGAGCGAACAGGAGCGGAGATATTCATGCGCAAAGCCACGTGCGTTTAGGTGTTTTTTTTGCTGAAAATCCCCAAAACCAGCCGGACGTCAAAGTGTTAAAGACCTGCATGAGCCACTTATTTTGTGTCACTCTGCACCACCATAACTTCCCAGGCGATTGAGCTAGAGAGCTGTTTGAACCATCAAAAGATGCAGCAAGTCTTCTAGTTTGGATTTGAGAATTTTAGAAAATTTTTGATTGTTTTTTTTAGGGTGATGTCATAAGTGGGGTAGGTTTTAAGCATTTTTCACCCAGGTTACCAGGCCCTGGATGCCAATGCCAAGAGCCAATTTCTGGAGTCAAGTTCTTGTTGGAAACTAAACTATAATCTGACTCTTCAGAGCCCTTGCTTGGGTATTTAGTGTTTCTGGCTCAAAAGTCATGGCCTAAAAATAACAAATTAATTAAATAATCCCTGAAATAATTAATTATCGATTTTTATTTTCAAGTTGGCAGAATAGCATTAGTGATTCTTCACTCAACTTGAACAGCATTCACACCAACTTGCAGCTTTTACAATATGTGCCAGTGTTAACCAACATTTTGGTTGGCACACAGCTACTGGTGATATATTTAATTTGCAAAGATCAGTGAAAATCAGCATGGTGATCTTTGTTTGACTTTTAGTGTGAATATGGCAAACTGCTTTATATGTTAACACTTTGGCTGCTGGGTTAATTCAAGCGGTTCGCAAAAAGCAGCTGATTCGAACGTGGCTTTGCGGATGAATATCTCCGCTCCTGTTCGCTCTAGCGACTCGGCGAAAATCTCAAAAAACGTGGCAAGTCTAGTAGATTAGACTCGAAAAAAATTTTTGTGCTTGGGAGGTGCAGGTTGCCTGAGTGACGTCATAAGTGGAGGACTTTTTGGCCACCTTGGCCCACTTTGCCTGGCCCCGGAGGCCAACCGTTACGTGGTAGTATTTCGCTGAAGTTTTTACTGCAAACTAGGCTACAATCCGAGTCTTTTGATACTTTGGATGACCTGCTGGGGTTTCGGGTTCAAAAGTTGTGATGTTAGTGAGTAAAAATATTTCACTATTTAGCTAATTAGATAATTAATTAATTTGTTTATTTTAGATCATAACTTTTGAACCAGAAATGCTAGAAAGTCGATCAAAGACTCGGACTCGAGCCTAGTTTCCAATGAAAACTTAAGAAAAACACTTTGGCCTAGTGGTTGGGCCCTAGGCCAGGCAACATGAGCCAAAATGACCCTAAAACTACTTCACTTATGACGTCAGTCACAAAAAATCCTCACCCCCCAACCAAAAAACTTTTTTTCAAGTGTAATCTACTAGGCTGGCCGATCCGGTTGAGCCCTTGAACAGCTCTCTAGCGCAATCGACGGAGGAGGTAGGGCGTTGGTAAGGCAACCGAAAACTGCTGTTTTAGGCTGAAATCAAAGTACGAATATATCGTACCCCGGTTCTCAAAGTGTTAACAATCAAAATGCAGTTGATCCACAATAACTTTTGTGCTGTATAAAATATACAGAATTTACATAAAATGCTTACAGGATCTAGGCCATTATTCTTAGGCTGGAGGTGGTGTTTATATCGTGGTATAGTTCAGAGATAGGTTGTGTATACAAGGTGTTTTTTTCATTAAAAACAGGTTTTCTTCCATTGAAAAAATAATCATTTGTTACAAATCCAATTGAATCATCAGACATTACCAAGTAGATGATGAACTTTCAAGTCATTCGTAACCATTGATGCTTGATATGAAATACATTAGGGAACATAGCAGACATGACCTGTATGCTCTTTCTTACAGAAATTGTTTGGAATCAGTAACCTGGATTTCCCCTGAACCCTTTAACGACCCCGCGCGCCAATGAGGTTTTTTGGTTATAACTCGCCAGCCGCTATAGCTAGAGAGTTGTTCAAACCCTCTAAGGATACGGCAAGTCTTCTTGGTTCTATTTTTTAAAAAAAATTTTGATTTGGGTGAGGCGTTCGCCTGGGAGAGGTTCGCAAAGTGGGGGTGTTTTGGGTTTTTTGACCTACTTTGTGACGGGCCCTGGACGCCAATCCAATGGGCCAAAATTTTGACTCAAAACTTTTTTGGAAACTAGATGATCTCCCGCGTCGATAGAGCCCTTGCTTGACCTTCTAGCATGTTTGGAACCAAAGTTTAGCCCAAAAAACCCATTTTATCCCCCCCTAATTTTACCCCCCCTAATTAGCTCGCTATAACCCGCGATAACTCCCCGCTAGAAGATGCTAGCGAGCTATACGAGCCCTCGAAAGACTCATGAAGTCTTCTAGTTTGCACTGAAAAAAAAAACATTTTAGATTTGGGTTCGGGGTTTTCGGTGGATGGGGTTAGAAAAAGGGTAGTTTTGACTTTTTTTTGGTTGTTTCATTATGATGTCATCACCTCCACAAAGGGCCAAAATTTTGGCTCAAAGTTTGGTTGTATTCTAGGCTGGAATATGAAGCTTTAGAGGTCTAGATCGACTTCTTAGCGTTTCTGGTGCCCAAGTAGGGGCCAAAAGACCCCAAATCGTTGAGGACATGGCTGAGTAATTTCAGGGGATCTCCCTAATTAAAATCCGGAAGTTTGGCCATAACTTTAGAACCAGAAATGCTAGAAAGTCCATCAAACCCTCTAAAGACTCATATTGAAGCCTAGAATCCAAAAAAAACTTCGAGTCACCATATCTGATGGATGGTTCGACTCCCCGGAAGTGATGTCATTATCCCAATGTATAGAAATATGCATGAGGTTGAACACCTCTCTAGCTGCAGCAGCTGGCGAGTTATAACCAAAAACGTACGAGCCAATCTATTCGCTTTTGCGGTTGTTAAGGGGTTAAGCTCCTTTTTATCAACTATGCTGAGGGCGAAAGTTTTTAGGGGTAAAGGTTTGTTTTCTTTCTGGACAAAAAACTCATGTGTAATGATATCAACAGCCTTTTTGAAACCTTAAATGATGCAATATGGACATGTGTCGGCTATTGACAAATTGTTTAATAGTGATTCAATTAAGACATGCTGTAGAAAAGGATTCGACTTCTGTAACAGTTAACAGTCCATTCTGCTGCAGACAAGCATTTTTTGACCCAGCTTTTGGAATGCATGTGATAGTTTTTAACCTGCTCTCTTAGTTACATCTTTGCCACTAACTTGTGTAAATTAATTTACGAGGAATGGTGTGTAAACTGTTTCTAGGTATTACCTGAATAACTACTTTGTTGAACATCAAACTTCTTGCATAAAATATGTACAACTTTTTTGAAAATGTGAAACGTCCTACCTACTTGCGATTTGTTCACAAAAGTTTTCGTAGAAAATTGATTGTTGTCAAATCAATGAAAGCATTTTCATGTGGTTTCACGAATTGCCATGTAGCAACACTTAAGTCAACAAATTATTTGTGTGCAATTTATAACCTTATTACTCAAATATTTGCTTCCTGTCATCGGTTGTAGGTTAGTGTTAAATTTAACCCTTTTAAAAGTTGATATATAACTGATGCACAACCATGGATGAGGACAAAGGTTATAATTTATGTGGGCAAGCCTGTAAATAGTTTGTTCTTGCCACTTCAGTTGTGATCAGATCATGCACTTGTGAAACTTGAGTGGTATCCATGACTGTCAAGGTGTGCATCTTTGCAGGAATCTACATAATTTGTATTTGCATTACGTTTTGTGATGCTTGCTCTGGCCCAGTTGGTGTTAAAAATAGTTAGAGATGGCAGTTTTCGTTCATTAGATTTCTGGTTAATATCATTGATTTGCTATCTTGTTCCAGAGCTTTAGGAGTGGATCATTGATGAAACAGATTGCTAGAAGGAATTTCATGAAGTTGCTTGTCTGGAAAGCACACAGTTGTTTTTAAATTGGTTAAAAGTGCATCTGCAAACTTCTACTCAGCTCAGACAAATTTATTTTGATGCCCTCCATCATGTCAGGCAATGCAAAGAATCGGAAACCAAAGTATAACAACTCAAGGCAAGATATTTTAATAAAAACATGTTTTTGTGCATTTGTGTAATCAATAGGTTCTTTGATGTGAGGTGTAAACTGGAGGATCTTTTATTGGTATCTTTGAATAGATTGGTTGGTTTGTATAGGCTGTCACGTTTCAAAAATAGTTCTGCGGTATTTTACCAAAAACTGTTGGTGAGCATTGCGGTAAGGTCTAAATGTAATTTAATGTTGGTGTGACGTTTTTGGGTTCTATTCAAACTTGACCAAATGTAACTCCTGATATTGCACAAGTGTGTGTATGTTTGTAGGCATGTGTTGTCTGTAATCCAACTTGTTATCAGGGAACATTGTACTAAGTTGAAACAAACCCACATGTGAACATGAGAAACTTACATGAGAAATTCGTTAGCTAAATTAGCTGTCTACTTTAGCAAAGCTATTTTGAAAAAAACAGCAAAAATTCTGTGCCAACAACTGTATAGTTCAGTGGTTCTCAAACTTTTCTGCACGTTGACTCCTAATTAAAATATACAAATTTTCTGTAGACCCCGTGGCCTAGCCCAGTGGTCTTCAACATGGGCAAAATTGCCCCCCAGGGGGCGATTTTATGTGTTGCAGGGAAGATTTTGTGACTTAGGAGATTTGGGGGCGATTTCTGCTGGTTAAAAAAGCATTTGATGCACTTTCGACTCCATGGATCATAACAAAGGTTAAAAAAAAACAATATCGGGCTGGTGACGTTACAATCAAGCCAACATCGTACTGTGTAACGCTTCAATGCACCAACTATTGAGTACCACTGAGATTGTCACTCGTTGGAAGTCAGGCATTGCGGTTCTCACGAAGGTTATGAATGTACAGGTGTTTTGTTGAGTTTACATCTACATTCAAAGTAAGATAGAAGAGTAGAGAAACTGTTGCACTGAGTAGTTTACTATAGGTTGTTTAACCCAATCGCAGCATGAGCAACATAACAAAAAGGACATGAAGCAATCACGTTTGCTAGCCTGTATACATCAGCATGCGGGGGTTTTGGACGTTTCTCGTATAGTATGCATTAATTGCTTTTCTTGTGCTGATATCGGTTGAAAGCAACCAATATTGATATGGCTATCAGAAAACACCCAATCGGTCAAACTCCATTTTTTCAAGAGGAAAAACTTCAGCTTCTTTGAAGATAGTAAAAATGACCCAACAATCATAAAATAGTTTTCACTAAATCATCACTTCAACTTTCGCGGCGATAGCGAACATTAATTGCAAGTTGCCATCAAGTTTAGCCAAGTTAATTTTCGTCGTGAACTGTCACAAACCCCTCCAACCGTATGTATTATTATTAGCAAAATTACCTTGAAAGAAGTCTTCATGGCCTTCGGTAGAGCATTGCCAAACCACGTTTCACAGGCAAAAAATGCCACAGTCCGTTATCATGTGTTTTATAATCTTTGTTTAGTACAGTGGTTCTTAACCTTTTGTTTACCACGCCCCCCTAAGTAGTTGTCCTTGTTTCAAGCTCCCTGACGTTAAATAAGTTGTAAAACGAATTGTATTTTTGGTAAATTTACTGATCAAACTTTCCATGTTGTAGAGCGCCTAAGGTGCCGATAGTTACATTGTGTACAGAAAGTTACTGGGTGAAATACCTTTTCGCCAGCTAACTAGCATAAGCAAATGCGATTCCACCATACAGGAACGTCTCATTGACTTCCAAAGCGACGATGAAGCCCGTGCTATATTTCATACACACGGATGGTCAAAATTTTGCATTAAGTGCTGTGAGCGTTTTTCAGAACTTTGGGGAAAAGTGCAGCTGTTATTACTAGCATTTCCCACGATGTATTTTTCTGAGCAAGGTTTCTGCCAGGTACTGCGTACGCGTAATTAATACCGCAGTGGTCTTGACATGAACAAAACTGGGGAACCGCCATACAACAACTAACCAACTTGCAACCTGCTTTAAAAAAACTTACTGATAAACACCATTGCAAGATTTGCATTAGTTCGAACCAGGTGTTATTTTGCAAATGAAAAACATTTATTCTACAAATGCATTTGCATTTCCTTCGTTTGGTCGTATGGTTTTGTGCTAACTAGATTGCCCGTTTATATTTCATTAGCGCTGAATTATTTGCAAAACAAAAGAATATTTTCATACAACGCAAAGAATAGGTAGGGGGGCGATTTTCAAGCGAAGTTCCTGTAAGGGGGCGATTGTACAAAAAAGGTTGAAGACCACTGGCCTAGCCCAACGGTTACTAATACAAGGAAAGTATGTGTCAAAATAAACTTGAGTACTTTTTACTTGAAATGCTTGATAAAACAATACACATTCCCAAAATATGCTTAGAGCTATAGATGTAAGCAATACTGTTCGTGACGTGACGTAACGAACAGAACCGTTTTTATTAATGTCATCACAATGGATGATTTAATAAAAAACTATTCGAATCGAATGTAGGCTACTTTTAAACTACTGCAGCTGAGATTTGATCAGCCATCTTAATTTTGTTTGAATTGTTGAAAAACGCCGTTTGCATTCCTTGCCCGATTAACAATAATTTTGAATTGGAGGCTTCATTGCTCCAATAGACACCAGCAGTTATTAATCGACCCCTTTGCCATTCAGTGACCCCCATTCGACCCTGTGTCTATTTATCGACCACTAGGATGGTTCAATTGACCCCTGGGTGTCGATATCGACCACTTTGAGCACCACTGGTTTAGTTTAAGCATGCTTTTTCAAAATCTGTTCTTGCAGAGAAATTGGTAAATATTTTTGGATATATTTTGAGTTTGCTCTAAACTATTTTTGTGATAAAATTGCTACATCTTTTCATCACTTTTTTAGAGAATAAATACTTATTTTTAAGTGTCAAACTCTCAATTCGACTTGACCTTTAGCAATAGAGTATGCGCTGTATTTTCACACAAGTTGGTTTTGGTTTAATTGCATTTGTATGTTAAACTCGGCTTCAGTTGCACCGATTGATTGTGTTTATATGTCATCAAACAAGCTGTCGTTTAATCACAGAGGAGGAAGATCAAAGTTTGGAAATTCTCCTAACTCGTTGCCTGTAAGTATTTTGATTAATAGCCATCAACACAAGTTGTTTGCAACAATTTACTTTTTTGTGGATTACGTGTACCTCAGACTTAAACAGACGACACAGAGTATTTACAGTTTTATTGATCTTTGAAAACCAGAGCTCCTATTGCAGTACTAGCACATGAGTCCATACCAATGTTTCCCAATGTATTTCAGCTTATGACTCACTTTTGCTGACAACATTTTGTGGGGCCCACTATGAGATGTTGTGGCAAAAGAAGAATGAAACAATTGAGATGACAAAGAACAACACGTGCAATTTGCTGTTATTGGGGAAATTGAGCTTGCTTATTACACATGATCATATCAGATAAATAGAAAATCAGGTGATTCTCAAGAAACGTTTTAGTTAAATACTGGAAAATCATAATGTCCTCCTGAAAGAGCTTCATGGCCCACTGGTTAGAAAGCGCTGGTCTACACCTTTGAAAAGACATTTCAGCTCTGGTTGCAGTACTTGCAGCCTACACTTTTATGACATTTCATCTTTATCACCAGACCATTTTGTACATTCTTTGTATAGAATAAACATCTTCTCGCCCACACGTTATTTCTACATATGTTTTCAGTAAATAACAAAGATGTGGTCATAGCATCTGTTTATATTAAAGATTTTCAATGAAAAAGAATGTGACAAATTAGTATAAAACGATAAAGATAATGCTTTATTTCCAGCCTGTTTTCACCCAGAAATTATAAACACCACAGTATTGAGCTGTCAATCAAACCTATGCAAAACGTTTGTTTGCCCGCATTATGATGGCACAGTCATGTCATCTTGATTGTGCCGGCGCAAATCAGCACAAGCAAAGCATTTTTGTAATAGCTTAAAACTTTCCCGATGTTTAGTTAAAAATGTTTTATGTGTGGTGAGCAAAACAATGCTGCAAGATAAGTTTAGTGTAGGTGTCTTTGTTTTGTAAATTTGAAATACAGCAATCAAAAATTGTGATAGCACTTTAATCAGAGTTATGAACGTGAGACCGAAAATATATTGCATTTCAGAGTTCAGGTTGTTGAACGTTCAGCACCTACTTGTTTTTTTTCAGATCAGTGAAGGAGTCTACTCTAATCCAAGATTAATTCATTCTTTGACGTCACTGGTGGTGAGTGTTGATCTGAACAGGCGCCATTGGTTGCGTTGTTCGGCGTTGGTGAAAATTTCTAAAAATTTCGTGTTTTTCAACAGGGAACAAAAGGAAACGTTCAAGTGAAAAATGGTGGATTGTATCAAGGCATTTTCCATACCATTAGTCCAAGTGTAAGTGCAGTGCAGTGTAGTGTAGAGGTGTAGTTCATTACTTCATGAGTATTGGTGCAACTGTGAAAGACTATGCTTGGGTATCGAGATAATAAACAAATTTTTGAATGTTACCCGTCTGTTTGGTGCCGTTTGTCAAAGTGCGCGGGCCCCTTTTGTGCATTTCTGGGTAAAGAATATTGTCAAAAATGCGCAGCTTAGTTTCAGATTGTTCTTTCTTAATAAGGATCTAAAAACAGAATACTCGTTAGCGTTAGTTGATGTGTGTATGCCAAGGATCTCAAACTCAAATTGCTCCGAGCGCCAAGTGAGGACTAATAAAGTAACACTCGGTCCGCATTATGACGCTGACGCAACAAATGCGGTACCTGAACCTTACTAGAAACAGCTTTTGCACCTTTCTGCAAAGAAGGAAATCATCTCTACCCTTCTCTTTGTTCGTTTAAAAGGAAGTTGTTCACTCGATGGCCGAGCACTTTGAAACACCGGTGAATAAACTGAATATCTTCAATGTTAATTATTGGAAAATTCCCAAAAAGCATTGCAGACCGCACAAAATACCCTCGCGGCCACATGTGGCCCTCGGGCCGCGTGTTTGAGACCATTGGTGTATGCATTGGTCACTGCTCTTCAACCTTCTTTGTTATGGTGCACCATTAAAGATGTTTTGACGAACTCACGCACCTTATTGACGTGGAAGGAAAACCGAGGTGGAAAGCGATATGAAAACCATCTTACAAAGAGGCTGTTAGAATACAATATTACAAAAAACACACACAAAATCGTGGAAATGATATTTATAAGGCTTTTTCGTTGTTGCATGTTATTAACTAAAATTGAGGAATAATCTCCTTTTCAATTGCTCCCCTCATCAATGGACCGATGTGTGTGCGTGATAGTGGTGCACCCTAGGCTGCACCGTGCACACCGGTTGAAGAGCGCTGCGTTGGTTGATGTCTTTATTTTTGTGAATCATCAAACCATGAGTACTCCGCCATTTTCTGTTCTTTTTCTATCATTTAATTGCGTTACCTTTTTTCTGGGTTCTGGTGCCATCGAATGTTTCTCGACTTGCAACAGCATTTGCCATTATAGCATCAATACCACCTTAGCTGCTGCATGCGTTTCTCACAGCCTTGCGGTGGGTTGTCGCCACTTCCTCAAAAATAGCTCATGCAGAAAATTGCTGGTTCAATTTGTAGAACGTTAAATTGATCAGGAAATTAACGTTGCGTGTGTCAAGGAAGACTCAAAATATTCAGAATTTAAAGATGTTCCCAATGTTGCATGTTGATGTATTAATGTTTCTGACCAATTTTCGTATGTGGCTTCTGGTATGGCGTGTGATGTCACTCCATTTATCTTTTTGAATGGAGTTTGTTCAACTGCTTTGTTTATAACGGTTTTGTTTCCTTCCCGTGTCATTTTGCGTGTGCTAGTTTTTTTTCAGTTTCATTAAACGCTTTAAAAAATGAAAGAAAACAAGCGTTTGGAGCTTGGCTTGTTGTAATGAAGGACGTGGCATTTCCTGATCCTGATTTTCTCTCGTTTCTATGTTGCATTTCTCAAATGGACACTCACATAAAGGAATCGTTTGAAGATTTATGTGTTAAGAAACCTGCAGTTAAAAAAAACAGCTAATGCACAAAATAAAGAAATCTAAAATAATAAAAATGTAACTAAATGTGCGATCTAATAAGGGAAATAGTGTTGTCACAATTAGCTGCCCCGTTGCAACATCCACTGCGCCAGAAACTGTGTTGTTGCCTTGCGGTCGTACGGCTTGGGATGGACCGCGTCACAGCACCTCGTTGGCAGTTAAACAGCATCATTAAAGCGACAAACTGGCTGGTGATGGTATATTTTGTACTTCGCGTGCGCAGATGGACATGGTTATTGGAGCTTCTCACAAACTGGAAGGTGCCAGCGATGAAGCGACGCTCACCGCTAACGGCTCCCAGCCGAGGAGAGAGGATATCATCGACGAGCTTATATTCAAATCAAAGGATATCGTGTGTGTTATGTTTCAAGATGTGGATTTGAAGCATGCTCTAGGTTGGTGAGACTCAATTTACTGCTACTGCTCCAGTTAAATATCCAGCTTTGCTGCCGTGAAATCGTGCCCGAAGTGCTTCAGCCTGTTAACAGTGGCGTAACTAGAGGTTTGAGTCAGGGGGACAACTTGCCTGAAAAGGGCCCACTAGCTAACACTCAGAATGACTTGCAAAGTGATGGTGAATCCGGATGCGGATGGTTATACTAAAACACTAAGTCGCCGGAAAATGCTCCAAAAAAGGCAAAGAGCAACAGCCTACTGAAAACCAAAAGGATGGTAAAACGGAAATGCAATCTAAGTGGGGGCCCGGTTTTTACATTCAGCTTGCCATAGGGTGCACTCGTCCCTCTGCTCCCCGTCAGTTACGCCACTGCCTGATAGTGGCAGATCAGTTGCTGTGTCCTGCGGTTCTAAGTTTTGGTGGCACGACGCCAATTGATTGCGGTCGATAACCAGGTTTTGGACAGAACTTTACGCGCAGACATTTGTACGTGAAGCGTATTTTCCTTTGATTTTACCCGTTTTGTCGTATTTTCTGCTTCTTATCAGCCCTTGGGAGTGTTCACTGCGCTTTCTTTACTAGCTCCGGTGAAAGCAAATGGGGACGCGCCCCACGAAACAATCGCACCTTCGACGAACGGCGAACCAACGCGCGTGCTCGAGCCATGGGACGGCGGGGGGGACGGCTCCGACATCGGTGGAATAGAGGTAAAGGCGTTTTAGCATCAAACAGACACCGTGTATTTCACCATCAATGTGCTGTTTGAGGTTAACTTTGCCAGTTACTTCGTGATTCTCCTTCTAAACACCGGAATGGCCGCATAGTTGTGTCAAGAGATGATGCAGTTTCAAAATCGTTTATCTTGTTTTTTTTCTTTGGATTTTTTTCTGCCGTAACGGAATTGATTGCGCATTTGGAATTTAACCCGAACCCGAACTCCACAAGACTTGTTTGCTTGCTTCCAACATGCTGTGGTTTAACCTCGATTTAAATGCCCTGAGCCTGGGCTTTCTGCTCTTCACTGCTGATTCTCGTACACAGGACGACTTAACCGGCACTGGCACCAGTCCCAACGGTTGGGCTCCGGAGGAAATGTTCCGGACGAACAGTGAACAGTACGGCGTGAAGTCAAGCTACGACGCCAATCTCCCAGAATATACGTGAGTAGTGTGTTTTGTACAACTGTGGTTGCTTGCACAAACCGGTTAACTCAGATTTAGACCTCGTTTTTGAGCTTTTTTTGCTATTTCAGTAATAATACACATCCATTTCACCCTGAAATTTTACTGGACAGAGTACAGTTAAAAGTAGACGACTCCGAAGAGTTCCAGCTGCGGAAAGCGCATGCGACGAAGATCGCGAACGAAATCGAAGGCTCCTCCACTTACCAGAAGCACATTGAAGTGGAGGTTGGTGTGCACGTCCGTCGCTGGGCGACGTCGATTCGACAGCAAATGTTTTTTTCAAACGAAATGAGGCTTCCCGCAAAGAACGTATTTTCCTTCGTCTGCGTAATTGCAGGTGTACTGCCTCGCGTTGCGATTTCAGCGTCGTTCTAACACTCGGTTGCTAGGAAGCAGCAGCAGCCCGTGTTCCTACAAGGCTTCAGGTGGCAAGCAATGGCGTGCGAGACGAGTAAACAACTCTTTTTTTTAAGTTGGACGATACGACGACAGAGGAGGAGAAGTTCAGCTCTGTGGTCCGAGAACCTCACCGAGATCGACCGAGGAATGACAGAAACGACAGGTGACCACGACAGTGTTGATCAGATTTTGCCGAACCTTGTTGGCCAGTGGTTCCCAACGCTTGCGACTTTCCAGCACCGTTTGCGCGACTCTCAGCAGTCTTTCAATAACGCCTCTAATATTTTCTGTGAAAGACTTCGTTCTGCAATAAAACACAACGTGTCAATTGACTTGTGTTAAAATTTGTTTAGTATGGCCCTCTAAGAAAGTTGTAAGTCTGGATTTGGCTGCTTCCAGCGAAAAGGTTGAGAACCACTGGGTCTTGACCGTCTTCGGAACAATAACGATGCGCATGACCTTTGACCTACGGTAGCAGACGGTGTTTTCTTCAGGGGTTGGTCTGGAGGAAGAGCTCGCGGACGAGGCAAAGACGCCGGGCGATACGGCGGCTATTCTGGCCCGGGAGGCATGTCCCGCGGCCAGCATGCGCCGGGCAACTATTCGCTGGGCAGTGGCCAGTCTGTCCCCACCAGCCCGAACGACCCTCCCGCCACCGCTTCCCTATACGGCAAATCGTCCAGTGGCGGG
>Ga0210059_1003285_pt1 | contig 25780 bp, 31 predicted proteins | sample Ectturendosymbi2_FD_188042 | JGI IMG/M metagenome (GOLD analysis project Ga0210059, IMG submission 188042) | Ecteinascidia turbinata endosymbiont from Florida, USA - Sample 2 (SPAdes) (version 2) | ecosystem: Host-associated > Tunicates > Ascidians > Unclassified | place: Key West, Florida... | reverse complement strand
CCCTCTAAAGGCACTGTGCGCGATCAATACAGAATTAGGTTTCATAGACACACACAGGTTTCATAGACACACACAAATCTTGCAAATTGCAATCTTGCGAATGCATAATGCCCTTCTAAGGGCACTGTGCGCGATCAATACAGAATTAGGTTTCATAGACACACACTTTAAGAAACAAATTGGTTTATTGGTGATTCGTTTTTACAACAAAAGACTTGGGCCTCACTGGTTATACTTTTTACTTAATGCACCCTTTCATAAACGCTATTTTTTCTGCCCAGCAATTTTGAGTTGCCTCTCCTCATCCCTGAATCATTTCATCCTGTAAAACTATTGCGTGACCCAAGCAAACGCAGAAAACACAAAATTATACATACTCATTTAACTGTTGTAGTAAAATGTGTGAAGGTTTTTGCTGAATGCTGTTTTAAGCAGCCAAAGGTTAGATTCAGCGGATATGTTGATCTTACCCTTATAAACTTTTGCTTGCCTAGATCTTTGCCACAGTATAGATATGCTGAACACGGTCACCGACTGTTAACAGCATAATGTAAATGTTCCCACCCATCCTCTCAAGGTGCTTGTCATTTTGGCCAGCAGGATGTGCTTGCCTCCCAGAAATGTATGGCAGTGGCGACTAAGTGTCGGGTGTTTCCGAGAATAGACGTATGATGAAGATGTTTTGGAACCAACGTAAATGCCATGTCAAAACCTTGATTTCCTGTTCTAGAGTGTTATGAGCCAACGCTGCTGGCCGAATTCAAAATAATTACCTCAAAGTGGCCAGAATTCTGCAACCGCTCATTTCCTATACACGCTCGTGAAGCGGTAATGTTGTGCGAATGAACAACGCGATTTACCCTCATACTTTGTTGTTATGGCTTCGACGAGCCGCGGCGTTTCCCATCTGTGTCCTGGTGCTTCACTTGGAAAAATCGAACCCTAGCGATCATTCTTTCGCACATCTTCGTAGTTTCTCCCCCGTGATCGGAAAGTATTTATGTCACGGAGGCTCCTAAACTGGTCCAAGTGCAAATACTTGCTTCGTTCGTAATGTAATTCCTTGTGCTTGTCAAACTTCACAAGCAAATCTTCGACACCGCGTCAAGCAGTCGCCATTTATGATAAGCTTCCGTTAATGCGCTTTGTATACACGTTTGTAATTTCGTTGTAAACGCACCACAGCTCTCAGCCATCTTGCTGCGAACTGCACTCGTTGAGATGTGCTTCTCAGAGATGCGCTTTCTGCGCACCAGCGACCCACACCAGCCCTACCACATTTTTGGAGCTGGCCAGCGGCGCAACTTGGTTGTTTTGACAACGTACTTTGTGTTGCGAAGGCTGTGACGTTATTGGTCAGCGTCATTGATGCGTGTCAAGAAGTGCAGGACAGGAATGTGATTTTCACATTTGTTGCTTGTGCGTGTTGGCGCTTTTTGCAACATAAGCTGCATTTACCTATTTCTGGCGAAAGACGCGGACTGCGCGCCAGGTGTGAAACGGAAAAAAAAATATTTCGGGAAACACGCCTCTTAAACAGTTGTTTGTTGCCAGCGGGCTCTTTCCAACAAGTAAAGCAAAATAAGTGATCTTGAAAGTGCTGGTTATTCCGAGAAAGCCCGTGTGAGCTTTCGTTGACGCTCAGGGTTAGGTTTGATATTTTCGTTACAGTGATCTCCATTTTCAGTTCAAAGACACTCTTCTTCGCCTGTGGAAAGTCTTAAAAATCTATGAACTGCATTTGGCTCACTGCAAAGCGATAAACAACGCAAAAACGTTTAACACTGCAAAAATTCCTGGGGAAATTCAGTTAAATCCAGATTTGTTTTTTCAAAAGGATTTGCTGGCGAAATGCGCGTCGCCGCTGCCGCCAGAACTTGCCGAAGACGCGGAAGCCCTCTCCTTTCAGCAAAACTCATTCAACCGTGTCATGCATGAGCTGGTACGGGAGGTGACGTCACCAAACCAGCTAGTTCGTGAGCAGGTGTGATGCTTGTTTTGCTGTGAGAAAACTATGTTCTGATGAGAACATCGACCTAATAGTCGTGTCGAAGTGGTTATCGTCTTTTCCTGCTCTTGAACGTCAGAATATATGCTGAAAAATAATCGGTAACTGTGGCCTTTGAGGTGAAAAATTCGGTAACTGTAACTTTTGAGTTGTAATTTTATTTGCAGTGGAAACGTGGTGGTAAAACTTTCGTTGAAGAGGACAGTTTTATTAAACATAACTTATTCTTTTAATTTTTTGCTGAACGTTGCCTTTTTCGTAAGAATGACGTTGTGGGTACTGACTTCAGTTTCAAAGTACGTGTGAGGAAAACATAAGTAGATTCTCATCGACATGGAAAAGTAAATTTTTTTCAGCTTTTCCAAATTAGATAGAATTAAAATTTGAGCTACTCAGTTTTCCGAATAATCATGTCAGAATTAGAATTTAAATTAAATCTACGAACTACAAGTGCACTTTGTCAAGTTCGATTCATGTCAAACCGGAATTCATTCGCATACTTATGAGAATGGCAAAGATTGGGCGTTTCGCGCTGTACTCGTACAATTCCAATTGAGCCAATGTTGCTGTCATACACTGGTAGTATACGTACTAGCTGCTGTTCCTCACAATGTCTACTATGACTGTATGGTTGAAGTGATGCGATGTGATTGTGACGTACCACTTTCATCTTTGCGTCGCGCTTTACCTGCGCGAGATGCATTCTTGCATCATTCGTTGAGTATCGCTTTTGGACAAAGTAACATTTTCAATAAAACCAGAAATTAGAAGTTAAATTGGAGCACAGAAGCCTTTCACAAGTAAGATAAGAATTAGAATTACCGGCATTTCGCTCGACTGGACATCTACGTTATCTAATTGCCCAAATCTGGATTCTGGGGTGACAAAATTTAGCGCATGATTTGTCAACCCGAAGCATCTTAAACTTCTGATGGTGCAAGCCTACTCGAACAAGGCTGTGTTCGAAACTTCTCGCGCGTGCAGTCAGCCCGACGCAAGTGCAAAACTTCCTGCAGACTTTAGTAGTTAACTGCTCATTTTCCCTTAACCTGGTGTTTGGTGAGATTGAAATGAAGGAATCGATGGAACGGCACTGGTTTGTTGGCAGCTAATAAACGTACTTCCAAATTTCAACGTTGTTTTCCTCAGCAGTCGCTGTTTTTCATAGCTGACGTCACAACTTGCCCTTGTTATTGTCTCAGCTAGGCTGAGCTATTGGTACCAGTCCCATTACACTCTACTTGCAAGTAAACACACGGCATTTTAATCACTGAATGGTTGTTTTCTTTTCTTTGAAAAAGTGATTATTTGTCTTGCCTCTGTGCGCGCAGGCCATCAACGCCCTCACAATAATCGCCAAGACATTCGGCGGCCGCAGCGTCTCTGACATCATGGCGCCCCACTGTGACGTTCTGGCCGACATGATTCCGCCACGTAAGCACTTGTTGCGTCATCAGCCGGTGAACACCCAGATCGGTCTGGTTGATGGCAACACTTTCTGCAATTCATTGCGACCGCGAATTTTCACCCTGGATCTGGAAGTTAAAGAACACAAGGTACGTTGTGCTGGCGCGTCGTTTAAAAAAATGCAGTCAAAGAGGTCGCTTTGGCTCCCAGTGCAAAGGAGCGTGCGGGTAATCCGCGTTTCGGGCAATAACTGTTGCAGCTTCTCCTTTGTGCAAGAAACAGCATCCTTCTTTGAGGACGCGTGATCTAGGAAGATAGTCTTGGAGACTGGGTGTAATTGTGATACTTAACCTTCAGGGTTACTTCTACGATTCGATTTAGGGTGAGCTGATGAAGCCCAAGCATTAGTTAAGCGTCTTTTGCTGACCGCTAAATGTCTTAGTTATTCCAGATGCAGGATTGTTTGGTCAAATGTTATCCTGCGCTAGGATTAAGTCAGCAAACAACTTGCAGATGTACCTTAAACCTAATCCTAGCGTCTTCCATAACTCGAGACCACCTGGGTAGATTAAATTTGCTCAAAAATACGACAATGCTTCTACAGCTCGTCACAAAATGCTGACGTTAGTTGTGTGATTTGTTGCGACCTTCGTTGGTGAAGAAGATAAAACTTAAATTAGCGCTTCGTCGTTTGTATGTGAGTATAAACATTTTTAGAATTTTTATCGCATGAAGTATGTTAATTATATTATTCTGTTGTATTCTCGTGCTGCTGAAAATGCCAGAGACAAGTGTGAAATGGAAGGCCCAAGAACGTGAATCGCTGTCTTTATTAAAGTGTTAATGTTACACCAGAGTTAATCTTTTGCGTTTGATCCCATTCTTGCGCGACTTCGTCAAAATCTCGGTTCGGAAATTTGCGAACGCGGGAGAGTGAAACCAGCTTTGTCGACGCCAGGTCTTCTTCACTGAGTTGTTCAACATTTGCGAGGCGGACGACGCGAACTTACGGAAGCTTGCTTGCTACAAGAACGTCGGCAGTCTGGTGCCTCTGCGAATGAGTGCCATGAAGGCCCTGTCCGTGCTGTACTATATTCCACAGGTGAGTTGTGTTGCCATAGCGACGGAAACCAATCGATCTACTTTTCTAACCACGTGTCTATTTTGCAAACCCTGGTGGAACCCTTGATCAGAAAATGTTGTTTCGTCATAGAAAGGCGAAATTCACCAACTCCGTATTTTCGAAAATTGCATTTGTTCCTTCAATAGAAAAAAATCAATACTTGGATTTTGCAATCGATCCTGTCATTACGTTAAGCGAAGTGCTGAGTTGTGAACTGAAAACAAGCTAATGTCAAGATGGGCATAACGTGCATTTTCAGTTGTAATTATTGTTCACATAATGCGAGCAAAGCGGACACTTAGAGTAGAGCAGAGCATCTGCTCTACTCTTAACTTTTGTCGCTGTAATCAGCATACGTGGGTTGAAATCGTGTTTAAAACCCAAAAATAGTATCAAACCGCTTGTCGCATATCATTAAACAACAACTTCTGGCTGTCGTGGGCTGCTGACTCAAACTGCCTTGCTCTTCTGCTTCAAAGCCGCACAGAACATTTATTAATTTGTGCCAAAAGTAACGTTGCACGCCTATCTCTTCAAACATGGCAGCAGGACCGCGTCGTGTCCGCTGTCTCGTCCAGAACGTCATAACTGTGAATTGTGATGCGATAAAGCGCAGGAACTGAACTGCAGCTGGTCGGTTCGCCGTGCGCAGAAAAGCTCAAAGCACTTTCTTTTTTTTGAGCAGGTCAAAGAAAAAATCATAAACGTCCTTTTCAAGCAGCTTGGTTCGGAAAACGACGAACTGATGAAAACAGCGGAAGACTGCATCGCAGAGTTCCTGAAAGGCACCGAGGCTGAGGGTAAACCCATCGAAACCGATGTCGTGCACAACGCGATGCGACCCACCCTGCTGAAGATGGGAGATTACAGGTGCGTTTTGTTGATCCACAAGGTCGTGATTGCGTTTCGCGGCAAGTTTACTGTGTCTGTCACTTTTGGGTCAAGTCTTATCGCGTTGCCACGTCTTTCTATTTACCAAAAGTCGAACAGGAAGACGTTCGTTCAAGGAATTTGTGGAGCGCTTAGTAAACAGTCGTTGTGTTTGTTTTTGCATGGTCAGGCTTTGTTATCTGCTAGCTGCACTTCACTTAGGTTTGAACATTATCTTGTTGGGATATTTGCAGTTGATGAGTGGGTCAAGCGGCTTTTTCCAGATAATTTTCAGTGCATTCTTTCAAGTACATCTTTGCGAAGAAAGTTCAGAATTGCAAACTTAAGTGTGTCCCGGTGACTCCATCGCTTTTTAAAAATTTCTATCAGCCACAGTTAATAAAGAAAAATAATATAAATAATAAAGAACGTTTTATAAAATTCCAAGCCGGCCGAGTAATAACGCCTCCTTTCACTCACCCCCGCTCTCATCTCCAGGAACTTAACTCTCGCCGTCGTGCACCACCTGGCGGCGCTCTCTCGCCTCTTCCCGAACACTTTCAACGAGAAGCTGTGCGAGCAGCTGTACGCCCACCTGAGCAAGTGGCTCGAGGCGGCCTTGCTCAAGCAGTCCACCGCTGGTCAGGGATCGATGGTCGTGGGTTCGAATCAGCAGCTGCACGATCCGAAGGTTGATGTCACCAAGGAGCTGAAGCTGTGCGCGGCGATTTTGGAAATTTTTCACCTGATTCCTCTCGCGCCGCAGGTAGGTTGAACAGTTCTCCTGCTTGAGTTGCATAAAGCTTTTCTGTCTCAAAGACAACAAAACTATTAACGGGCATTATTTGCACGTTTGTCTTGATAAGGTTGATGGCTAGTTGTGTCACCGATTGCTAAGTTGTTGTGAAGGGCGCAATTTACGTCAGCCCAGCCATCTTTCGTTGGAGTTGAAATGAGTTGAAACGTGGCGTGACTTCCTGAGCGTTCATATTTCTGCTAATGGCTTAAAAACTAGACTCAGTGCTCTGTTTGCCTTGCCAATACGTGTCAAAACCAACTGCTCAATTTCTCAAAAATTGTAAGCGTGATTTGTTACTTGGCATTCGGAAGCAATCCGCGAGTTTACTACAATGGCTCGGTCTAAACATAGAGCTGTTGATTTCGACATTCGATCCATTTCGGCGCAGCCTGTTTGCGACACGAGAGGTTCGCCAACGACCGAGCGCGTTTCGGCGCTCTTCTTGGAACAGCGAACCGCAAATCCCCGAATCGGAAACTCTCGGCAGCTGGACGCAGAAAAGTACCGAGCTTGTTTTTCTCGCGCCAGCCCTGTTCTCGGTCGACAGCTCTCTGCTGTTTCTTGCAACGAGGCCTCGGCCTGTTGTTCGTGCGAAGGAAATTGTAGGCTTCGAATGCTGAGCAAAAATGTCATTGATTTTTGTGAACGAGCGTAATCTGATCTGTGACGACGGGGCTCATCGATCGATCAGCACTTGCATTTGGTCATCGGCTTTGACTTGTGCGCCAAGTTTCTGAAGCTTTTTCTGTCACAGAGAAAAACAATCGGCTGCGATTTTTTTTTCGTTGAAATCGACTTTCGTCGAGAAAAGCCATGTTGTTTGTGCCGTGAAAACGAATGGTAATGTTTTCTTGCAGTCCATCTATATATTCTCATTTCATTTATCATTGGTTTTCCCTCAACGTTAAGGATAAAGTGCGAGACATCTACTTTTCACGTGCAACCCCTCACTTTGGATGCTTTCCGCACAGCAAGCCAGTGCTGCTGCATCTTCTCCTTTCCTTCCCCCCCCCAGACTAAGACCCGGACTTTACTTACTTGTGCCACCTGATTGAAACCGCGCATACTTCTTCCCAGGCTTTGCTCGAGCCTCTCATCGGACTGGTGGTGAAGACAGAGTCGGGCCTGATGATGGAGATCGGGAGTCCGCTGCGCGATCCTCTGCTGCGCTTTCTCACCAAGCACCCGGACGCCGCGTTGAACATCTTCCTGCACGAGAACCACGCCGCCGAACGGCACTGGAACAGGATGCTGGTGAGAGGCTAGAGTCGCTTAGTTTTAAAGCGTAGCAATTGAGGGCTCGTGGGAGGGGCCCTTGTTTGTGACATCGTCGACGATCTGAGCACGCGCGGGTCACGTGATCCGTTGCGTCAGCCATCTTGTGCGACGCGCTTCGACTGAACTTAAGCTGCTGTGACAGGAAATCGGTCGATATTTTCCAGTAAAAAACAATTTCGTGCTGCTGCGTCAATGACCACTCTGTTGGTGTCCCTAACCTAACCGGTTTTACCGCATGTCTATAAACTTGCTTCGAAACTTATGCTTGTAACAAGTGGGTGATGAGCCACCATGACAGATTGCAACCAGAATCGCTGATTGCTCTTCGAGTACAACGCGTCACGTGCGTTCTGTCCATTTTCTCCGCTTTTTCCTCTTTATTTTTAGCACGGCTGTTTTTTAGATCGCTTTTCTGAAGCGAACCGATGACAACGGAAAGATCCTTCGAGAAAAAATGGAGAAGAAAAGTTCGCGAATAACTACTCTCTGCTTCAGTCAAACGGTGTTCGTCCCCCCCCAAATCACCGTATCCCCCCAACTCGCCGAATTTCAATATCTCGGCATTCAGGTAGGTTTCTCTCATTATTCGTTCATATCTGAATGGTGAAGTTTGATGCAGTGTAGCCCTGATGTAGTATCGCTGCGGTTCTCTGTATATAGGCGACACTTGCTTTGATGTCTGGCAATTCCACTTTTTGGAATAAATGTGCAACAATTTCTAGCCCCGGATGTGCACTGCCTCCCGTGCCACGTATCAAAATGTGGAAAGATCTAAACACAGTTGCATTCGATCAAGCAACGAGATCGCCATCTTTAGTTCGTTAACTCTCCTGGCTGAATGTGGAGCTCGCGTTTCGTTTAAACGCTCGCTGATCCATAGCACGATATGCTCAGTTGATTAAAAGCCGAGCTGAAAGCTGCAATAGCTTGTTGCTCGGATGATATCACGCCATGTTCACTGTGCCAGTTGGTCACTTAACCCGTACAACTGGTTTTGTTACTGTAGTTGCGCTTTTTGTTGAGGCCCAGGCTAAGCTTTCGCTAATTCAGACTTGAAAAAAGTAGGCTGTAATTTTTCTGCAGTAAGTAAGTTTGTTATCTTGCTTATGGTGTCGTCGCCACCCAGTAATTTCAGCGTTCTTGCTGTCAACGTTGGTAAATCTTTTCAGACCTTGCTTCCTTTGTTTGAATCTTTCTCTGACAAATACTCGTTATTGGTTTTGCAGATCACTTGGATACTAGCCAAGCATAATCCCAAATTTCTAGCTCTTAACATGCCGCTGGTCAACAAACTTCACGAAATATGGATCACACCCGAGTTTCACCAAAGACACGAAAAAGGTATGTGTTGGTTTCAGAATTAATTTCTCTCTGGTTAAGCTTCAACAAGAGTTTTGCAAAACCTGTATGAGGAAAAACAGTCGGATACGGAACTGCAAACTGTTGAGGGGGCCGTTTTTTGCTAAGCTATTTGAATTTGGCAAAGCGATCAAATTGTTTGTCACTCTTCGTAAACAAAATAATAACCGTACGCCGCAGCTCATTTTTCTCCGTGTGTGACGTTAACTGAACGTATACAATATCATCTGCTTCATCGTAAAAGGGCGAAAAATCCCTGTTGCTGAAGCAGCAACGTAATCACAATGCAGTATTTTACCGTCATCGCACGTAATAAAGCAAAGCAGTAGCACAAGGCTTTTTTCGAACTGGCAGACAATACACTCACCTCACGACTGGACGAACCACGCCTCCTGTGCAAATGTCTTCTCAAGTATGCCGCCAGTAACCCGGCTGACGTCGGGCTTCAGTTTCAACTTCTGCGGGCATTCTCGACGCGAAACCTGGCCGACTTCCATTTCCTGCACAAATGGTTCGAAGAGCACGTCCCGTGCCACTACACCATACAGCAAAAGCGCACGGTGAGTTCGTCCCTTGCCACAAATGCTCTTTGTCGGGTGCAACCAGAGCTGATTTTCCGTTATGACTCAGTGCAATCGGAGTCTTTGATTGCTTGCCTTTTGTATTTCGGTTTTACTTGTAGCTATTTATAAACGACGACGTGCCGTAACTAGTACAGTTAATGGCTGGCTGCTTCTTTCAGCAGCTTCACGGCAACATGCTCAAATTCAAAAGGCGCGATGTGTTGTTTATGAAAGTTTTAAATTTCATGCATAGAGAGTTTCAGTTCCGTTCTTTTTCGCCGTCGCACCACGTTTGATTCGGGGCGTCAGTGCATTGTTTTGATCTCCCAAAGGAAACGCTCCGGTTGCGCTTAAAAGCTTTCCCAACACGTGTGTGTCCGTTCCTCGTATCAGATTTTCTTCAAATTCGCCGAGCTCTACCCACAAGCAGGATTTCCGTCCGAACTCAAAGCGCTCGCTATCCAGCACATCCTCATACCGATCTTCAAGAGAGCCTTCGATGTCGGCGAGGGTGAACAGCTAATTGGCGGTCCCCCTAATCCTGACGTGGACAATCCCAACGACTGTGTCAGTGTATTCATCACTCAGTAAGTAGCTGTAGTGGACGAGTTTATATTGAGGTGGCAACTGAGCAGGATTTCTGGTATTCTTAGTCAATCGCGCTTACTCTACGGGATACAAAGTTACGTTGAGAGCCCATTTTTGCTATCAAAATCCGATAAGAAGCATTTGGAGAAAATTCGTTATTAGGCTATGTAGTGATAGAAATGCTTCACTGGATGCGACCTACAAAATATATGGGCCCTGTTTTGGCATATTTTTATTGGATGCGACCTACAAAATATGTGTCCTTTTTTGTGCACTTTTTCATTGGATGCGACCTACAAAACGAATGGGGCGCCCTTTGTGGTATTCATTGTTTGTTAAAAGCAGTAAATGATCATTTCGTCGCAGACTCATCGATCCAGACACGCCGTACGCCGCGCCCGACGCTGTTCAAATCCAAGTCTTTTGTTTCCTTTCCTTACTGGTCGAACGGGCTCCCAATCATATCCACGACCCGACCAACAAGAAGCACGGCCTGAAGCTCCGGCGCATCATGACCTTCGCCTGGCCTTGTCTCCTGCCGCGAAACTGCGTCGACCCGGCGTCCAAATACCACGGCCACCTTCTCCTATCGCACATTATCGCCCGTTTCGCCATACGCAAAAGGATCGTGCTGCAAACCTTCTATTCTTTGCTCAAGGTGTGTGTTCTGCTTGTTTTTTTTAAGGGGTTTGAAAACCATTCGCGCATAAAATCAACCCTGCTGCCACTGACCAATGATGTCTCGTCCTTTCACGGCTCCATCACGCTTCGTTGCGCAGGCCCATGCCTTGGAGGCGAGGACCGTGGTCCGCCAGGCCCTGGACATTCTGACCCCCGCCATGCCAGAGCGGATGGAGGACGGCAACTACATGCTGACACACTGGACACGCAAGATCATTGTTGAGGAGGGCCACACCCTGGCGCAACTGATGCATGTCCTGCAAGTCGTTGTTCGTCATCACAAGGTGACGTCAGTAGCTGAAACAGCGCCTTTCACAGTGTTATGTGCCTTATTGTCTATTTTCCGGTCAGGCTTTCTTGCCTCGCCGCTGCTGCGTGTTGTTTGTGATAAATTGTTGAAAATATTGACGCGAACGTGACGTGATTAAAAATATAATAAAATCAGACTGAGCTTTGTATAATCAGGGAAAATGTTGGGATAACATTTGAGTAAAATGTTAGGGACCCGATTTCTCTGATTCTAGGGACCCGAATCGGGTCCCTAAATCACCTTAAAAAACCCTGGTAGAATTGTTGACTTGTTTTGCATTTACGTAAAGCACATTCCACATTAATTTTTGTAGTTCTACGCTTGACCCATTTCGGCTTCACTTGTGTGATCTTGTTGCTTCAAAATGAAATTTCGTTCAATTGTAATTCAGGTTCTTTCTCGCGATTTAACCCCCTCGCTACTTCGATCGCAGGTTTACTATCCGGTGACGAGCGCCCTCGTGCAGCAGCTGGTTGCTTCGATGCAACGTCTCGGCTTCGCTCCGAACACCAACTTGGAACAGAGAAAGTAGGTTTGCTGAGAAGATAAGAGCTTTCCACGCGCGCTGTTGCTGCAGTAAGGTTGTTTTTTGAAATTGTATCGAATGCAATCCTTCTGCACTTAATTTTGTTTGTACTTGCCAAAGTCTCCTGAGCTGCAAGCTTTTGCACATCAAGTGAAGCCGCTCGCTCCCAAGTGTTTACTTAGTCGACTTGTTTGTTGTTGTTTTTTTCGGTAGTTTATGGTGAGATCCATGCAGGAACTGGATTAATTGCTGTGTGCCTTGTGCAGATTGGCTGTTGACGTTGCAGAAGTGCTCATTAAGTGGGAGAAAAGAAGAAACCAGGAGCAGCAGGAGGCGTCGAGTAAAGACGGTGGGTGTAATGGAAGGTCGCACCAAAGTCTATTGCCAGCAGCATTTGTCATGAGTTTGTGGCGTGCTGCGCTAATGTTCGGAATAAACAACTTGGAAACTAGAAAACCCTCCGCTTGTGTAAAATATAACAGGTTCGGAAGCGGAAAAACGGTGGTGTACGATTGTGTTACACGTTCAAGTCTTAACGTTGAGATTTATATGCACTGTGTGTGCTGTACGTTTGACATTTCTATCTGTTAATATATTATGATTTCTTGTGTAGTGAACCGTCTGATAAGCCCGGTAAGCGCACTAAGCCTCCAGCTAGAAGGTCAGCAGGCTGGTACGTCACAATCCAACCCGGCTGGTGTCGTCGTTGGCATTGACAAGAAGCACTCCGATACCATCGTTAACTTCCTTCTGCGGATGACGTGCCAGGCAAGTTATTTGTAGCGGTTGCCGTTCGTGGATGGATACCTTCATAATTAACGCTGCCTTCAGTCTCATTCTCTTAGGCTTTGCATGTGAACATTTCTGCTCTTACGTCACAAGATTTAAAAGCAGCGTTTGTTGCGTCATAAACTTGCGGCAATGCATCAGAATCGCGTAAAATCGTCAGAGCAGTGAAGCCGTTTGGCTACCACAGCTTCAAATGACGACATCAGTTGCAATGCCCGTGCTTTTCCAGGTCTACGAGTCGTCGGGTGGTGCCGCTGGAGAGCAGCTTTCTCGCCGTTGTGTGGCGCTGCTCCACACGGGCCTTCGGGCCGATTTGTGGCCCAACGCCGACCTGCATCTTCTCTGGCTGGATAAACTACTTCAGACTGTGGAACCATCACAACAGGTACATATCTGGCGATGCTGGGTGCGTTCACCGGTTCGGTCGTGTGTCTGTGACGCTCGTGCGATGGAGCAGTTTATTGTGATTACGTCAGATTCGAATCAATGCGTGGACGAAAAAGGAAAGGGTGTAAACCAGCTGAGACGCTCCAGCAGACACCTTGGCATGTGAAGGCCCTGAACATCGAGTTTTAAAGTGATGCCGGAAGCACTAGAATGGCTTTCGAAAAGTTTACCAAAGCATTTGTAGACCTTCCTTACCGTTGGAACTACGTCGTTTACGCAGTAGAGAACATTTTGATATTTTCGTGCTCGTATGACCTTTGACCTTTTCGCTGCGTTCGGATTTCGTCACGCGTTGCATCAGTGTTCAGCATAAACGTTGTGCGTAAAAGGGTGACTTTCAGGTAAATACACAATACCGCGAGTGACGCGGCTTACGAGAGAAAAAGCTGGGTTACCGTCTGCCGCTTGCTTCCCTTGACATTTTGCGAAGCAGACGTTATAAATAAATTGCATTTTTTTCTTTCCAGGGCACCCCTGGGAACATTTGTACCGGCCTGGAAATCCTCAACCTCATTCTGTCGCTGATACCCAAAGAATCAGTCGTTTCAACCTTGAGGCCCCTGCAGCAAGGCATTGCCGCCTGCATGGGCTCTACTAATGTAAAGGTACGATAAAAATCTTTGACTTTTGTGAGCTACGTTTTTAGTTGCAGAATTGCTTCTAAAATATTAACTGCCATTATATCATGAACGTTTTGTACAAACCTTCACTTTTTCTGTGTGATTTCCAACTGTCAAAACATCAAAGTTTCGTATTAAGGGTCTGACGAATTTTAAGTTGTTTTTTTTTACCTAACAGTTAAAGAGCCAAGAGCCATGATGCAAACATGTCGGCAATCGGTGATATGTAATGATGCTACATGATGATGATTACCCGAAGCCAAGCCCAACGCTCAATCTCGGAAGGTTAACTGAGTGATATTGCTTTTCCAGGTCATCCGTTCCGTTCACGGCTTGCTGACTCGACTCTTCGGATTATTCCCACCCTCCTCCCCGGCCGCTTCCGGTGACGAAACAACTGGTCACGGTGCGGGCGACAACAAGCCCGAGGTCAGTGCGACGGAGAAAGAACTGGAAGTCCTTTACGGGGCGGTTGCGAAAACCATCACCGAAGGGCTGGGATCGTATGAGAAGGCGACAACCAGTAGCTCTCCCACAGGTGAGGCCGAGATGAGGTTTGATTTCCTTTTTGAGGCGAACTTGTCTGAACCACCAGCTGCAAATGTGATCGAACTTTGCGAACTCTGTCCGAACTTCTGTGGTTTTGTTGTTGCGCTCAACTCTTGGTTCAACTGACGCTTTCTTGCCTGCTCGATGGTGTATTTTGTGGACGCCCCTGCAACATTCACTGCTTTTTGCCAAATGCTTTTGGTGGTTTTCAATGTTGTTTACGTGTCTACCTGATCAACGCATAATCCCATGAACTTTACGTTCCGCCTTTTAAAATAATTTTCTTCATGTATATGTCACTGTGCACTGTCTAAGGTCTTTTTTCGCTCGCTTATGTTTGTGTCCAAAATGTTTATTTTACGTTTAGGTTTATTTTCCACGTTGATGATTCTGAAGGCAGCGTGCTCGCAGACTCCCGGATATATCGACCAGATGCTGTCGCTGTTTGTGCGAGCATTTCAGAAGTTGGTCAAAGAACACCTGCAACCTCATACCCAGGGGGGGAACCAGTCCGGTGACCCGAACCCTAGTCAGTCTTTGCCGAGCGTGGTTGTAAACAATGTTGTCAAGAGTTTATGTGTTTGAATCGCTTATGCAGTTTAAGTGTTGTTTTTTGCTTAGCGTGCCAAGTCTGATGTCAACTAATTAACCGCTCTTCAGTTTTCAGAATGCCTTTTCTTCGCAGTTCTGAGCGAACTCGTGATCGTCTGCTTGGACCTGGTCAAGCACCGGGTGGCGATGATGAGCTCGGACGCGCGGAAGACATTGATCAGCGTCGTTCTTGTCCAAATCATCGAGAAGTCTCCGGACGCGAAGCTGATCAAGGCTGTGATCCGAGTTGTCGACGAATGGTTGAAGGTGCGCGACCGTTACGTTGACAAGCCGCCGTACAAGCAACTTTGTACCTCTTGACGACTTTATCCCTTTTTCTGATAGAGAACATCTCATTTGTGAAAGAGTCGTGTGTGGCCCAGCATTAAATTGGCCTGTACTTAATGTGTATGTTGTCAGTTGGATTAGTAGAGGATTTCTGTCAGTATTAAAGCTTGCGCCAGGCGTAGGCTTGCGTTTGCGTGGGTGACGTTCCATCAGACCAGCTCGACCTCATCGTGAAAAATCCTTTTTTTTTGTCTTCTTGAAAAGTCCTGTATCTTTTTTGCGTCAGGCCCGAACGGCGTCCGACGTGAACCAGGCTCCGTCGCTGAGAGAGAAGTCGCTGTTGTTGTTGAAGTTGATGAATGTCGAGAAGCGCTTCCCCGACCAACACGACCTGCACACCGGCTTCCTGGATCTGGTCAATTACGTCTACAGGTGAGCTGTTGATCATGTTGAGAAGTGCCGCGTGCAAGATCGGGAGAAGTTTTTGAAGCAAGTTGCTGTTAACCAGGGCTGTGGTTTCTGAAATAATTCGGTGTTACAAATGTTGCAGCCATGTGTCTGATTTATCAAAGGGTTAAGCGCAGTCAACGGATTAACCACAACAAAGCTGGGTGTCCGAGAAAGCCCAGATCGGGTAAAGGCTATAAATCAGATGCGCTTACCTTGCAAAAGCACGACAGATGTACATTTCCTGCTGCGGCATTGCAGTCAGTTCGTCACGTCCCGAAGCCTCTGGTTGAGTATTGTCATCAGTCAACCGCAACTCCTTGCAACGATCTAAGGCGGCTTGGCTGAGCACCTTGCGCAGCTACAGTGCGTCTAGCTTCTCTCATTTACTTAACGGAGATATGAACGATGTTCAGCTGCTGTGTGCAATGAAATTTGAGTGAAAAACGCAAGCTCATTTTCTCTGAGTCTTATGGTCTAGCCATCAAACTCAGCTGGAGTTTCGCATTTGCTCTTGCAATCATTTGTCTACTCCTGATTATTACCTGTAGTCCATACATCTGTGTTTCGTTGTTACTGACCATTACCGTGTACAAACGTTTTTGTGGGATTTGCATTCTGCACTTCTTTAAAATGTCAACATTTGTTTCAACGAAACTACGTTTTTACGAGTCTTTTCAAACCTTGACAAGACTACGGAAATAAAGCTAAACCAACAGTTAGGCAACATTATTGTGCAAGGAAAATGCCGCCGTGTAAGCAAACAACATTTACTTGTTAAACTAAGCTTATTCCTTTAAAGCATAAAACTAATGAGTTTGAAAAACAAAAGTTTAGACAAAAAAAGCGAAAAGTATGCGAACATAATTTTACTGCGTGCACGCTTACATGAACTGTTGTTCGAAACTGCGCAGTTATGCGCTTGCTTAACGCGTGCGCCACAGCAGGAAATTCAACTGTGTTGAATGTTTCTTCACAGAGACGAAAGCCTTAGCGGAAGCGAGCTGACGAGCAAGTTAGAACCGGCCTTCCTGGCCGGTTTGCGCTGCGTTCAGCCGGCGACGCGAAAAACCTTCTTCGAGGTCTTCGACAGCAGCGTCCGTCGGAGCCTGTTCGACCGGATCCTCTACATCACGTGCTCGCAAAACTGGGAGGCGATGGGTTCTCATTACTGGATAAAGCAATGCATCGAGGTGCGTCGTCTGCGCATAAACGAGAAAGTTGTAGAAGCTGATCTGGAAATCAATGCACTTGATTTGACGAACGTGCAGTTGGGCGGCAAAAATTTATTTTCCGTCGCAATCTCGAAGCATTTTTTGCCAACTTGTCGCAATCTTATTTTCAATCTTGTTCATCTGCAGCTGCTGTTTTCGGTCTGCGATCGTGACGCCTCCGTCATCGGTCGGGGAAGCCCCTACACACTACCCTCTGTCACACACGTGATCACAATGGCGGACGCGGGCGAAAGGGCGGCTTTCGAAGCCCTGGCGCGGGTCAAGACGGAACCGATGGAAATTGAAATGGACAGTAAGGAAGAGGTAACCACTCAACTGGTCGCTTAGGCAACTCACTGCTTTTGCGTTGCGATCAACAGACTTGGTGGTGGTTTGGTTGAAGATGGTTTACTGCGGCGCACGTGTTGTTATTTTGCCGATCTTTTTAATGCTAGCTTCACTCACTCTTTTCGTGCCTCGCCAGGAAGTTGAATGCATGATGGACACCGGGGACGGGGACTACAACCACAAAACCTCACAGAGTCCCGGATGTTCAAACGCTGGAGACAGGAACGCTTCTCTCAGTGCATCGGACAATGACAGGCACCAGCAACTGAATGCCTTGATATCCAGGTGAATTTTACAAACCATGAAAATGTACTCAACATTTCAGTGAAAATAGTGCGTGTTGTTCTCAGTATTTCAGTCAAAACAATTTTATCCTAGCGGAACGGAAAGTAACGCAATTGTTCGGATTAACGATGTCGATCAAGGTTGTGTTTTCCAAAGGAGGTCAAGCTGACTTTATCAGTCTAATAGGTCGGTTACACCCTTTCAGGCATCGCATGTTCCTTGACTCGCTTTCCGAAGCCAAGACCGTATCATTTGTCCTTGCGGCAACACAGCTGTGTCACAACGACACGCAACTCGCACACACCGTCTGGTGCCGCCTCTTCCCCAGGATCTGGAACAGCTTTGCTGACAGGCAACAAACAGTACGTTTTGATGTAGTCATTCTGATAATCAAGATTGAACTGATGATCTGTGGACTTTCGTCTTGTGGTCATTAACAGTATTATGGCATGCCGTACTATTTGTTTGTCGTTAATATTGAACGATTTTTTGCAACGCAGGCTCTCAGCGAGGAATTAAGTGCCTTCGTGTGCAGCGGGGCCCACATCGTGCAGCAGGATTGCCAACCATCATCGGTGCACACCGTGGTTGAAGCGATGAGCAAGTGCGTGCCCCCCATACCCCTCAAGCCGCCCGTCATCAAATATTTGGGAAAGTAAGTTTTGCACTAAAATGCGGCCCTTTGCGAAAAGTGTCCTTTGCAACAAACGTAAATGCGTTACAGGTTGTCATGCAAACTCTAAAAGTTGATTTTCGTTAAAAGCGTGATTCGTTTTACCTGGCGTGCTCGTATCCATAAGCAAGTTTTATTCACTCTGATAAAATCCTCAAAACTTGTTGTATGTGATTGGAAACTCGATGAATTAACAACCATCTCGCCTCCAAAACCTGCCTTCATCGGTGACGTCGACACAAAGCACTTGCTTTTTCCTCAGGTCGCACAATCTCTGGTTTCGCTGCGTCCTGTTACTGGAACAGATGTCGACAGCTTGCGGAATAGACGCGCTCAAACCGAAAACACACAACAGCCCCTCCTATGAGCCTGAGCCTGTGTCGACGAAGCAACAAGGAGTACGTCGTTGTTTACACTTAACCTAAAGCGTTGATGCGTGTTTGAGCGAGGACATGTGCAGTAAACGTTTTGCGCCACGTATGAAGTCAATTTGTTAAGGAGTTGCCCGCCATTCGCACCGTCATATCATGTAATTTTTGTTCTGCAAGAAGACACGACTAATTACTCTGAAAATTGCCTGCACTGATCCCTGTTTCTCTCTTCGGCGATCACGTGACACGTCACTGCCTTGTATTGGATTTTTCCAGGTTTTGGACGCTCTGTGCCAACTTTACTCTCTGTTGCGTGAGGAAGACATGTGGACAGGATTGTGGCAGAGAAGGTGTTTGTACGCAGACACTGCCAAAGCAATGGCGTACGAGCAGCAGGGTTTCTTTGAACAAGCGCAGGTGAACAGTTTCTTCTTCGATCAAAATATTTTGGCTCAAAATATGAACCATGTATATTTTTTTATTCGCCCTGGCAAGTTTTGCAAAGATTCAAGTGTGTAGCTTCTTCGCTCGTTCCACTGCAAGCAGATATTAAGGTCACTGACGTATCTTGCTCTCTCCTTTCGCAGTCGACCTACGAATCGCTGATGGGCGTTGCCAGGGAAGAGCACAACAAAGGCCCCGCCCCAGTCGCCGCCATACCTGAGTACAAACTCTGGGAGAACCACTGGATAAGGTGCTGCCAGGAACTGAACCAGGTGCGCAAGTGTCACGTTGCTTAGCTGGGCGCTCAAGAACGTGTTTCGTGCAGTGGTGCCTCGCCAGGTGACCTCAGCAAACCCAACAGCAGTTTCGGTAGTGTAATCACTTGTGTTTCTGCATTGAATTGGGTGATTGATAAAAAATGTGGTGTTTTTGTTGGTTTGAATGTGTGGCTCAAACCGATGGCGTCGGTATCGAGAATTAGTTGCACATTTTATCTCCTGTTGCTTGCAGTGGGAGGTGCTGAACGAGTACGGGAGCTGCAAGAGCGTTTGTAACCCCCACCTCGTCGTGGAATGCGCATGGCGCCTGCCGGACTGGAACAACATGAAAGGTAAAGCCCGAAACCACTGTTTTCGTATGTGTGGGGGGTGGAGGGCTGCGCGCGCAGCAATCCTATTATCCCCCTATCGAAAATAAACCCAAAGCAATGACTGATCAATATACAGTAGATTAAACCGTGCTGCCGTTTTGTCTACTTCAATGTGAAAAGTAAGTGGTTTTTTGTAGATGCCTTGGTTCAAGTTGAAATGGCGTACCCGAAGGAGTTGGCGTGGAAAGTGTACATGTACCGGGGATTCCTGGCCATATGTCACCCCGAAGAACACCACATCAATCTGATTGAAAGGCTGGTGGACATGGCGAGCTCTCAAGCCATCAAGGTACCTCGTAATTAAATATTATACGACGGGTATCATATTGTGTTTATACATAGCTTGCATTGCTTCACCTAGCTGTGCTCCTACGTGCTGCCAGTTTAACATTTTAATGAAAATAACGAGAGACTTTCACTAAGATTTCAGCAAAGTAAGGTCTAAATGCTCAGTGCGATGTGTAGTTGAACACGGTTTACGGCATGGCGGTGATTCACTTACAAAAACACTCCCTCCCATCTAGGAATGGAAGCGCATCCCCCGAATCGTGTCACATGTCCACACGCCGCTACTCCAAGCTGCCCAACAGATCATCGAACTCCAGGAAGCAGCCCAGGTAAAAAGCTGGAATGACACGAGTTTCTAATGTGCCGCGCTCTGGATTCGTTTCCAACTTTTCCTCCTCGTTTCGCAGATCCACCAGAGCTTGCAGCCGAGCAACATCGGGCGGAGCAACTCGCTGCACGACATGAAAGCGATTGTCAAGACCTGGAGAAACCGCTTGCCCATGACCTCGGATGACCTCTCACACTGGAGTGACATCTTCACATGGCGTCATCATCATTACCAGGTACTGCGCTCAGCAGTGACGCTGCTAGTCTAAAAACCATTCTAAACATTCAACCGCATGGTGAATAGGTTGTTACCCCGAGCATTAAAAGCCGACCAAAGTTTTTTTGCTCTGTGGTTTCACCATGCAATCACGGATTGCAGAGTGCCGTGATTGCAGAGTTTGTATAAGGGGAATTTTTACTGTCAAAAATCCTCTCCAAACAAAAGAAATTAAGTTGATGTCGGGATGCCGTCGTGGCTGTCAACTGGTCTACACGTTCTAGTGATGTAAGAATTTCTCAACGTCATAACTGTTTGCTTGTGTTCATTGCGCAGGCCATAGTCCACGCTTACGAAACCGCTTCCGGGTCCCAGCAAGACCCCAGCTCGACCCACGCCATGCTCGGCGTGCACGCGTCCGCCTCCGGAATAATCCACTACGGCAAAGTGGCCCGGAAGCACGGCCAGATAAACTCGGCCCTGGACTCGCTGTCTCGCATCCACGCCATACCGTCGGTCCCGATCGTCGACTGCTTCCAGAAGATTCGACAGCAGGTCAAGTGCTATCTGCAAATGGCTGCGGTCATGGGAAAGAACGAGTGCATGCAAGTAAGATCCTGCTCAGTTGCCAGCGCACGATGTCCGCTCGTAACTTCGGTAACAGATGCAGGGCTCCTACGGCGTCCGTAAAAGTATGGGAAAAGTTCATTTTCCAGCCTGGACAAGTCTGGAAAAATTTTATTTCGGTCTGTTAATACGGAAAAAGAAGTTAATTTTCCAGACTTGATCTTTTGGCATGCATTTTCACAATATTTTACTGAAGATTGAGAATTTTGCTTTCATTGTGTTAACTGTCATTGTACCTGCAGTTAACCTGGGCATGTCATCCGGACAGATTTCTCGGAAAGTCTTAATTTTTACCCACATTACGTAGGAACCCTACAGATGTAGGGGGTAAAAGACGTTGTATATATATATATCCAGTGTACGGTAACAGTCATGAGAAATGCTGCTGCATGTGTTGTGTGAATTTCTCTGTCAAAGTCTTCGCATTGTTGCAGCACCATTGCGCGGAAAACTCGAAGTTTTTGCGAATTTATAGGAGTCCCACACGCAGTGCTTTTTTTAAGGTGTTTTGAGGGACCAAAACGGTCTCTCAAATTCCTCCAACGGTCTCTCAAAATATAGTGACCTGAGATCACATCACTGGAGAACGGTCTCTAAAATTCCTCCAAGCGGTCTCTTAAAATTTCCTTGCGGTCACCAAAGCGAAACCTTAAAAAAACCTGACCACACGACATACCGCCGGCTTCGCCCTCAACCGTTGTGTGCAAAGTTCGCATTTTTCGCAAGTCATTCATTGAAGACCTTTGCCGTCCTAATCGTTCATGTTTAAAAACCCTTAATTAGACTCCTAAAAAGTTGGTGTTAAGCTGCAGTGGCGTGCTGTTCAGGGTCTGGAAGTGATCGAGTCGACCAATCTGAAGTACTTCACCAACGAGATGACTGCTGAGTTCTATGCTCTGAAGGGTATGTTCCTTGCATTGATCGGCAAATCGGAGGAGGCGAACAAAGCATTCTCTGCCGCTGTTCAAATGCACGATCATCTGGTCAAAGCCTGGGCCCTGTGGGGTGACTACCTCGAGGGCATCTTTGTCAAGGTGGGTCAGTGGTTGCGCTGAACAAATGCATCGAAGGTTTCGTCTCTCGCTTATGGGCATCGTAAGGAGAGAGTTGGCCATCCTTGGATATTGAAATTTGATGTTTTCCTATTTTAATTTTTAGCAAAAAAGGTTGTTCTCATAGTTTCGAGTGTGTAAAATGTATTTTCACCACTGTTTTCCCGCTCGAAAAATTCAGTGTTGCCCCCCCTGGAAAAAATCCTACCGACGCCCTGGCTCTCGCTTTGAAATGAATGTCAGTCGCGCTGAGTTTCACTTAAAATAGCCTCGTTTTAGTGAATTTCAATTGTTGGATTGCGCAGCAGTCGGTAAATTTGTAGCCACTTAATACTTTGCTCACACTTCGCCATGATTAAGCTTTTATTTGTGCATTCCGGTGCATATAATTTTTGCACGTGATTTTGTATGACGTCGCATGTGAAGCGTTTGTCAGCAAGTTCACCCACTGTCCTCCTCCCTCAAGCAACGGGGCGAAATCGCTCATGCGCGCCACTGTTACGTTTTCAGAACGGCAATCCCCCCAACGCTTCGGAGCACACGGGTGTGTCGGCGATCACGTGCTACTTGCACGCGTGTCGTCATCAGAACGAACACAAGTCTCGCAAATACCTGGCGAAGGTGATATGGTTGCTCAGCTGCGACGACGCGCAGTATACTCTGGCTGAGGCCGTCGACAAGGTGAGATTATTATCGAAAGGTACTCGTACACAAATACACTGTGTGCTAAAAAGTATTTGAAAAACGTAGCCGTTAATCTGCGTGCGATATTGGACCGTTGGTTATATTTTGTTTCTAGTTTTCAGTCGGTGTTCCACCGATCCAGTGGCTGGCCTGGATACCTCAGCTCCTGACTTGCCTGGTGTGCGCCAACGGTGGGAAGATACTCAACTTGCTGAGTCATGTAAGCGATAGTAAACTGTTTGAGTGATTGTGAAAAGTGATCAACGGAGGCCAAAGCATTTTTTTGTGGCGTAGCTTTTTTTGGAACAACATTCGAAAATAATATCTTGTTGGAGTAGGATAATGTATAAAACTAGTCAGGTCGTCATTTTCGAAAAAACGAATTGCTTAGAAATCAAACTTCACAGCTTTTCTTTTCTACACCAACTATGTCCAACCCACGGGCCGCATGCGGCCCAGTCGAAGGTTTTGTGCGGCCCAGTTACGTTCCCGCTGCAGTATAAGTAGCATACATACTGGAAACCTGTCTCCTTATTTTGGTAATCTTGAATTTGACATTTTTGATGCAGGTGGTCTTCATTGCCAATTCATTATGTCTGTTATCATTACTGTTAATTCTAACGCTTCCAGTACATTAACTTAAGCGAAATTTAGTTTGCTAAGATCAAAGTAAGCGATTCAATGTGCGACCCTCATTAACACGTCATTCAGTGTGCGGCCCTGGTTAAGATAGTGACAAATTTTGGCCCAGCAAGCCATTTGGGTTGGACATAGCTGTTCTGCACGTTTTAGTTTTTCTTGAATACCCGGAGAAAATATCTGCGCCTGGATTTAAAATCCTCAACCGTCTTCAAATTTATCCACGCGAAGGTCGCCCGTGTCTTCCCCCAAGCAGTCTACTTCCCGATCAGGACCTTGTACCTGACGCTAAAGATCGAGCAGCGTGAACGATACAAGAGCGTCGAGGTTGCGCCCAGTTTGGAGAAGAGGCCCAAGCTATCGACAGACTCGCAGGTATTCAGCTCAGGGAATGCGGAATTGCGCAACCGGAAGATTCAGATCCTAAAATGTCCGAATCAAAATACAGGATTTGGTTTTCGTAATTCACAGAAGCGCTAGGAAGAAATTTGTGCGTGTGTCACGTGGAAATAACTTCGTGCGCTGTTCATGGCTGACAAACATGTACTGCGATCGAGTGATGAAAAACGAAGAAAAGTGGCGAACGTTGTGTTACATTCAGCCGAATCAACAATGTTTTTACTACAAGCAACTGGCTTTCAAAGATCTGTGCCTACCTTCTACCTTAGCATCTTCAGAGAGGTCTTTCCTAGTGCGGGGTTAAATGCTGCCGTGTGGTGATCTCGTTCAACGGGCGGACATATAGAAAGACTCGACATATTGCACTCAAATAAACCTGTGCTCCGATTGTGTTGTTTTTGTGAATAATGTGATGGCTTTTTTTGTTCCATTGCCGGGAGTCAAATAGTTCAGAATAGGATTCGGTATTTCAGATTCGGTTTAGCACTTCCAGAATAATCAGTAATTGCTGAATTAATCTGAATTGCCAATTCGTACTGATGCATCCCGTCTTGTTGAAGTGATCCGATTTTTACAAGTAGTGCTTGCTTCATGTGCACGCGAACAATCAACCACCGCCTGGTTCGCATGCTCCGAACGGAGTTTCCCCGTGATGTTAACCAAAGACTTACGGTGTGTGATACTGAATTGTCGCATCCCTCATTGACCTTTTGTTTCGCAGACGTCCGATTCACAAGAACAGGATCAGCAAGACTCTCAGGGTAAGCTTGCAGCACAGGCTGAGCGTGGTTTCTGCAGCCGTAGTGTTTGTTCGATCTTTGAACGACTGCAAGAACATATTTACCTTAACCTGCGCCTTCCGCTTTGTTGTCTGATGCGGGGTGTCTGACGTACACGCGGGGTTAATCCCATCAATCCCGCGAAACGAACGCGTTTACCCCGGCGTGATCTGAACCTTGTTGCGTGGCAACCGCGCCATCAGTCTTTTGTAACGTCAGACGCCAAACCGCAATCCCAGCCCACAGCAGCCAGCCAGCCGTCGAGCAGCGAGAGTGGGCCGATCCGCGCCACCCCCTCGATGTGGCGCTGCAGCCGGATCATGCACATGCAACGGGACCTCCATCCCACGCTGCTGTCGTCGCTGGAGGGCATCGTCGATCAGATGGTCTGGTTTCGCGAGAACTGGCACGAGGAGGTGAGGAACCCGGGTGTTTTGTTGTTCATTGGAAACACGCCGTTCAAAATGCTTATTTTTCCGCTTGCAATCATACTCCTTGAATGAAGCAAGATGCAACTTGTAAGCTGATTCACTTCTAGATTCCTGCTCGGTGGCCGGTTCTGTTGAGAAAACGCACACGTCATAATAAGCTAGGCTTGATAAAGTGACTTATTTGGCCGTCTTTCGACCAACCTGTGCTGTTCGTTTAAGTAATGTCATTTGAAAATGCGTCATTTGCGGCTTGAAGCGCAAACACACGTCTTTACATCACTGATGTGCGTGGGAATTGCTTTTTATCGAGGGAGAGGTGACGTCACCCGTTATCATCGGCACCCCCTTGTTGCAGGTGCTGCGCCAGTTGTGTCAAGGCCTGGCCAAGTGTTACTCGGTCGCGTTCGAAAACCGCATGGCTGTCGCGCGCGCCCAGATCACCCCCCACACCTTGAACTTCGTTCGCAAGCTTGTGTCGACCTTCGGGGTCGGCATAGAGAACGTGTCCAACGTGACGCAGACCTTCTCAAGCGCGGCGTCAGAATCGTTGGCGAGGCGAGTCCAGGTGAGACGCACTTGCATTTTTCCATGTCAGTTACCCATGCAAAATCTGATTATGTTAACAGTTTGTGCACAGCAGTTTGCTGAGATTGAAATAACTTATTAGAGTTCGTAGAAGTTACGAATGTTTGCGTCGTGCAGAAGTGGCTCAAGTCACGGAAATGTACAATGCTTAAGAAGGCGATTTTCCGGCGTTTGCGTCGCTTACTTTGCGTAAAGTTTTGCCGCTTGTGCGTTCTGCAGTGTCTGCCTTGAACTAATCACCTTCTCAACACCAGGCGACTGCACAAGACCCAGTATTCCAGAAAATGAAGACCCAGTTCACAACGGACTTCGACTTCAGCGTGCCCGGTTCTACGAAACTTCACAACGTTATTCAGAAGCTGAAGAAATGGATAAAGATTTTAGAAGCGAAAATCAAAGTGCGTTTTGTCAGTGCTTCTCTTTTCTCTCAGTAGCTTCTGCTTCAATTTGCCGGTCGTCGTCTAATGAAGCCAGGAGCGTAACCACCGGAGCGCAAGGGAGGCACAATACCCCTGGTGACGAATC
>Ga0210059_1003284_pt1 | contig 25788 bp, 22 predicted proteins | sample Ectturendosymbi2_FD_188042 | JGI IMG/M metagenome (GOLD analysis project Ga0210059, IMG submission 188042) | Ecteinascidia turbinata endosymbiont from Florida, USA - Sample 2 (SPAdes) (version 2) | ecosystem: Host-associated > Tunicates > Ascidians > Unclassified | place: Key West, Florida... | reverse complement strand
GATATGTGATGTGTTAACTCAACAAGACAGTGTAGTCGACACAAGCTGTACTCTGCACAGTGGCGTACGCAGAAAATTTTCATGGGGGGAGTTTTGGTTCAGGGTCATATGGTGGTCATTTGGTGTGCGCTGTTTGTGACGTCACAATTTGACGTCATTTCCATGTTTCCAAGCCAACGTTTTGGCGAAGTTTGTTGACATAAGATGCATATTTTTCTACATCCACTCCCCTTATTTTATGTGTCATTGCACTGAATATAAACTATCAGCGCTCCAAGTTAGGCTATCGGAGGAAAATAAACTCAATGCTACGACACAGCAGGTCATAACTGCAAAAATATCAAGGTGCGTGTTAAAACAGGGGAGTGAAACACACTCACCACTACGTCAGAGCAATTTACAACTGCAAAACCAGGCTGCGCTAAGGTCTCGTCAAATACGAGTAGTTGAGCATTGAAGGTGTGCGGCTGGACTGGCTGGCGCACACCCTGGTTTGCAAGATCGAATTTTGCTATACTGCACAAGAATTGAGAATGCGCATAAAGTACGCAAGAAAACGTTTGCTTTTTGTGATTATAAAAGTCCACAGGCCTGTAACCAGGGAGCGAAGCCTCCCCTAGAAAAATTTTCGCCTCCCCCCAGGAAAAATGTGTTGGACGTATTTTGAAACTATTGGACATAGTTAAAAAAATTTTCCCCCTCTTAGAAAACTGTATGCCCCCCTGGTGTCCCAAGCTGGTTACGGGCCTCGAAGTCCAGCAAACGATTAGTTTTCCTTTTTCCCTGCTGAGACATTATCAAATGCCTGCATGCTTCTATGTTAAGAACTGCGGCTTTTGAGCTCGTGTAACAGTTTTATCATGCTACAGAAATTGCTGATGTAGTCATTGCGGTCAGCGCTTGCGCTGATCAGCCTTAGCAGACAAAATAAAGACAATTGTTTCGGACAAAGTGAACTATCGCGGAACACACTCTTAAACATGCGTAGTGGATGGAGGGTTTGCAAAAAGTGGTGAGGTGGTTTCTGGACGCAGACAGCAGCCCGAATTCCCACCAAAACATAATTATTACTTTTTGGCCCATTTACAATGTTCCTTGAAATTTGCATGCAAATGTATTCCGTGGTATTTTCATTCAGTCGACAAATTAACAAGCAAAAAGTATGCGAAAACAGTTAATATCCTTTGCGCAGGTAATAAAGTTTTGTAAAATATCAAGCGCAAGGGGGGGATTAACCCCAACCCCCACCCTTTGTGTACACCCTTGACTCTGCAATTGAGATTGTCAGATTGCTGGCATTTCCAGGCAGTTTCCACGGAACGTTTTCATGGCCTACCATCAGAAATGTCAATCAGCCGTCGCGTTAACGAAAGGGTCTGACGGCAAGCGCACTTGGATGGGGCGTGACCTGAACGCCTTTAAGCTTTGCAGTAACACGACACCCTGTCAAAATCATGTCAGTGGCAGTGGATAGTTCCGTGAACAAGACCAAATGATAGGCGGTTCAGGCGAAACGGGGCGACGTTGATGTACTTGCAAAGTTCTTAACACTGATGTCCAGAAGGTTCGCAAAGAATTTTAGTGCAGAAAACTGTAGCATCATATAAAGCTAGAGATCGAAGAACTTGAATGCGACCGTGTTTTGTCGCATTGCTGCGTCACAATTGACGAGTTGTTCGCATTCAACTCTCTTGTGCACACGGCGCACAAAATTCAGGGCGTTGAAGGAAGATCTTGCGAGTCTACAAATTTTCAGCTGTGCCGCCTTGGATTATGACACGCCAGAAGTGAGGTCATGTGATCCCTGGATTTCAGCACGAACTTTTCCAATTCTGAAGGAACTAGACACTTTCGTTAAATGCTGGCATTCAGTCTGCATTATTCAGAACTACGTCCACGTCAACAAGCCTAATTGCCCTCGCACAATCACATCCACCGTGAAAAATCAGTGAAAAAAAGAGATGTCAGCCTTTTTACACTTTTTGGCCTTTGTACACGTTTATTTTCAAATTTCTTGTGAGTTTGTTTATCTTTGTTTGAACTCGAGTTAGGTTTTTCAAACAATTGTATCTAAAGTTTTAGAAAAAAGATGTAACATTAGAGTGCTGTATCTCAACAAATTGTGCTCTGGTCAAAACTTCTGCAGGGATGAAATGCCTTGAAGATGAAACGCGAACGTAAATGTGAATAAAGTTGATTACACAACTTTAGCTGCAGAGATTATTTTAAGTATATCATGCGCTGATGACATACGATGTTCTGAATATATAATGAACGAGACTAGTGTTGCTATATACCAGTGTTCTCCAAGCTTTCTTGTCACAGGGCCGCATAAGTTCGAGGGCCAGACATATTATGCAATGTGATTGTTTTGCGAGATGTTACATTCTACCAAATCAACAAATTTTTCGTAAATGTATTATTTTTAATTAGTGACAAAATGTCTTCGCGGGCCGGATTTGGCCCGTGGGCCGTAGTTTGGAGACCCTTGCTATATACCATTGAAAGAGCTGTAACATTTTGCATAAAAAGTGACAAGTACAAATGTACAAGAAAAAGAACTTGGATTTACCAACTCTTAATTATTTATCGACACTTTTTGTCTTTCAATCGTATTTTTCAATATCCGCTTATAATTTAGGGCTCGTTGCATTTGTCATAGGTTTTCCGATTAGTGAATTCTCCATGAACTCCACTTTGTTCCAAACGTTTAGGAACTTTGTTGAAGATGCCATGTAAGTCCTTATGAGAAATCATCGTCAAAAATGCAGACACTGATACGAAAACACATGCATGTTGCGCAAAAAGTTAAAAGAATTAATTATAGACTACGATTCTCGTTTTTTAGATGGTTATTGATGAGGTAGACTGGAAGAATGGCGCCGACCCCTCTGGTATTGTTCAAAGTGTGTTGCACACATCTTTCTGGTATTGTGAAACATGTTGCTGCTTAACAATTCTTAACCGACTGAAATGAGCGAAAATCCACTTTCGGTGTTTCTTTCGTTTTTCATACTTTGCATTGTTATTAAGCCAGCGTAAAAACAGACATTGCAAATGCTTATCGAAAAAAGTGGCCAACCTCCCCCGACAGAACGGCGGGTTCGCATTGCACAGTTGCACCAACCGAGGCGACGAATTCTCGCTTGTCTTCTGATCACTGTACCGGACGTCAAGCAGCGGCTTACGGAAAACTGTAGAGCGGTGACAGTCACGGCAACCCCGGTCTGGAACAGTGGGATCCATTACGCCGCGACAATTCGCCGAAATGTGAGAGTCGACCCGCGTAAACAAATGAAAGCTGAAATCCTATAAATGCCCCCCTCATTTGGCTCGCAGAAGGCGCTGGTCAGGGTCGTGTGATTAGGAAAAAAGATGCCAACTCCTCGTCTGCACTGAACGAAGCCTTTGTTGGAAAGTATCGTCTCCGAGTCTGCTCTTCATCGGCTGCGATTCGCGAGATGCGCGTGATTTGAGGTGGTCTCAGTCGAACTCTAACCTTTTCGGCCTTTCGCATTGCTTAATTTATTATTCGCGCAAACCGGCGACGCTGCAGCGAACAGTGACCTCGCAGAGCGTTGCAGCGCGTCTCGTTCGATCAAATGTAAACAAAACAGTAAATACAGTGCTTTCCCGCCCGAGACAAATGGACACCAAGCAAGCAGATCAGTTTCTATGAATACCTCTCGTGTTGCTAAGCAACCGCCGCAACGAAAACAAAAAAAAAAGTTCGGCTGCTTTGGGAGGAAAGGTCAGTTGTTGAGAAGGTTAAGTCTTGCCTGCTCTTAGACAGGTAATGAAAAAGTTTCACATGCTATGACGGGGATCTTCAAAATACATCGCACAATTTATTAAAATCGCCATAAAAACTCCGCTAAACTTCATTTTCAGATCAGTTGACATCTGTGCAACGCGTTGTACTTTCAGACAAAACAAGCTGTGATTAAAAGCGAAACAGCTTTGAAAACTCTTTCTGTTTTTGCAGATATTAATTACTAGCGCTTGCACCCATTTTGATAAGTATTGCAGTTGGAGAGAGGTTTAGTAAGTGTTTAGCATGACTGCTGTAACCGGCGAAAGTCTCGAACTGGGTTCAACAAGCAAATTTGCAAAATGGTTTCGTCCCAGTTCGGAGTTCATTAAAGCTGAACGAGATCGACTTGACAGAGAAAGCGTCGAAGAGCGAAATGTTTCTAGCGGTAAGTATTAAACGCATTTTTTTCATATGTTTTCCGTTATGTTTTTGACTAACATCTGTTCACTGCAAACAAATAGTTGCAATCTTTGAAACAAACCGCGGTTGTCTATCAGAAGCTTCATTACACGAACCTGGCTCGTCAGCTTCCTACTTTATCTTTCAAAGCGGCCGCACCTCGCTATATTACCAGAAGTGCTTAGAAATATTAAATAAAACTTTTGTTTTTCCTAAGCACGGAAACTGCAATTTAATGACAACCCGAAATTTCAACTTAATATCGTACCATTCGTCATTCCTTTTCTTCAAGAGTCTGTGTGTGTTTTTTCTGATACTGGTCTGGTCACTTCGTCTTATTAGCGTAAGACAGAACACAAAACTTGTTTCAGAGGAGGATCTGCAGTGAAATGTTTATGAATTTCAGCCTTTCGATTTTCTATTGCTCTCCATTTTCGAACCACTGCAGACAAAATAATTCATATGGACCTTTTGTAAAGCAATTGATCTTTGAATAATGCATTTGTGAGTGTGTTTGTGTGTGTGTGATTCAGATTTATGTTATAAAATCTGTGGAAGTTTCATGATGAAACCTAATTTTTATTCCAAGAATTAAAGTCATTAGGTTCAAATTTATTTAAAATAAATACACTGTTTTGCAAAAGTTCCCTACCTGGTATTTGTGTTTCTGGCTCGCGCAGATTTGAGTGAAAATTCGTGAGACTTATAGAAGCATTTAAGCCTAAATGCTATGAAGATAAATGGACGCGAGGCCGTACACACAGACAACGTAGTTATGCACAAACGCCCTGGAAAGCAAACCGAGTTGTGTTATTACTGCCACGTACGTACAGTACTGCAAGCGTGGATGCACTAGCAGTATTTGTTACTATACAGATATATGTTTGCAATCCCAGGCGATCATTTACCGTAAACCCTTCGCAGAACTTTTGTCTGCAACAATGGGCTGGTCAAATGTACCCCTGCGAAAAAGGTTCAATCTCTTATTTCTAATATTAAAATATTTCAGGTCCGACATGCAAAAACTTGTGAACTCTGGGATAATCTGCAATGGGATTATTGCCAATCGCTTAACAATCAGAAATGTCTCGATTACTCTGCTCCATTGTATGTAAAATGCATTGAACATCTTAAGAAAATTGGAAAAATAACATGCGCAAGGCTGAATTAGTTCTCAAAAAATCCATTTTGCATCCCGAAACAAGGGCCTGCAGCTTTTCGGATGACGGGTCAGACGACCCCGCAGTGTAATAGGATTCAATCCATCACCTCAGTGCAGTTTCATACCATGTCTTTGTAATCAAGCTCGTTTTCTCCACCACATTTCACACGATATCTCAACTGACTGCCCTTTACGGAAGATGGAAATGGCTTTTTCTTGGAACTACAATAGGAATTGCTGCAGGGTAAAAATATTTCCATTTCGTGAGTCTCATTCCTAAACCAATATATCCATTTTGTCATTACACCTTTAACTTTTTTTGAAAATCGCGCAAGCAAAGATGGCCTGAGCAGAAGTTCGTCAAGAACGCGGTTGTAAGAAACGCAACTTTTTCTCGTGCAGATCGCAGTGAGGAAGGTGCATCCGTGGCGGAGGCGTTCGAAGGAAGCGAGCCATACGACCTGAGGCTGAGAGGAAAGACATCCACTTCGCTGGACCAAAGAGCATCGCTTTTCACTGATAATTGTGACAGTGAGCCCAGAGTTTGTTTTCGATGTCCGGATGGCGAATGACCCTGGCTGGAGTTTACTTTTGTTCTCTGCAACTTTACTGTCGATGTTCTTGGCTGCTGCCAAGCTTCAAAACTGTCGATGTTTTACGGCAAATCATAAACCCCACTTGAGAGAAAATTATATTGGCAGCTGATTTAAAGCTATAACTGACCTCTTGAATTAAACAATCTTTCTTCATGCCTAAAGAACCTCGAGTGATGTTTCTCGGTTGGCTATGCCCATGCTGTTCAGGTGGAAACCAGTTCCGCGACAGTGGCAGTTTGGTTGACAAGTTACAGAGTGCTTTCACCGTTTAAGCCAGTGGTTCCCAACCTTTTTCATCTTGCGACCCATTCGGAAACATTACATAAGCGTTCGGCCTCAGCCATTACCTACAAGTCTAATTGTTGAAATGTGCAGTTCAATTCTAAAATTTCGAGACTTAGCAAACTTTTTTCGCTGTTGTTCGCAGCCTCACAGACACCCAACCGCGACCCAATTTGGCGTCGCGACCCGCCGGTTGGGAATCACTGGTTTAAGCAATGCTCGCAATAAGCTTCTCGAAAATAGCTTGTCCATTAAAACCTCTAGGCTTGCTGCAAGCTTTTGAGTAATCAGCCAGCTGGACTCTCCTTTCATCTTTTTGCGATGATTCAAACTTGCACATATTTATATTCAAGTAATTGGTCTCTACAAAGCTGAGGTTTTCATCCATCAGCAATTTTTTTAATAGGAAATCGATTTCCTATTAAAAAGTTGCTCATGGAATCAAACTCCACGTTTGTGGAGACCACTTGCTCGAAATAACTTGTAGTATTTTTATGATTTCTGCTTGGATTTGACAAAACCACAATTTTTTATCAAAAAACAATAAATGGATGATTGTGACAATGCAAACTTCAGTCACAGTTCATGTTAAAATGAACGTATGCTAAGAAAAACCTTGGAATGAACGATGTGGCCTACTAGAGATCAAGCTACAGACATGTCGCACGATTTGTGGGATAATTTACTGGTTTTAAATTAAGTTTTGAAAGCAGAGTTTAAAAAAAGATATTTGTTCACCTGTGTGCCAAAGAAAAGTAATGCGTTATGGGTTGAAAAGTAACGTTTAGTGAATTTTTGTACAGTCAGTCTGTTAACTTGTATTCTCATTACGTGCCACCCACTCTTTATGCACTATACTTAAAAAGTTTGGAGTTTGTACGTAGTTACGGTTTGCTGCAGTTATGGTCATCTATCGAAAACCTTTTCCTTCGTTCAGCAAATTTCACGCTTGCCCTGGCTGTTTCGCAACCAATGTGGTTGCTTGAAGGTATGTGCAAGAAGTAAAAAATGCTATTTTTTGCAAGTCAGATGAATCCATTTGTGCGCAATACCAAGGCAAAGACGTTATTCCGTGCAAAGTCTTCGTGTTCATTAACTTCAAAAAAGAGAATAACTACAAAAGAAAAACGAATAGCTAACAAAGATTTTCTGAGTTGGCCATCGATTTTGAACAGTTTTTTACGCAACTATTTACCTTCTGCAAATCGCTGCTCTTGCAATCCTCAGAAACGTCCGAACTGGTCTCATGTAGAAGCGTAAAGGCGTGCGGCGGAGCGGAGCAAAATGGCTGCCGAGAGTTCCCCGACTGTCAAGAGATCGCATGCCGCGAGTCAGTGGCTGTGAGGCGGCTGGAAGACGAGCAGCTGCCCGGCGATTCCGCTGTAATGCAGGGAATGAATGACCTGAGAAAAAATCGACTTCTTTGCGACGTAGTTTTTCGACTTCCAGAGCAGGTCCGTGTTTTTTTGTTTTTTTCCTGAAGTTGTGTAAATGCCAATGTGCCAACTAAATCAAAAGGAGAAATGATGCTATTTCATTCAAATACTCTTCGAACTTCTGCTTGATAATTGTGCAACATTTTTTACGAACCCAAATGGCTTAAATCAAAGTCATTTCTCCATTTTCTTCGCAGTTGACAATGACGTGGCAAATTTATTTCATGCTTTAATTTCGAGCGTTAAAAGTATCTTCTTAAGCCGAGAATGTAGAACTGGGTTGCCTGATGTTAGACTAATGTAAAATTAAACCAGGAGAGCTATTAACGAGAAATTGTTCTAATATCTGTTAACGTTCAGAAGAGGTGTCATTCTGTCGGTATCGTGTAATAGTGTTCCGTTTGACAAACAAAAATATTAACAACAGATTTAGATTCAGGCATATCGGTCATTGAGGAAACGGCTGTTGACCGCCGGATACACAAACAAACAAACAAACGCCTATTCATTCGAACATACAATCGCAGAAACTGGAAAATGCATTTATAAAGGCATTTATTTGGTTGTTAATGAAAAGAAGCGTTTCTGAAACGTCCGACACACATTTACACAAATCCACTGATTTCGGCGTTATTGTTGCCCACACGACTTTGCACGATTTCCAGGAAGACTCCCATTTTTTCAAAGCGAACTTTATTGCCATAATCAGGGTTCGAACGCCTAAGCGCAACCATAACGACGTATCCTTCAAGATCAAACGCATGCATCACACTACATCCAAACATCCAAAGTCATTCTCTGCTGTGATCTGTGTTTGACGCCTCTCTTCCCACCAAAATGCAGTGGGATCGTGGCGCAGTCATAATGAGGCTAGGACGATCGTTTAGCATGGTAGAACTTTACTGGAGTAGCATTTCATTACATTTGTGCACATCGTTCCAGGTCAACATGGTAACTTCCGAAAGGTGGTTGTAAATTAAATTTAAGAACGTCAAAAACATCATCAAACAGAATAGGTTCATCTTCAAGTATCTGCGGAAGAGCAAACCTTGTAAAGTTGAGACAAGCCTATAGTAGCGTTTAAGTGCGTAATATTGTTTATATCGTAGCAGATACTCTCGTAGAAATGGCGAAATATTGACCGATTCTTGACCAACGACAACCCTACCTCACTATATTTTTTCCGAAACTTAAAGTTTGTTCGCCTTTCTACAATTTTCCATCTACATTTATTAGGTGTAGTTAGGTTCCCGGTTTCACAGTTTGTGCCTGTAGAGTTTGGCTGGTCACCGGCGTTGGATGCGGCAGCATTCGGTGTTTTGTAGGAGATTTTTAAAGAAGGTCAAAGGTTTGATTGTCGTCACGTTCCTACACAGCCTAATATCCTGAAACGACACAAACCTCTGGAACGTAGGGATAAACACGAAACCTAACAGGGACAACGTCGCGTCAGACCGGCATGTTTCTGGTGACTTGATTGGCGTATACTTCACCGGCTTTTGTCGCGAAGTCTTTGCTTTCGCGGGTTGAGGCGATGCCGACAAGCGAATTAAAAGATGCCTGTCAAGGCAGCCCCTTGTTGCACGACGCACATCATAATTCCCGGATGTAATCGAAATCTCGACTTCTGCCTTGGCTCTTAAAACACAATGGTCGTGCAGGCAACCCGCCAAACGTCGATCACTCGACTTCCATTCTGCTAGCCACAAAAACTTTCGTTGCACGCCGAACATAAATGGCATTTTGGCTTGAACGAGCTCTCGTCTGACAAACCACCGTCACGCCCTTACCACGCCTTTTTCGCGGTTTTGCTACAGTTCGTGCGCTTTGACGAATTTCAGGATTTCCATGCCCACAAAGCAATTATGGCGTCGTGCAGCAAGCTTTGGCGGGAAACATTTCTGCAACCATCGAACAAACAGGTAAGTCCCACTGACAAGTTGAGTGCGATACACTGGTAAGAATTTTTTTTCTTCTGCAGCACGTGGAGTGCGTTTTTTTGAAAAGTTTTGTTCAAATTGTCTGAGGTGAACAAAAATTGTGGATAGTTTGTTGGAACATCGTTTGTGCAGCTGCAGTTTGCAGTTATCGTTCATAACTCGTCGATAACGTTGTTTCAAGGCATTGTGATCTAGCTTTGTTCAGACTGACTAAGGTGAACGAAAATTGTTGATTGCTTGTTTGGACATCGCTAAGCAACTGCACTTTTTGTTAATAACCAGTCGAGAGCATTAATTCAGTGCTTGGTGATGAAGCTACTCAAGCTTTTGTTAGGTACACACGGAAAGCAGTGACAATGTTCAGTTCATGTTCGGGCTAAAATGCTGTTATCAATATTAGCATGCCATGTATTTATAATCAACTTTGCTTATTTGTTTACTTACACTTCAGAAAGTTCAAAGAAATTGTTTGAGAAGTTGAAAATATGGGAATAAACCTTTTCAAAAACTGGCTACATCAGCCGTATACATAGAAGCAATTACGCTGTTCAAGAGACAAGTCCGCCAAAATAAAATGAAGTCTTTTTTTTATGTTTGACCTACTTGATGGTGTCAAAGAGAGGGCAAGCACCACACGCCGAAAAAGGACCTGAAATCGAGAGCAGGAGCCTGCAATTAGATAACCACTAAAACTTTGCCTGTTCGCGTAAAATTTCGCAGCGGCAATTTCTACGTTTGCTTTGTCCAGCGCCATATGTCGAATAAATGAAGACCAGACAAGGATCACGTACAAGACTTCTTTACGCGAAGCAGGGTTTCGATAAAGTGCAGCGGTAACTTTAGTCCGTTGACCGCTATTGAAATCGGTTGTAAACAATAGCGTTCCTTTGTAGAGAGAGTATAAATATCTGAAAGAAAAATGCCGCGAAATTTACGGCTTTCTCGTTCAGGCTTGGTCGCAACAGGTAGGTCAGTCGAGTACAAGAGATCGGCCGGACAGATTACGGTGTGCCACAATAAAATATTGCTCGGGCTCACAGTATTGCTTGCATGTTTGCAGAGAGCTAACGTGCTGGTGAGTTCATTCACACCGATCTACACCGGAGATATGGCCATCTAAATAAAAAAAAGAAAACGTTTTCTTTAGCCTTGAGTTCTTCCGCAGTGTTATCAAAATATCTGCCGCAATTTTGTTTATCCTTGCGCAGTTGTACTTGAAACAACAAGTAACTGATCTTGAATGGCACAGGGGCCAGAAAAACGGACCTTTTTATGGCAGAAGGTCGGAAATAACAATTGACAAACATTTTTAACGTTACGTAACTCTTTGAAGCTACTTCTATTCGATCAAGGTCTTCCTAATCAAATTTTGCCAAGACGTTTTGAGTATAAACGCAGCTTTTCAACGTTCACTGAGAACAAGACAAATGAGACCTATCAAGCGTGTGTGTGGACGGCAGAAAACGAGGGGTGGGGATCCAGTTCCTCTGCTATAAAATTCGTGCCATACCGCCACCGGTCGTGTGCAAATACCATTTATTCCTGAAGCTCGATGAAGAGATAGATGTGAATTCAAGAGGAAGTTTTGCAGTGGAGGAGTTTTAGCGAAACGACTTTGGAATTTTTGCTGGGGTTGCCACGATGCAAGTAAACGCCAGTCCGAAAAATGCTATTGTAACAAACTATGGCGGCAACGCCCCAGGCGGTAACCACTAAAAATCTGCAATGGATCAATGTTCAAAAAGTTTGCAGTCGTGGGGATGTTACGGGGTAGGTTGTTCGAAGATCCACAAACAATTTTAGGTTCTAGTTTTGGAAATCACTTACCTGTACTATTGAACTCATTCCAGTTTAACTCTTCTGGTAAGGCGTCTGATACCAAAACGTTTACAGGGAATAAGCCACAAAGCAACTGACCAGTCAGATTTTTTACTTCCCGATCGTTGCAGCTGTGGAGTAATGCATATGAAGTTTCAAACTTTTACCAATATCGACTTCTACGTTAACACATGAAAAACGATCTTTTGCAGGGACGGTTTTGTCATTTTTACGTTTGCATTTAGCACATAAATTTGCTGTTATTTATTAACGAAGTTAGTTTAATGCAATAACCCGCCAACTAATGCATTTTTTATTCAGGAAAATCTCACTGTGATTCCTGTGGCTGACATTTCCGCACAAAGCTTTGATATCTTGCTAGACTACGTTTACACGGGAAAGCTTTCTGTTGATGTCACGAACGTGAAACAAGTTGCTGACGCGGCCGAAAAGCTGAAGATCAGCACGCTGCTTCGAGCTTGCGGTGATTTTCAGTAAGTTGTGTTGCAGATTTTTACGCAGTCACGTGACTCTTCGTGAAACCAACATTGACCGTATGGGTCTAGCCCGGTGTAGCAAATTTAGACTATAGGAAAGGAAACAATTAGGACAGAGCATTGATGAAATTTCCTGAAGTTTGTTAACCGGCTTCGGTGGCCGAACAGCATTTTATGAGCGAATGTGCGCGTGCGTGTCGTTCTCAGCAGTACCGAATTTACTGGAGGTTGCTAGTGGTAACACGCAGCAATCTCTTAACTGAACAAGACGTCGATGATGGTGCCTCATGCAGCTATAGCCCTGTGTTCACAGCAAAATGGAAGGAAGACTTGTGTTTTTTCACAACAGATTTTTTTCAACATGGCGGAACACCTCTATAGAGTCTATATCACTGGTCCCGGCTCGTTTAATGCGCGGGCGGAAAGCGTTGAAATTCTATTCCTGCGCAACGTTCCTTCGCTGAAATGGCACCGCCTCGCTGGTGGATTAGTGCGGAATCATTGAGGATTACGACCCTCTTGCCGCGGCATCAATTCTAACCGACGGAAGTTGCGCGCGGTTTTGCTCCGTTCGCTGTTTCGAGCGCATGACAAAAGAGCTTCTCGGACCGCTAAATCTCTTCTAAACATCTGTACGTTGCCGCTGAGCGGAGCAGCGAAAGTAACTTTATTTCCTCGGGAATATTCCGTCGTAACGCTAATTTCGCATCCAGATAGAACGTTTTTCATCAAAAAACTGCATCAGAATGCTTTCGCTTGTAGATACTTACAGACGGGCGTCGAAACTTTCTACTGTACAAAGTCTTTCAGTTTATATAAATGCTTGCAGTGGAACCGAGAGTAAACCCGTGTCCTCGAGATTTAATCTGCAGTGCGCACTTTTACAAACTGCCGGGTCCATTTCGAATACAGTACAAAAGACGAAGTACAGCAATCTCCCGGTTAAGTTCGCACCCGTTTAAGTTCGCATCCCAGTTAAGTTCGCAAAAAATATCCAAAATATCTGGATTCAACTTTTTCACTAATTTATTGGTATTTGCAGTGAGTCAAACATGGCAACACAACTTGTCATGAAAAAAGTTAAACAAGCAACAATATGGTGCTAACGTTCACGAGTTAAACAAGTCGGGAATGGTCCGCTGGTGCATGTTATGCTCTCTTTTGCGTTTTGCTTTCAAAATCACCTGCCTTAAAGGTATAACTTATCTTTCATCTCTTAAACCTCCCGACAGACGCTCTAAAGTTTTTCTTTTTCATCTCTTCAGACATCAGATCAGAACATTGATGAATAACTTCTCGCTTCCCCCAGACCTTTCCAATAGTAGCCTCACTAGCTTTGTACTGCCGTGCGATGCTTCGTTGGCTTTGAGGAGTTGTTTGGCTCAACTTAGAGATTACTTCCAATTTCTGTGACTCGATCAAACGCTTGGCTTTACCTGATATTATATGTGAATAGTGTAGTATAAGTAAACACTATATGCCTTACTATAAAGATTAGTTAGCTTCAGTCAATGCAACAATCAGTCTCGAAACTTCAGCCCTAATGATCAGCAACATGGTTGCCAAGCTTTTTCACCAAAAAAGCCACACCTTGTACCAAAAAAAGCAGAAAAAGCCAAATACCAGTTTTAGGGCATATTCACATAAAACATGCATAATCAAACACAAAATAGATATTAAAACTCGTCAGAAACATCAATATAATTATAATACAATTCCAATCTTTAGAGGCATTTTCTTTCCCATTAATTACACTGTCTCACATGTGTTTCTTATAAATAACATCGATTTTTAGGGCAACAGTAAAATCTTTGCAATATTCTTTGTACCCTGCATGGTCATAGACTCTCGTCAGAAGAGATTTGTAATGAATATGCAGCTCAGAAAACGTTTTGCCCGAGCTAAGCCTTTTCGACTGAAAAAAAGCCAGAAAAAGCCTAATTTTGGCTGTTTTTTTTTATTTCCAAAAAAAGCCAAAAAGGTGTTCAAAAGAAGCCAGAATTTCAAAATCTGGCTTCAAAAAAGCCGAATTGCCAACCCTGATCAGCAATTCAGCGTCTTCATTTTTGCTGATACATATGCAGGCCTTCTGTATTACGTAATAATACGCTTTTTGTGTAGAGCGCAAAGCATAATTGCTAAGTTCGCACTTTCCAGCTAAGTTCGCACATATTGCTCAGATTCAAGTTGCGAACTTAACTGGGAGATTACTGTAAAGTTTACTTCTTATTGGGTTCACATTGCGGGAACATGCAACTTCATAGTAACTGTATTATTGAAATAAACTTTGATTGTACAGACGATGCCTCACTTCTGACCTTATCGCATGCAGCTTAGTACGTTCAGGATTGTCGTGGGTCGATCAGAGTTACATGTTTTTTGAAGATTGAATTACAATTTTTGAATTTGTTCTGCAAAAAGTCGTCTTTGAAGAACATGACAGTGTTTTAAAACGGATCAGCTATCTTCTTCTTTCCAGACAAGTAGCGATAAAAATTGTACCGGCACCTATTTTGTTTATCGTTTTTCATTAAGCATAGATATATCTCACATTGCGCATTGTGGTAGTGGGAATATATTCGCCACAATCAGATTTACTGGCGAACATAACATATCGGCAAAATTGTAAGCCAATGAACGAAAGTGCGCTTGAGAAAAAGTGAGTTAATCAGACATTTTGAAAAACGCGCAAATTTTTCTGCAGAGATGAGTTGAAGAAACAAGAGAAAGCGTTGGGCAGTTTCTCTCTGACATCAAATCCACATGAAAATGAAAGTAGAAGGTCCGAAAGAGAATGCGATTGTAACGTCACACCGACAAAGAGTAAGTGGACGACCTCATTGTTAAGTGTGTCTATCTTTTCTCAAGATCAACTGTGAAAAATACAGCGAGAGAAAACGTCTTGCAAATCAAGTTTAAAAATAAACATAAGACTTTTAATGAAGGAGACAAGACAAGATGCCTTACAGAAAAAACATCAAATGCTATTGGTCGCAGCTAATTGTAAAAAAATCTACGAAGCATTTTTGCTGGCTTTGAAACGTAGTAAGGCTTAATCCGTGAACACCTCTGGTAAGATCGTGCATCTTTGCATCTCTTGCCAATAAACAACGGGTGGGTGCACGCTGGCGCTTGACAAAGCAGCTATTTACACATCCCCTTGCCGACGGCATATCTGTCATCTTGATCTCTATGGAAAGTCCAGTGCGAGTGCGGAAACAGAGAACCGCAGAGACTTCTTTTTCCTGCACAGGCTGAGCAGCGTTGGGATGCTGCATTTTTGCTGGTGATGGATTGGCTGCGTTTAGGGGATCCATCAACTAAGTGTTGGTTTATTGAATATTTTTAGGCCTGGATGACAAGTCTCAACCGTCCTGGCCGGAGTCACGACATGCGACGAGAGACCAGGTAACTGATTAATGATAATAATTGCTATTCCCGCTGCTTCAGGGCAAATGCATTTGTTATTAATAGTGTGCGTCGTCGTTTTTGTTTATATTTCAACGAGAAGGACTTTTGCTATTGCGAGGGATTCTTGACAGTTAGCGGCCGGTCGCAAACGACGTTTTCAATTTGATGTATTTATAGCAAACAAAGCCTGCTTTAACGACAACAGCATCGTCTGCTTAACAGCGGGCAGGAAAACGTTACGTTTTCATATTACGCAGGCTGTGCAACAAACGTAATCGCGTGCTTCAGCCAGAGCTTTCACACATTTTCACGCTAGAACCTCTTGCGTGTATGGAAAGGTTCCCAACTTGCTTTCATACATTTCTTCTACCACCGGCAATCCAACGTTTTTGCTCAATTGCGGTATACGCGTATAGTATGACGCAAAAATTAGAGATTTGCATATTCCGTGAACGAGACCTTTCATTTCAAAAACTGCGAAGTATTTTCGCTTGCTTTGAAATGTAGTATGAGCTGATGATGCCCACCTAGTAGGCGGAATATATACTCTGTGAGGTCTTAGTGTCTGATTCTTTGCTGGGAAAAGGATGCCGTACCATAGACAGTTAAATGGACCTAGTAAATGAAAAATCGTGAATGAGTAAATCATGTCCTTTAGAAAACTATTTGTCAATTAAAATTGTCGAAACGTTGAAAGTGCAAAGTCTGCATCTCCTCAGAGATGAATTTTAAGAGATATGTCTTATTACGCACACACACAAACGCACAGAAAAAATGAAATAGAATGAAAAGTAATGCATCGTTTCAGTTATGAAAGGCAAGAATTCTCAAAATGTGCCTTTCTTTGCAAAAGTCCGGTTTTACTGGAACAAATCTTTCGAACGTCTAAAAATCCACGAAATTTCGAAAACCTTCACCACCGACCTGTTTTCTTTTTGCTAAGTTTTCTGCTCACGTTGAAAGCATCATGGTAGACAAGAACTAATTTTAATCTAATCAAAATATTTACAGCATTGCATGCTCTTTGCATATTAAACTCTGCAGCATTTTGCAGCAGCTCTTTTACTTCATTCATCTCGTAGAGAAAAGACATTTATTTTTTTATGAGACATGATACATCACACATGAAGATAAAACGTAAATGAGCTTTGTCTCCATAAAAGAACAAATAAGACTGTGTAAGTGGCATGTTTGGTTGCAGAACCGTCGCCAGAAAGTCTTCAATAGGAGGGGTTTATGTTTGCGGAGGGGGGCTTGACGTTATGAAAATTTGATTAAACTCAACTGATTCATAGTGTTTCATATTTCAATTTGGGGGGACTCGGAGCTTTTTTGGAGGAGAAAGGCCCGCCAAAGCTTCCGCCGTGGCGGCGGGACGGCTTGGTTATTTATCTGGTTTCACAAAATCCAACCAAACTACATGCTTATTTCTGCAAAAATGAACACGCGCGGTCAATGCATTGCAATAAATCTAACATTTTATGTGCAGATATTATCACTTAGCGGTAAATACGAACTGCATGACTAATATGGAAATTCGGGCAGAAGACGCTGTGCAATAACAGTAGCATTTCTTTTTTGCAACAACTTTACATTCTTTGTTGTATTGAACATCAACAAATTTTTTCCAGACTGTGAGGGAAGCGTGTAGCGCTGCTTCACAGCACCACGTATCCGCTATTTACAAGCCATTTGACGACAAATAACACACACTATAGACTTAGCTAGAGCTGAATGTCACGTTGCTTTGCTACCAGTGTTGCCAATTAAGAACAATCAATGGCATCCGCGCAAACAAAGATTTTTGCTGTCACGTGTTCTTTTGCAGGCCAGCGATTGGATAGTGTTTTGTTTGGCGAAGGCAGCCGGACATTTCGCGAAATTTCACTGAAAAAACGCGTCATGTCGATATTTTTGTGAGCGTTTGAACCTACACCACACACGCCAGTCCAGTTGGCATCGGTTACAGGTTCTCTTAGCTTTAGTCGTTTTCTGCGCTAAACATGATTTTGTTGACAGATCAAGTTTGCAGGAGCTCCCGACGTCGCGTACAGACCGAAAATTCTGAGCGACAGCGTTCTAACTAATCGCTTGTCCGACATCCCCAAACCGCGAAGAACCTCAGGTACTTTTTGTAGGCTAGTGGCTTCATGAGGCAGTGGTTTTCAAACCCTTTTTCGTAGTGACACTCCTAAATGCATCAAGCATAATCCTTGTCGCAACTGATGAATATGTCATACAATGTGCGCACGGCACCGCTCATACATGCAATCACATCATGAAGGAGCAAGCACAATTACCACCTTGTTTTTGCGGAAGTTCTTGAAGCCTATTGACGCAGTCATGCTTGCTGGCGCAGCACTGGTGTTGAAACTACCTGCTTCTGTCTGTTTTTAATGGCAAGTTCTTCGAAAGCAATAAAACCAAAGGTGTTTTAATATGCTACCGAAAACTTTGTTTACTTGTGTTTTCGTACTGAGTGAGAACCTCTTAGTTAAGACTCTTTCAAGAATAGGTTTTCCTGCATTGCACATCAGCAAGCCTTGTAATAAAGCAAACAATGTAATTATTTTCGGCCAAGTCAACAAAGCATGCCCTGATATTAAGCAAATGAAAGGCCCAGTCGTGTGCTTTTACTGATGTGATGATGATCTGCGTCTTTTTATCGCATTTTGTGACATGGCACATTGAACGGACAGAAAGCATAATACAAAGTATATCACAAGAGAGATTTAGAAACCATCCCCTTTTCTGTTGTTAGACTCTTATGCAGCCCTGCATGAAGTTCGACGCGACAGCGCGATAGATGTCAACAGTCAGCGACGTCTTTCTGCCGTACCTTCCGCTGAGGCTGTGAGGATCTTGCACAATTCAACGCTACGGTCCGCGGGAATTTCAGGTACAGCCCGCATCAATCAGGCTCGTGCATTTTACGAGTATTCTCGTTTTTGGACTTTTCAAAAAGAACTCTGGTTTTGAAAGCCTTGCTGAAGATAATACTTGTTTTAGAAACTTTGAGTTAAGAAGTGGCGACATTTTTTTTATTTCAATTAAAACCAAAAATATAATTACAACCTTTTGTGGTTTAGCAACAGTAACATGATGTTTGCGAAAAAAGTTAATTACAAATAAACTTGAAATAAAAAATAGCATATGTGGTGTATTATTGTACTATTAAAAACAGCCACCGAATGTCTAGTAGCGCTAGCTCTGCTTGTAGGCCATTGTTACATCCCGCCTTAGCAGAAAATCACATTTCAGGCCTAGGCCAACTACTATTTGCTGTCGATCAAACAATAACAACAGCAAGCGATGACGTTTTACTGCTGTCATGGTGTTTGACTTTGAATGAATTTGAGACAAGAACATGTGTTGCTGTAAGATATTTGCATCTTTATTGTTTCAATTAATGTTGTTTCAATTAATTAATTTTTCGATTGATGCTGTTCGGGGAACTGCAGCACTTTTTTGCAAATTACGTACAACTGCAATTGCCATGACATTCAAAACAGGGTTCATACTAATATTGATGAAGACCAAAAAGTGAAAGTCCGCTCAAGAAAAGCACCTCATCATCTGATCAACAATTACGTAGAATTTTTTAACGACAGTTTTCTAAGATTATTCAAGACACAAAAGAAGAGTTTTTTCATTCATGTGGCCGTATATTGCTCGCAAAAACATAGAAGTTACCCCTGGTTGCAACAGCTGAAAATCAGCTCAGAGGCACACGAATCTTAATGATGAGGTCTTGATGCAGACGAGAAAAATACAGAACAAGCAATTGCGACATCGCGTTTCTCAAACGCTTTGAACGCTGTTGGTCAAGACATCGATTCGCTTCCGTGGAAAAGCAACCTGTTCAACGTACCGCGGGAAAACTGGCCTTTAGACATGAAAAATGCTGCTCTGGAAAATGGTAAGTTGAATGAAGCTAAGGATAGATGTTGCTGTTGGTCACTGAAGCGTTGAAACATTCCATGAACTACACCCATCAAGATCTTAGGGCTTCAGCTCGCAACAAATCACGCACAGCGCACTTTCTCGCAAAAAGCAAGAAAATGAGTTGTAGTTGAAGGTTAATGGAAGACTTCAATCACCCCTTTTTCTACCCTTAGTATGGTAAACAAAGGTGAAGCGCACACGTCCTAGCTTGCCCTTTGAAAATGTCAAAGGATATTTTTCCGCAATCAAAACCAGTTTAATCCGGTTCACACTTTATGCATTTGCATTTAATTGGATTTGTCTTAACACGCCACATCCTAGTGACCGAAAAGCTCTAACATTAGTTGTTTAACAATATTTTTTAATATTGCAAAATTTGTTTTTCACATTTTTGAAAGATCTTGGTTGTGAGGTCAAAAACTACCTGAATGCCGTGCCGATGCAAACAGAAGGTATATATTTTTAAAAGTGTTCCCAACGGGCAATCAAGAGTTCAACAAGGTTCCAGCGACGCATCTTTTACCCCCGTTGTACTTCCATAACGTGCCAATCTCTGACGGAGAAACACGCAAAGACTCTTCACCGAACTTGATGAAGAACTATTTCGCGTACAATTTCAATTCACACCTGCAGCAATCTCCTTTTCCGAGTGCTTTCGTTTCGACCGCGTCAATGTCCGAGTTTGGAACCGTTAAGCCTGGTACTCCGACCATGGCCCCGTTCTTGGGAAGCGGAGGCGCAAGCAGTTTGTTCAACGTGAGTCCTTAAATTTTTGCAGCCTGCGTGGTGTTTTCCGGCGCGTGTCTTATCAGCATGCTTCAATCTGTTCCACAGCTATAATGAAGAAAACGAGGGCAAGAGCTTCTTTGTAAAGCAGTTAGTGTGCTCACTGCTCAGAGGCACACGGCGAAAATCAAACTCATGTTGAACTGTTTCCTGTGCAGAATCTTTGTTCTTAGTATTATCCGACTGGACGTCGTAAAAACATTTCTAGACTCATAACGTATCGCGTTAAGTCGAATGTGCGAAAGTTCGCTGCCTTTGTGGATAAGTTGGTTGTTGTGGAAAATTGAAAATCAACGTTGCGTGGCAACTCTTATACGCCAGTAAAATACTTATTGGGATGTTTAGTTAATGCCACTCATATTGAGGACCAATGGTTACATTGACGGTTAGTTCGCATGCTTGCACAGTACGTCACGAGTTTTTCTTACGATAACTGAAAAAGCCTGTATTGCTACTCTTTCTATCGAGAATCAACAGTTTGCTTATTGGTGACCAACCTCGACACGAGAACGTCAGACTCAGAATATGTAGAACAACCCCTTTTTTAATACAAGACATATCTCGGGCATTAGTCTGCAGCAAGTGCATTTCTTTTCACAGAGCTCTTGGGCGTTTTTGCGAGAACGACTTCGAGGTCAGGAATTGCGGCAATCGGCGCTGAACCAAGAACTGCAACCATTCTTTTTACCTGGTAATGGCCTTGCGCGGGACTTCTTTTCACAGAGACATCTTTCATCACGTTTGGCCCCGGCAGACAGACTCTATTGTGAAGGCGAAGGACTCGATCAACCAGTGAGACTTAACAAGAAGCGGTAAATAGCCTGGCATTCGCGTAGCATTTTGTGCAAAGTTTTCTTCCAGTCATTTTGACGTGAAACACTGATGTTGGGAACTGATTCCTTCCAATACTTGAGAGTAGACTGTCGCAGACAACCCTTGAAAAAAGCCATTTTTAGCAAAACGTTTTGCCTTAAAACCTTTTTGTCGTTCTCTGGCATCATTTCTGAATTTTCTGCTCATTCCATTGACTTCCGTTTTTCAGAAAATCAGCTGACGATTACGATCGATCCGAAAAGAGCCTCCCAGAAACTACGAAAGCGAGGACCAAAAGTTTTCCTTCCTTATCAACATCGCAAAGGCAAGTTTTTGTGTTTCTTATTTTCTTTATGTGGCGATCAGCTGCTCACACAAGAAAAAGCAGCGAAAGGTTGTTGTGGATTTTGCTCTCGGTTTTTCATCACTACTTTACCAACCAAGAAACTTTAGATCACTCGAAAACCTTGAGTATTTTTTCCCATGCGTTCTTTTGCATGCACCAGTAGGGTTAGTGTAGAAGCTTTATTTCTGGAGGGGTTTCAGACTCTAGTTGGTTGGTTGCGTTTACTTCATGTTTACTGTTGAACCAAAGCATCTGATTGTTCGCGTATGAAGTGAGGTAAAGAATAAACTCGAAATCTTTTCAAGGACGTTGAGTTGTGCGTTACAAAGCTTATGGCATGAATAAATATCCCTGTGACCATTAGCTTTACCATTTATTTTGGATGATTATGCGTGGAATGTTAACACAACACCACTACGAGTGTTGCAAGAAAGAAATAAAACCCAATGGGAACAGTTCTTTCGAATTTGCCTTATCATCCTATGAGCCTCGTCAGCAAAAAACAGATGTAGACTGCCTACGGAAATACGGTGATATGAATCAATTAAAATGTATATCTTGCGAAATCAGCCAAGCAACAAAATTGCTGCAGACCATTAAAAACTTTCACAAATAACCTGATTTTATGTAAGATTATCATTTTATTCTTTACGTAGCGTTTGACATATCGCTGTGGTTGCACAGCATATTGTCTGTTCAACCTTTTTATCATGTACGATGGCAGGTTTTGCACAAGTTTCAGAACTTCTTTGCATGAAAATATAGCCGCGTTAATAACAACTGATCTACAGTGGTTACCTATTATACAAGGGTTGTTGATGCAGTGCGGAGTTTAGAAGTTTCAAATTTTAATCACGAAACACAACACAGAAGAATGTTTACGCAGTAAGATGCGCTTTGTGCAAACGTTATGCAAAGTTTTCGAATTCAGGAGATTAAATTGAATGCCAGAAAACAACTCGATTCCCAGAATCTAGTTGCTAAAGTCGATGTTTTTCACAAAGCTACTGTTGTCAAATTTGCTGTTCAACTGTAGACGTTTGTTTCAAGGAAAAGGGTTGACATTTGCGCAACAAAAAGTTTGGTTTTAGAAAGCTTGATTTAATCTTGCAGCGTGGAATCGCTAGGAAACGACAGGCAATCGCAAGATCATGGAAAATGTCCAGGCAGTGGAGTTGTCTCGAGTTCGCTATTGATAAAGCAATCTCGGTCGCAGCCGCTCGCCCGAAGAACAGAAACCGCCAAGCCGTACAAGTGCCCTCTCTGTGACGCGAATTTCAATCGGCCGGCCAACCTGAAGACACACATGCGCATCCACAGTGGCGAGAAGCCGTACAAGTGCGACACGTGCGGCGCGAGATTCGTGCAGGTCGCCCACTTGAGGGCGCACGTGCTCATCCACACCGGAGAGAAACCTTACCCGTGCGGTGTATGCGGGACAAGGTGAGGAGGAACTGTAACAAGCATGGGCGTCGGAAGGGGGCAGGCGGCTTTGACCCCCTTGGATTTTGAAAATTTCAGCAAAAAAAGGTTGTTTTCTTAATTCCGTCTGGGAAAAAACAAATGTCACCACTTTTGGCCTTCCCCTGGAAAAATTTTGAAAAAATCCCTGGTGGCCCCTCCTGGAAAAAATCCTTCCGACGCCCATGGCAATAAGTGATGACTTTGTTGGAAAACTGTGATGATAAAATGTGCAGAAAATAAGCTCGGCCCTAAAAGTGATCAAAAGTTAAAGTGATCTAAATCGTGAACTTATCCTTCAAAATTGAGAAAATAGATGTTTGGTAAAGAATTGAATTTTCACAGTGAGTTGTGTAAGTTTGATAACTAGGAGTGTTTCACTTTTTCACCTCATAAACTTCCTACAAATTTTTCAGCCATTAAATCATCATCTGTAATTATAAACATCCCATACATTTTAGTTCCTGAAGTTATTTTTGTAATTAAATTATGTATATATATATTTCACCTCTGGGCTTAATTGTAGATTTCAGATAAAGTTTTGCCTGATACCCTGATGAAATTAAGAGATAGGCGGGATTCAACTATTGCATTCTGAGATCAAGTTTTGGCTAGCATTCAAAACTTTTGTGAAAGGTAGTACAATTGAAACAAGAGCGCAACCTCTTTCTTGCAAAACTTCCGATGAAAAATGAATTATATTCTTATTTAAATCCAAATGGTCGTCAAGATATCCAACCAGCGTTGTTGCTGTCCTTCAACGCACCATTTAAAAACTGCTGTTGAGCTTTTGTTTGTATTGATGCTAAGGGTTATGGTAACAAGGACGGAGGTTCATTTTTGGCTGTGTTTAAACTTTCTCCATCCATCTCAGTTCTTCGCGGAACTGGTGCACCCCAACGAGTGAAACCGGTTGCGACCCAGCACACCCCTGCGCAACTGTGTGGATCATCCTGCTAACGCCCTTTGACTGCGTCGCTTATTATCTCTTTTCACGTAGCCTTTTCATTCACTGTCATGTGCTTTATTGTTCGCGTTTCTAGGGCACCTGACACGATAACCATTCTGTTTTTTTGGTGTTCTGGCAGACTGTTTATTTTGGAAATGTAGATATAATAACTCTTATCGCCAATAAACTACCAGCAATTGCTTGCTGAGAAAAGGAAAAGGCGACTCAAACTTGTCATGCAGCCTTTTCAGTATTAAACATAAGTATATAAAATACCAGAAAAGTCCTTGTGTTGTGAAGCCAGATTGCGTGCTGGTCACAAGTTTTTAAATCAAGACATATTTTCGAGATCTCAGCAACTTTTGTCTAAACATTGCAATGCTGGGGAAGTGCCGCAAGGTAAGTTGCGAGAAAGTTCTTACTTACCAACAACACTGGTTCGAACTTCTCAAACTAAATATTTTCGCGAGTACGAAGTGATGTACAAAAGTGGTCAAGTTTTGACGAACATCAAGAAATGGCATCTGCTTCAAAAATGTTTCTAAAGCTCGCTTGCCTGCGGTTCAGCCGCACAAATGCTGCTGTTGGCACCTTTATGAAATGCTGTGCTGGGTTGGCAATTTAGTGGGTCGTTAAACGAGTAATTTCTGTTTTTACAATATGATATCAAGCACTGCTATTTTTCAAGTTTCCACAAATTTTTGGCAGTACCTTTGCAGTTAGGTTAGCAAAGAGTGATTCGTCATGCTGCATCTTATGCGTTTTTAGAAACTATCACGAAAAGTTTCAATCTAGCTTTGAAATAATGAAATCGCTAGGTTTGCTGCAAGTTGAAATAACCAACTGTTCTTTTTGTTTTGTCCAGCTTCCGACACCTTCAGACTCTGAAGTCCCACCTGCGCATCCATACCGGAGAAAAACCTTACTCGTGTGATGAGTGCAACGTGCAGTTCAGACACAAAAGTCAGTTGCGGCTGCATCTGCGAACGAAACACGGCATTCAGACAAACACGAAAAAAACCTACAAACAGGTATTTGACGTGATACTCGTGCATATGTCAGAAATTGCTGGGCAGGCTATCAAATACGCAATCATGGTGTTGGCAACTGCAGCAACGTGTAGGCTGCTTGTACTTTTGACTTGACTTAGTCTTGTCTGAGTACTCAGGCGGTATCGAAATGATCATGTGGATTGGGAGTCAGATCAGGGGCGTAACGAGGTTAGATGGCGCCCGGGGCAAGAAGCAAGTTTGGCGCCCCAATGTTCGAAACTGAGGTCTTTCGGAAGCCAATGTACTGTGTTGAAGAAAGTACTTGTGACATTGTTGGGACTTTTCGGCGCCCCATAATGATTCGACGCCCAGGGAATTGTGCCCTCCTTTCCCTCTCATGTTACCTTATCGTTTGGACTGCTTGGCCATTATCTTAAAAATGCGATAGAAAAACTTAGGATGATAATTTTTCGTTATTGCTGTTATTCACCATAAAGTGATGTAGAAGAGGGGTGCACAATGTTTTCGCTGTTGGCGACAGCACAGCGTTTATTTTCATGAATTGCTGCCGCCAGTGAGTTCAATATACTTTTAGTTTTTTGCATTGTTGCCGTTCTGCTTTCACACATCTGTTTAGCCATGTTTCAACTAACTATCCTCATACAGTGGAAAAAGAGTTTTTGTCAATGAACGACCGCCATAACTTATATTTTACATTATATGTTCATGACTGCACCAATGTTTATTGAGGCCGCAGGTTGTGCACCACTGATGTAGAATATCAACGACCAAATTCTTGTGCTTCATTTACAAATTTTGCAAGTGTCTAAATGACATCCTAACCTTCTGAAAGGTGAAGCTCATAGGCGTACGAGGCGGGGGGGCGGGGGGGCGGCCGCCCCCCCGGGCTTGAAAATTTTCAGGACAAACTCTGTTTTCAGGGCAACCGCAAGTTCCTCAAAAATCCTGAATAATAAAATATATTTCAGTAGAGTGAAATATTCCAGGGCAACTCTGTTTTTCAGGGCAAGCGCAAGTTGCTCAAAAATCTTGAATAATAAAAAATATACATTCAATACAGTAAATTCAGGGCACCCTCTGTTTTTCAGGGCAAGCGCAAGTTACTCAAAAATTCTGAATG
>Ga0210059_1003283_pt1 | contig 25789 bp, 18 predicted proteins | sample Ectturendosymbi2_FD_188042 | JGI IMG/M metagenome (GOLD analysis project Ga0210059, IMG submission 188042) | Ecteinascidia turbinata endosymbiont from Florida, USA - Sample 2 (SPAdes) (version 2) | ecosystem: Host-associated > Tunicates > Ascidians > Unclassified | place: Key West, Florida... | reverse complement strand
TAACAGTGAAAGCAGGACCAACAGGTATGCAGAAAGTGCTAAAACAAGACCTACACAAGTTCGTAATCCACGTAAATAAGTCAAGACCAGCAGCAAAAGACCATTCACAGAGCACTGCAAACGAAGGGTGCAAAAATTTGTTTAACATTTTCAAGTTCAACAATCAGTACGATATGTCTACGTCAGCACCAACAGCAATGCACGCAATATGTATAAACATAAGAACTAAGCATAAACCAATTATTCGACTAATTATTCGACATGAAATCTTTTTGAAGGCTTTTTTAGTGTTAATGAAACTGTTAAGTCTATCCCAATTTTATGCTCCAAAGAATAAGTTCACTTTGCTTGCAGCCATTTTGAAATAACAAACAAACTTGATATATTAGTGGTATGGATTTGCTTTCCAGTCTGCATCTGTGGTTTCTTCATTTACTTTATGCATCACACACTTTTGAAATTAGTGTACTTTTAAAACACAATCTACATTCCTGTACTTTCTTTCCTGGAAAGGAAAAGAGGAAGAAAGGAGGTAAGAGTTGAAACTAATTGAAATAAGACAACAAAGATATCTTGGTCTTTTACTTCTGAGTATCTTAAAACGCAACGCAAGAACACATGTAAGCATCACACTTGAAAAGCAAACCTGGCAGAGCTTCTCATATTCAACGAGATTAAACATCGATAGCTCTGGTACAATTATTTCTATTAGCTACGTTCTTCATCTGAAAGAAAATCAAAGTCGCCATCAAATTTTACTTCAAGTTATTTTATTATGAGAGCATTAGAAGTTTAAGAGAAAGCAAAAAAAACATATATGCAACAATTGCTATCAGCACACTTTCTAATTTACGCCAATGTTCTCGTCCTGTCCCTGCAGCGTCAATTTAAGCTTCACCAAGTTTATATCGTAAACTAGTCAAAACATCTGCTTTCAGCAAGTTCCAATTTCGCATAGCAAGGTCTTTAAATCTTTTTCCAACTAGGTAATGGAACAGATTAGCATATACATAGTAATTGCAAAAAGTATCTTTTTGAAGTGAATCAAATATATTCATTGTAACTGGCAGTTCACAGTCCTTGTTCAAGGCAGTACAAATGAAGATAAACTTCCGCAGCAGCTCTACTGAGTGGTTGATCAATTATTGTTATTACAAAAATGTTGCAAAATTTTACGTCTGCCATCTTATGAGTGTGATGTCTTCATTAGTTTACAAACCTCTGTACAGAAATGAAGTGGTCTAATATTTACATCACTACGTTTTCCCTGAGGTAGGCATGGGCGCTTTTAACGTGGCAAAATACACACAAATTTTTAATTGTCGATCAAATATTTACATATTTACAAGCACTACCTAGGAGTATTACACTGTGCGTCTCCCTTCTGCGTTCATGACTGATCTATTTACACTACTATGTATAGTACAACGAAATGATGTTTCTTCCTGTTCTAACGTGAATTTCTAACGCGGAATTACCCTCAACAAACGACTTTTTCAACTAACATGAAATCTGCAGCTTGTAGAACAATAGGACTGATAGATAGGCCTAATTTAAGCCGTTTCTTTCTTTCTAGTCATGTGCGAACAATCATGTACAATGACAAAATGCATAAATCAAATCACATTACACTACTTTAAATTGAACACCCGGATAAGCATATTCACTAGAATGAGTGCAATTAGCACGTTCCATTTGTTTTGCAAATTGTTAAGGCATTTCTCCAAACGAAAGTCGACACAATGATGGCTTGATGATATATACAGCATCGTATTTCAATTATTCAAGTGTTACTACAGATTGTTCAAACACTGCAGGTTCACTGCAAACTTCTCCCTTAAAAGAACATCTATTTACAAAAGGCGTCTTTACTCATACTATCCAGGTTATCTTCCAAAAGTAACAAAATCTCTGCAAGAAAGTGAATATGCAGCAATAGTTAATTATTTCCAAACAGCGAATGTCGCCCATTGACACCAACACTTCTGTAGAATTCTTCTATCTATTCGGGTTCTCGGTGAACTTCTGTCTGAATAAGTTTATGCTCTGTAATGTATCAGGACATGCTTTACTGGTCTCGCCGATTGTCGGTCCTTTTATTGCTGACTCATAATCATTTTCATCAGCAGGTAGTGGTGTCAAATAGCTTTCCGCACTTGCTCATAAGTTTGCTCATCTTGCCAGATGAAATGGTCGAAAACGAGAAGATCTAGCAGCGCATAGTCCTGTTCTTCTAAGCCTTGGCATAACTTTTTACGATAAACTTAAAACAGTTCAGAATTGGTCTTTAAATATGCAGAGTTCAAACTAACAGCTTTTAATCCTTCAGACAAGACTACTTCTGGATTTTGAATCCAATCAAAACGCAAATTACATAAGACTTTAGAACATCTGTCATGTACATCTGTCATTTATATAGTTATTTACTGTTTCCTACCATCAACTGATCTGAAAAATAAGTAAATAAATTCACAAACGTACCGTTGGTTTCCATCTTTATAAACCTTTCTAATAGATGTCTGTTTTAGTGGCTTTATACTCCGTTTGCAAGTCACGCCTATTCTTTCCTGTTTTCAGTGTACAAAACTCTGTTCTGTCTATTTTTCCTTAACTCGTGTACTGTTTGAAATTTTCTAAAAGTAAAGACATGAAAATTTTGAGTGGCTTCACTCTCCCCTCTAAAGAAAATGTGGATCATGACCGCTTATTAATGGATTATTTTAAGGTCGAGCAGAGGTAGTACCCTTCTTAATAGGCACTACCTCACTGGTGGCACCATTTTTGTTACAGACACGTGGGGGTGTCTGCATTTTAGGACAGTCCCCCAGGAGCACTGGTTATTAAACAAGGACTGGCCAAGGCGCGCCCAAAATTACAATGAAGAAAGTCAGACCCGCCCATTACACTCGACCCGCTCAGTTTATCACAAAAGAATTGTATTCACTCATGGTTTTGTTAATATAGCATGGGTTATAATGCGAGTTCATGGGTTGCCGTAATGAATTTGAATATATGAGTGAGTGACCCAAATTATCTTAGGACATCAGGGATAAAACAAGCTACTAGGCCATAATTTCTTGGTCAAGCTTTATTCCAGCTTGGTAATGCCAACTGCTTGTTTAGGTGTTAAGCTTGGAACAGCCCACTGCTTAAATATAGTCTTATTTCTGGTAGTCCCGGTGTGCCCGAGGCCCTACTAGTAGTTAGTCCGGTAATGCCCGAGATCTAACTAGTTGTTCTGGTGAAGCCCGAGATACAACCATAAAAACCATTCACACTCAGTGTTGCCACTCTGATATGAAGAAAAACCCCAGAATTTACCTTGAAAAAAACCCAGAAAATACTTTTAAAAAAACAGACATACAAAACAATTTCAAAGGTCCAAACCAAACATGAAACGCACGCTACCAGTACTTGCACATAAAAATTAAGAAAATAGTATGTTTTATTTGCATCATATTTTTAACAAGTTCAAGTCTATTTTTAAACGTACTGACAATTTACAAGTAGACTAGAAGCAAATCAAATATATGAAGTTACATAAAAAGGCCAGTTAGATCTTTTCTGAAAAAACGTTTAATCTTTTCTTTTACTTTCACTTAAATGCACAAATTGAAACATATACAGTGTACATGGTACAAGGTCTTACAGTTATCTTTTTACCGTAACCATTGCATTCATTGCAATATCTGACTACTAATTTAACATTCATATCACAATGCGCCTGTAAAACAATGATCGGATTCTCAACTACAGCATCTTCAAAACAAAAAACAAGCATTCCAAAATCATGCACAAGCAGCCCTCAACATATCACTGATAGACAGGCCCGTAACGAGCTTGGGACACCAGGAGGGGCGAAGAGTTTTCTGAGGGGGGCCCAAATTTTTTGAACTATGTCTAATGGTTTTAAACGATGTCCCACACATTTTTCCAGAGGGGGCGAAAATTTTTCTAGGGAGGGCGAAGACGGTTGCGGGCCTGGCGATAGATTAGAGTGCTGACCTATGCCTAGTCAGTGCTTCATCTGCAAACCACTGTATTTTCAAACAATTTCGTTAAGTCTAGCTCTACTCGTCTGTACTGGCTACTGACTGCACATACATAGGCTATTATGCCTGTGAAACTACTGTATTTTTGAATGGAAAATACAGTACCACACACATTTCTAAAATTTGACCAGAGTAAAAAAAAAAAGATTTTCAATAAAAACCCCAGATAAAACAGATAAAAGACAGATCTAGTGAAAAAAACCTAGCAGTGGCAACACTGGATACAACTGAGTTTCCAGTCCCAGATCGTCCTGGTTTTGTTAACTAATCAGGGATTCCCCACCAGGTACGCACCAAAGGAAAATCTAGAGTTGAGGCAATCTTAAACGGGATTTCCCCACTTAAGGCAAACTTAATATATGGCAGACTAAAAAGGTGTTTCCCCATTTAAGACCATCTTACATGCTTCGTCGTGGTCTGAAACCGTGATTGTCAATTACCTCCATGGCGACTTTGGTGTCTATTTCTAATGGTTCGCTGAAGTTCAAAATAATTTTTCAATGTAAAGTGTTTTTATCCGTTTGAATCGCGAGTATCGTTTTTGAATCCTTATTAAATGTTAATGCAAATTATTTTTGTAGCGTTGTAGGTCACTCTCATCCTTATTATGAGTTGCAACTAAAATGCAAAACACAAATACAAAGTAATGCAATGAAAACTTTTTACAATGTCCTTTCAGACTGAATATCTCAGTCTTCATATTGCTTACTCTTGATCCTTTTATCGGGAATTCCATTGTTCATAATTTGTAAAGTCTTGGTTTCCCAACAAACATTCCAGTCACTACTATGGACAGAAAGTAGTGATAAATTTCTAGGTCGTTTCCTTGAAAGATTACTTTCTGGAGCGTCACTGATTAATTGGATTCCGGAGTCAGATGAAGTTTCATGTTGAGGTTGTAAAGCAAACTCAACATAGCCTAATACAAACACCTGGTTCTAGTGTTTCCAACCTGTGTTTACTCGAACCCGAAACCCGTTTTTTGGCTATTTTCTACGACCCGTAACCGTTTTTTTTCAACCAGCAATCCGGATATTTTAAAAAGCCTAGAATTGCAGTTGCATTCAAATATTAGTAATTCGGATGACACTGAAGTTGAAGAGTGGCGCGTGCAACGGCCAAATAAGCAGGTTTGAACCTTCATCTGTTACCCATGTTGCTGTTGACTGCATCGCCTTGAACTACTGAGGCAAGCACAAGAGAAAGATGGCAATTCGGGGCATTAACTAACAGGAAAGCAACCAGCAGCAATAGAGCTCCCTCACTGAGTTCACTCTAGTACTACTAGGTTGCACTATCATTATATAGGGATAAGAGAATTATGATAATTCGCTTGTGGTGACTATCACAGTGACTTGTTACTCATGGGCACCATCTAGCGGTGACCATTTATTTACATGTGGCGCCATCTACCGACCGCCACACCTAGAAGCGCGAGTGTGCGGGTTTTGCTCACTGACTACCATACGTTCGTTAGTGGTCCGTTTATAACTTCGCTCAGTTGACCTATTTAGACGGATCGTGACATCATTTTGCTCGTAATAGGTGTCTACGCGATGTTTAACTACTAGATCCTTAATCATACGCATTCAGTTTAAAGAAGTTAGTAATCAAAGAAATCCAGAGACTTACAGCCACTTCTCATACAATAAGGTTCAACAAACACCAAAGTGCATTTTGTGCTCCGTTATACGAAAGGAGTCGCTTCAAGCACTAAACGTTTAATCAACCATTTGAAATCAAAGCACAAAATTCAAGTGATTATTGAGAGTGAAGACCACAACCCTATCCCAGCACAAAAAGAGACCCGATCAAAAATTGTGATAACGGAAATGAGTCTTTTTGAGGCTACAAAGAAGAGGTCAAATCACCTTGAAAAACTGTACCATACCTTACTTACAAACAAACCCACATCAGTGGACCCAGAGAGGGCTTCCTCAGCCATAGGTGTAGGAGCAGGCAAATTTTCGAGGGTGCGAAGGAGTTTTGCCCAAATTTCCCAAAACTTGCTCGAAAATGACCTCCAAAAAAAACGACTGTATTTCATTTCATTGCAAATCAAACCACTTCAAGCACCATTTCTGCCCAAATTTTTCGTGTCATTTTTGCAAAAGCAAAGCACATACAGCAATTTTGCGAAGGTTTTCACAAATTTTGTTCGGATCTTTTCCAAACCAAAAGTTTCGGGGGTGCGCTTGCACCCCCGCCTCCTACACCAGTGTCCTCAGGCAAAGGACTATTTGTCACAAAACTCAGTAACTCACTGAATGATAAGAGTATGCTTTGATTGTCATGCGTCAGTATTACAAACATCATTAAAACTCTGTGCTTAACTTAATTAATAATTCGCGAATAAACTGCGCAGTGACCAACAGTAGTGCTATCTAAATCAGGGGTCTTAAACACGCTGCCCGCCAGAGCATTTTGTGCGGTCCGCGATGCGTTTGGGAAATTTCATACAAACAACACCTAAGTTATTTATTTTATGCACTGGTGTTTAAAAGTTCTTGGTCATCGAGCGACCAAGTTCCTTTCTGAACGAACTTTCAGACTATTAAAATAATGCAGAGATGGCTAGAAATTATTTGCCTGCAACTCACGTTACCTTTCGCAGGAAATAAGATGTGAAAGCTGTTTCTAGTAAGGATAAGGTACCGCCATTTTTGCGTCAGTGTCAAAATGCGGCCCTCGGGTTACTTTGTAGGTCCAATTTGGCCCACGGAGCAATTTGTTTGACACCCCTGATCTAACTGATGTTGAGCTTTAATTGCTCAAAATCACATTCATTTCAAAACCCGAAAAAACTTTTTCCTCAGCTACCCGAAACCCTGGTTTTGAAATTTTGTCCCGAATCGGAACATTGCGTGGTTCCGTACTTAACTAGTGCAGTCATGGCTTTAGTGTGGCACATGTACTAGTAAACCTGCCTAACTTATCGTCTTGTTTTAGCAAATTCGTTCTAGCTCTATTCTTCTAGCATGTGTTTGAATTTCTATCATAAATAATGATCCCAAACTTGAGGGATAGCCTATGTCAAGGGCGAGGGGATCTTTGAATGCTACTATTTCGGGAAAAATGGATCAGGTGTGTTTGGGGCAAACAAAGCCTTATCTGGCATCCATGAGTTGTGTGAAAGTTTTTAGAAGCAAGTTTAAGGCTATGAGCTTTCACGACTTGCACTGGTTGCAAAAGTTAGGGTCTGATAACGCGGTATTTGGAGCCAAAGTGGTGCAGAAGGTACTGTAGGTGCGTTCAACAATTGACTGGCACTCATATGACACTTTACTAAACCCTTTTTCCCAAGCCGTGGTACTCGTAACACCGAAATTGCAACTAAACAACATTTTTTAAAGAAATGTACTACGTTAATATGGTGATCCGTTTTAGCTTTAACAAAATTAATCAAAAGGTCGCAGAAGAACAAGCGGTTTGACGTGACCACAAAATCTTCTAATAACAACCAACATGTCAAGATTTCTCTTATCACTTCGAAAATTTCAGCAGTTTGCACAGTTCAACAGTGCCATGATGTTATAAAGTTTCATGAGGGCAAATTGACAACTGCCTCAGAAAAAGTCGTACACTAACAAAAGGATAAAAAATGTCTCAGAATAGAAATACCAACATTTTAAACTATCTCCAACATTTTGACAATTTCAGCGTATTTTTGGTTGAAATACCAATCATTTACGAAATTTTCGATTAAATAGCCTGTCTCAACATAAATCTTGCAAGGAGATAATTAACCAGTAGTACAAAGAAAAATTCAAATAAGACTTTTCTTTAAAATGATTAGAATATAAAATTTCATCTTTATTCTTTGAAAGTTTCTGCAAAAATGTCAAAATTGCTATGCAATGTTTTGAAAATTTCGGGGGGGGCAAGTGCCCCAAACGCCTGGTTGTGGCCATGTGGGGCATATTTACTGACTTAACGCTTGGTGTGGAACAAAAGTTTTTGGCATTTCGTTAAGTGCACATTAAGCAAAAGAGCTTAGTTTCGCGTTTGAAGTGAAAAAATAAGGAAAGCGAACGTACAGACGGTAATAGGCAAAAAGTGGCACCTCAAGGAGATCCAATATGCTTCAATTGTGTCAGTTGCCGAAGTAAAAAACGGAACAACACATTTAAGATGTGGATTCTTTTTATCGAATGACCAAACTCTGAGCATAGTTCCTCGGGTCGAATGATTGTTTTGTCGTAAAAGACCGGGGATATCTAGAACTCTAGATATCTTTTACAGGGACATCCCTGTAAAAGACTTCAACCTGCGCTGGCTCCACATAAATTGCGAAGACACTTGAAAGCTGTGATCATCCTGCGTACGTCACAAAGACAATTTCAAACACATGAAAAGGGGCAGCGGGCGACAGCAAAAGAATTCGTTCGTATATGATCAACGAGCGCTGGGTAAGATTTGTAGACTTCATATCGACTGTCGCACCATATTCTTGAAACGAATAAACCGCTTACTCTGAGTGACTGAGAAATTTATTCTATCAGCGTTGCAAGTTGCAGCAGAACAGCTCCTTGACAAAGAAACTGATCGTAATTAGAAAACATACCTCTTTCCGATAGTAACCATAAGGGGATTTCATATGACCGAAGATTTATTGGGACAATTTTTAAACAAACTTATGCACCAAAGTTTTTTAAATACAAAAAAACACATTTATGAATTACATGAATAGTAGTAGGCGCAAATCCAGAAGACATTTTCAAGAAAAAGTGTGAAGTGGATTCTATCAAGCCATTCTTCGGCTAAGCATGGAAGTATTGTAGTTATCTTGAGTTAACTTTTAGCTTGTGTGTATAATCTGACAGAGAAAATTTTGCGAATTTTCTTTGCAACAGCATAAACACGCATTTGCAACGAATCTTCCTGACCACTTATTATTCTGGGGGTAGCGATCGCCCCCTCCCCCCTAAAACCTACAAAATAACTTTATTCACCGTGATTTTGTGCAATTAGGCAAACAAAATTTACGATATAAGGCCCTTTTGTCCATTTTTTTGTCACAGCAGTGTTGTGAAGTGTACGTCATCCCTCTTACAGTAACGAAGCCTTGTGAGACTTAAATCGCCCCGCCTCCCTAACCTAACTGGCTGGATCAGGGCCTGCGCTTATTTGGCATTAACGTTCGATATGTCGTGCACGCTCAACACTGGTGATTAGGTGAAAATAGTCAGATATTGCAAAAATTTTTATGCCTATGAAGGAAACAACTAGTTCCATACGTGCAGCAGGAACGATAATTCTCTGTACAAACTCGCTCAGCCCCGACAGCAACAGACCGTGACCAACAGTAACAGACCGTGACCGGCAATGTACTTTTCAAAAACGGTAAAAAATCTGAATAAAGGTCGTCCATAAATGTGTCGCGTATTTGGGCGCAAACGCGTGGAAGGATCGACATCTTTTTCCTCTGCTCTCGCTCTGTTGTCAGCATGAACATTACAATGTCTGGGCGTCGAAAGGTAAGTGTTTCTTTGATAGAACTGCCGAACAATGTAGCTCTAACGAATGTTAAAACCAGACTGTCGTGTGAAGGTGAACTCTGTTTTCATTACCAAACATCGCAGTTTCATCCAGTCCCGTCACCGCGGGGGTGTGCTTTGGTGGGCTTAGCCCTCCCCCAAGTAAGCACCAAGCCCCCAAATTGAAGTGTGAAACACTATGAATCAGTGAAGTTTTTATCAAAGTTTCAATGCCAACTCCCCCCCAGCACGAACGCAAAGCCGCCCGCCCGTATTGAAGACTTCCTGGCGACGGTTCCGGTTTCATCTAAGACCTATGACAGCAAACACGAATTTTAGCAACAGCTGTTGCCTCCGCATCGTCTTCTGGCAAAGCGCTATGTCGTCTAATGCAAACTCCACGGACCGTCGAAGGGCCGCGGCGCATTGTTTGCGGGTTCCACACTGAAAAGCGACATGTTACAGAATACACATCCTTTCCATGGTTGGTCACGCAGCGTGCGGACAACACAGCACATACGCTATGCGGCGTAGAAACTGCGAAACAAACAGCTTTTTTTCGTTCTCGCGTCTCGACGATTCCTTCCGAGCCGGTTGCTTAAGACGAGCGCGACATCACTACGTGCAGTGCCGGTTTTGTCTTCTCAGCTCTTGGTGCGTTTCTCCTGTTTCGTCAAAAAAGATTCCACGCTCGCTTTAATAGTTGTAGGGCGCTTGTCTGGAAAAGCAAAACGAGGCAACTGATTAGGGACAAGCCGAAGAAACGCTTTGGCAATCACGACGGGATGGAGAAAACACCGGTTTGCTTGTACAGTAGTATTACTTGCGCGAATACTAAGTGAACGCTGATGTCTTTGGTCAAGATAGTTGACTGTTACTGGCGCTGTGGACATTGGTCAATCACGATTATTACGTTTTCTCGCGGATCACATTGATTCATGTCGCTAAGCACTCCATCGAACCTTCATCTGTAACTGTATTCACCTGCGCGCCGAACTGAAACGTACATTAGGTTCACGTTCAGTTTCATTGCGCTCGTTTTGGTGTATCTTTCGGGGTATAACTAGTGGGCGCACATCTCTGCTCACTTTGACAACGCGGCTACTTTCGTAGTGATCGCTGGATTCGAAGAAGTTACTGGCAGCATCGTGAGTGAACTTCTTCTTGCACTCTCTCGTTAACGCCAAGCACGAGGATGAACAAACCGCGACTACCATTTTTCCCGTTTTCGATATGGCCCGACCAGGAATCGATATGACCCGACCGGTAATTTTTCGTGTCTTCGGTGTGACCCAAGCGGGAATCGAACTCCAAGCTTTAGTGGCGAGTGCTCAACCAGCTGTACCGCGTAATCGGAAAAGTAAGTATTAATTAAATAAATCCACAATAACGGAACCAAAACACAACTGTTTATGCGCCATGTGGTCACCAGTCGCCTCAACTTCAGTTAACGGCTCAGCGACACTTCAGCAGCGTTTTAGCTTTGGGGGCCCAGGGGTCAATCTTATATATTTGCGCCCACCAATACGTAAGAAAAAACTACGGGAATGCCAGGGGTAGGATCGATGCAACTGAGTTTAAAAGTTCGTTGTTAATCAGCAAAACACCATTTAAACCAGCGTGCTGCATCGATACACACGACGCTTAAGTTGCTAAGCAATTGCAACAAGTTCACCGGCAGCATCTCCTGGAGTGCGAAACGTTGGCATTCGTACCATAAGACCGTATCCTTGCCAAAGATCTGACGTCCATATAGTGCAAGCAGTGGGCCAAGGGGGAGGAAATTCAGCACAATTTTCCTCACCAACAACAGGCTGACCCCTAGTTCAAAATGCCAGACCTGAAAATGAGAATAACGTCTAATTTCTTTTAAGTTTGTTTTTGCTATTAGATTCTAGCGCCCTCTTTTACGATTGCCGCCCAAACTGCAGGTTCCGACACACCAGAGCTCTGAAATGGTGTTTCATCCACATTTTGAACATTTCTCGGAAATATCTCTGCTTGGCCTGTGACTGTTGCCTGCTTTTCCGCTACGTACGTCCAAGACGCGGGACACTGGCTTCTGATCAGGGGCAGGTCCAGGGGGGAAATCGCCCCCCTGACACCTACAAAAATAACTTTAATCACCATAATTCTGTACAAATCGGAAAATAACATTCGCGATATAAGGCCATTTTTGCTCTCCATTGTTTTGTCACGGCAGTGTTATGAAGTATACCTCATCTCTCTCACAGTAGCGAAGCCGTTATGGGACTTGACTGCCAAATGTTACAGAAATCGCCCCCCTTAAACTTACTGGCTGGATCCGTGTTTGTTTCTGATCCATATGCAAACCGGTTCGAGAATGAAAATTATTTTATCTGAGTCCATGGTTTTTCTCGAGTTAAAAATTACCTTGAGTTCATGGTTGCTGCATGCAATCGTTGCCTTGTTGATCAGCGTCAAAGCTTTCACACTGTCGAGCTTTCGAACAACAGCAAAAGAACGTCGCTTACCTTCGCTGCGCCTCGTAGGCTTGGCTGTTCATGCGCATCTTGGCGACCATGTTCTTGTGCTTCGGGCTCTGCATGTGGATCACCAGCTGCTGGTCGGAATTGACGCACACGTCGCACACGTCACACTTCCTCCAGACTGTGCGGTCGACGCCGCGCGTCTTCGGCGTCGTTTGAATCGCTGCGACACAAACGGCAAGCCGCGAACAGCTGTTCAAACGGGTTGCTGGTAAGAAAAAGCGCTGTCCTCGCTGAGGGGAGCAGCAACGCATAGCAAGGGGGGTGTGAAGACACAGCCATGCCTCTGTTGATGAACTTCCTTTGACAACACCCTAACGCAACAGGACCGTTGCCCAGCCGACCTGACAGAACACGTTTGTTTCGGGAAAACCCCGGTTGGGCAACGAGTTTTGTTTAGTTTTTGGGAAAACCCCGGTTGGGCAACAACAGTTTCTAAGATGGTCAGTTACGGCCGTTACTGCAGCGGTAACATGAAAGCTTTTACATCTTTAACTCTAGCAATGTTTGTAAAGCCACATCAGTAACCCACACCAAGCGAATCTATCGCAATTTATTGCGTAAGGAAACTAGTTTCGTGTGTTACACATCTTCAGTCCTGCGCAAAAATCGACATATGAAACAAAAAGAAAAAATTACGCACTGTTGCTAAGATCAAAACTCAAAATTACTAAAATTGAAGATTACAAAAATTTTTACAAAAATTTAAGATTACTAAAAATGAAGATAGTTTATTGCTAAAGCACAGCATAAACAGCTAAGTAATAACAGGCAATAGTACTGACAATCCACTAAACCAGCTACGTCCAACCCGCGGCCCAGTGGAGGGTTTTGTGCGGCCCAGTTTAGGTTTTCGCTGTAGCAAAAGTATCCTGCATACTGACAACCTGTCTTTATTTTGATAATCTTGAATTTGACATTTTTGATGCAGGTGGTCCTCAGTGCCAATTTATCACGTCTGTTACCATTGTAGGTAGGATTCGAACATTTTCAGTACATTTTTTCAAGCAAGATTTAGTTTACTGAGATCAAAGTAAGCAATTCAATGAGCGGCCCTGGTCAAGATATTGACATACTTTTTGGCTCAGTAAAGCATTTGGGTTGGACATAGCTGCACTAAACGTTTTCTAATCGATGAGTGTAGCGGTAGGTTGGAATAAGAGCTGTTGTGCCATATTGATAGCAAGCACACAAAAACATTCCATAACATCTAACAAACGACCATCGTTGTCACATCTAGTCAACACTGGCTTATGCTTTCAACGACTCCCACAAGTAACTTGTACAATTCAACCATCTGAAAAGTCAGTCATGATCGAAAAGCGAATAGCAGGAAGAAAAGCATCAACTTCCAACTTGTTGAAATTTTACCGATCGTTCGTAGACGACCTGTTGCAGGGGCGCACAACCTGCGGCCTTCGATAAGAATTCATGCGGCCGCGCACATGTGATTTAAAATGAAAGTTACGGGGGCGCTGCATTAATAAACACTCTTTATCCACTGTATGCAGACACTTCGTTGAGAGACGGCCAAAAAGACGTGTGCAAGCAGGCAAGGCTCAGTGTGTGGAAGCAGAAGCAATGCAGAAAAATGAACGTATCTTGAACTAACTGGCGGCCGTAATTCATATAAACAAGCGTAATGTGGCCGGCTGTAGCGGAAAGGTTGTGCGACCCTGACCTGTTGGCTCCAGCTTCACACAGGGGCTTGTTGAACAAGCGGCCAAACCCACACGCTCTTATCTGGAGTGATGTTGCTTGCTTGAGCAAACAAGCTCCCAGGCACAGACTTTTAATTGCAGGACAGACAAGCAAAACAAGGCTCGCCGAAACCAGTAGGATTGGTTGGTTTGAAAATCTAAGCCTAATGAACTAAAAAACTAGTTTTACTAAAGCAGAAAAGCCCATGCAACCACGGTTCCAAAATAGCGTCTAACAGATACTGCAAACAGCAATAAAGCATCTCGAAAAAATTAACAAGCCAACTTCTCGTTTTGCTTAAGTTTGTATAGCGACAACAAGCAACAGACAAAGCTTTCGTGGCCATAAAAGCCGCAAGCTCACCTCTCATTTGGTGCTTTCCTTGGTCTCTCACTTTCTTGGCATGCTTCTTACCCCCGTAATGGTCGTGAGCAGCCATCGGAGAATGGAATTCTGCTTTGCACAGCTTGCAGTAGCTCATGTGGTCGTTCACGTCAATGCTTGGCTGGAAAGTGCAACAAAACGTTCGTAGTTGCGCAGCTTTCTGAGAATAACTGATTTTTAAACATGGTGAGCGCATGCTGAGCAAGCAAGAGATTCTTACGGCAGCTTGCCATGGATTAGACCGGGGGCTCCCAACTTTGGGAACATGTACCCTAGGGGTACATTTGCCTAGCCAATCTTAAGGGGTACGTTTAAGACTTTCAGTAAAAGGGAAAAATATATTTATATATTATTTATTTCCAAATATTCATACATATGTTAGTGAATATTATTTTCAAAAATCATTATATGCTTATTGCCAAGTATGTTAACTTTGAGACATAAAACGGAGTCTACCTTTATAGTCCCAAAAATTTAAAAGTTTTTTTAAAAATTCAGTTGATATTTGATATTTTACTCAGCCCTTTTGTCAAAAGAAATTTTAGGGGTACATACTTATCTGTAGAAATGCTGAAGGGGCACAGCACATGGCCATAGAAAGGTTGGGAACCCCTGGATTAGACGGTCCGGAGGCATGGATATATTGCAGAGGTTTTATAGAAAAATGAAGTTTTTCAGGTAAAAAATCTTATATAAAATCATTTTTTTTATTTTTCAACGAAATGACCGACTTTCATGATACGATAAATCTTGATCGGACAGGACATATCCGTACACTGCTTGGAAAACCGTCTTGGTCCACTGCTTATTTCCCGAAATTTTTTATTTGTTCTATGTAATGCTTGTTGAGTAGGGAGTCCGCAGGCTTAACATTTTTTCACGGAATCATCGACCAAAAAAGTTTGTGAGGCGGTGTACAATAGCGCTCATCAATTAACGGGCATCAGCGTTCATTCATCAATAAAGAGTCGTGTCAGTTTGCAACAATTTCCAACATCGTTACCTTGCACCCTTTGGAGTCAGCGCTATGCTTCGGTTCTGGCTGTGATGGCTTTGCTCCAACTTTTACCAGAAAGTAATGGCGAACTTTTTTCTGATGCCTCTCACTCTGCAAAACAAGCAGTGAAAGTCGAATAACTGAAGCTCAGAAAAAAAGTAACCGCAACTAAAACACAAAACCAGTCACTGGCCACCACTGTGACGTAGCCAAAAGAAAATATGCGCTGTAAGCCTGTGAGCTCTCGAATTAAATTGTTCCACGCGAAACATACTTCAAACTAAGAAGACTTTCTTCTACAAACATTCGTCGTTTGAACACACTTGATGCTTACAGATTTCTATGATTTGCGTTGCCAATGATTGAATATACGCAGTTAGGATTTGTTGATGTTTTTCCAGCTTGTGGTGTGACTGTGTTAGCATGCGGTATGGGCTTGTGCAGGCACTAAGATCTGATATTTTAAAGAAAAGCTACAGCTTTTGGGCACTGAAGTCAATCACCTTGTAAGTGGCAGTTTACTCTAGCACCATAAATTCACTTACATTATTGTTGATACAATAAGTGGTATCAACATCAACTGGATTAAAAGCTGACAAAAACTCTCATACATATGCCAACAAGTATGAAAAAGAGTCTCATGTCTTTTGCAACTAGCTGCAGCTGCTTTCACAACGCATTTGCCTGCTCTGATGCAGTAGGGACAATGGAACAGTTGTGTGTTGCGTATTTGAATATTAACCAGTAATTACACCACACACCTTGCAATGCAGGCTATATTTTGTGGTAGCAGCAATGTGTCCATTATTACGTATTTGCAACAGGTATGGAAACACGTCTTTCATATATCAAAGGCAATAAGCCCTCAGCACCAAGAAAACGTGAGGATTTCTGGTCGGGGAGTATTTGGAGTGAGTTCTAGCAATCCAAAAGTGCAACTGAAGCAAATCTTATAGTGTTGATTAGCTTGTTATAGCAGGATTGCTATGAGTTTCTGCATACGAGAAAAGGGATTGTATGGGGTGACAACATAAAAGAATGAAACTTAGTTTGTCGAGTTTTACGCAACACTTCCATCACTGTTTGTGTTGCGGTCAGAGGTATCTATTACAAATGCCGTTACGGTGGGAAAAACGGATGGAAACGAACAAAACTTTTCTGTCCGTGACAATCTCTTCCGCACATCATTATCTCCAAAGTCGTAATGTCGACCTGGATCTAAATTTCATTAATTAAAAATCAAGATCCTATTCACGTGGAGGAAGTTTATATCTGCCTTTGAAGCTCCTCTGCAAATCGCCCCTCTGGAGATTAAATTACTTCTCTGTGGGGTCCTACGCCCCACGTTGGGATAACTGCTCTAATCTGTCCGTTTTTGCTTTTGACAACAACCTGCGAATAATCGCCGACATTACCAGGAATGCTATGAAAACGCTGCTTTTGGAAGGTTTGAGCAAAGCAAAAAAAACCTTCGCTATCACTTGTTCCAACTGTGCCGCAAAAACAAAGACGATATAACTCCTGGACGCGTGTACGTTCATTAGATGGTAATGCAGCTAATACTATAACCTCCGAGACCGACACCGATGCATTGTGAAACAAGACGAAACTTGAATGTTCGAGAGAAAACTTGTTGGATGATGGCTGAAATCATTTGTCGTGATTTTGGTCTAAAACTGTCGCGGACGTTCACGCGAATGGTTAAGAAAGAGTCATCGGCACTTGCAACCTTCAAACTGCGCCATTTTTGCTAAATGGTTTATGGAACCAATAAATACGTTCAACGTCGAACTGCTTTCATGTATCTTGATAGAACATTCCAAATTACGAGACAAAGCCCTTGATGATAAGACCAGCGGTCTTCGTGTATGAAGTTAAGAAAAAATGGTCAGACATATCTATCCCCAAACTCCATCACTGGTTACAAATTGCTCTGCTAGAATCCATTCAGAGACCGAATGACAACAACCTATGATTGAATAAAAACTGCAAATATAGCAAGCCAGCAATAAGCCTCCGCAAAGGCGGTAATAATGAGGCAGCGATTAGCCTCTGCAAAAGCAATGCATTTATAGGCAACTGCGTAGTCTTTAATTTTCGCATCTCAGTCCGGAAAACTTCAAGCAAAAAATTTTCTGATCGATTCGGCTGCGTGGTCTTTTTGGAGACATATTGCTGGAATATATGGATGTGTGTACGTCCGAATCACCGTAAAGGTATGACGGCAGAACACAGCAGGCAAGCAGAGCACCCGTGAAAGGGCAAACTTATAGCTTTGAATTTTCGCAGAAATGACAAATTGCACATTACAGTTGAGAACTGGCGATCGCTACATGCCGTTAGTTACCATGTAATGCGCCGACGCTCGGTCTTCATCACTCAGCTGCGCATTGCAAACTTTGCAGAAATTTTCAAGGAACATGTTGTCAGGGTCATCCGGATCACCTGTCGACGATTCCACTATCAGCTTGCCTGAAACAGCAAAGAAAAAGATAAAAAAAAGAACAAGCTAATATGTCAATCTTTCCGTGTAATGCAAGGAAAAGTACTTGTAAAACAAAGGTAGCAATTTTAACCAATTGCATAATAGTCTGAAAAGCAAGAAATACAAAAATGATCAGCAAAAACACGGGGACCACTGCGAGAAAACTTTTCCGCTTCACTAGAAACGGCATTGTCATAAAATCCCAAAGCAATGATGCAACCAAACCAATATTTGCTAAAAAGGTTGTTGTAAAATTGTAAATGCCACGTTTTTAAAATGTATTTTTTACTTGGCATTCATTTATTTTCATACCCGCTTTTCGTCTGTGGAGGGTCGAGAGCCTAAGACGACTCGAAATAACACACGTTCAAAGTCAACAGCAATCTCTTGTACTTCTGCTGTTCCACATCAACACGGGACCAAGCAAAGTCGGTGATATAGACTTTCCACTTGGTCCTTGGACGACTTCTGGTCCGCTTTCCGGTGGCTGTATAACCAGCAGGACTTACCTCGCCAATCTTCCCTGGGACATTCTGGTCACATGGCCGAACCAACCTCGTCGGGAACTCTCGATTTGGTAAAGAAAAACAGAAAAAAAGAAAAAAAAAGAAAGAGAAAAAATGGCTCAACAATCAGGGCTGGTACAAGCTCCAGGTTTTCTGCAGGCTTTCGAGGAATCAGCCGACTGTGCTCTGCTTTCATCTGTTTGCTATGATTCAAACTTGCACACATCTATATTCAAGTAAGTAGGCTACGCTCCACCATGGGGGTGGAGCAAGGAGCGATCAGCAAATATTTAATAGGAAATCGACTTCACATAAATTCCGCATCTTCAGTCCTTATTCAAATAGAAGGTGAGGACCGATTCAGTAAGGACTGAGGACGCGCAATTTTTACGGAACAAATACGCCAAGTCGTTAGGCAAAATTTTTCAAATACCTTCAATTAATGCCAGGCAGGCTGAAAAAAATTAAAACTATAAGCGCAAAGCAGATGGGGTTTAGAAAAATGCCAAACAACGCTTTTTTTCTGCCAACACTATTAAAAAGGCCAAAACATGCCTAACTATCACGCATATATATGCCAAACAGCATTTTCTCATGCCAAGCAAATTTAAATAAGGCCAAATCTTTGGAATTTGGCATTAAAAAGGACAACCTGGCAACCCGGCCAGGAATCCCTGGCCCTGTGCGTTTGTGTAGGCGTTCGCAGTTTTTCCATATTCAAGTTCCAGGCCCCCAGATAAAAGTTCTGTACTCCTTTTGACACGAACGTCCAACACTGAACGTAACAAGTCAGCTGAAAATACGCATAAATCAGTGAGTGACTGTTGACCCAACGAATCTCTGCACTAGGTGTGCTCGTGCACATCTCTGTGTTGGAAGAAAGTGTTCAAAATGCACAGTGCGTTGTTGCAGCGCAGTTGCAGCAGGAGTCTTCTACTATCATTTACATCAAGATTACCGTGTTGGCACTTCGCACCCTTCTATTGTTTCCAACGTGTACATTAAAGTATCCTGAAATAATCGTAAGTTAGTTAGTTTCAACCCTTCGCAGGGCATCACTACCGTACTTCTACGAATTCCGGGTATACTGCACTTGAGTTTGGGTCGCATGCCTGCATCAAACACAGGGAGCATCTCAAACGCTTCAAGCTCAGCATGCACACCTTACCACCCCTAGTAAAATCCATTCATCAGCACAGTTTGCCAGCTGAGGGCTTACACTCATCGTCCAACTCAACTTGTGTCAGAACCACAACGCTTAGTCAAAGAGATGTCAAAAACATCTGGGAATATTGTTTGGCTTCCTCATGCAGTTTGTGTTCTTTTTGTATGGGTGAAGTTATGTTCCAGCTGTCATTACTAGCTTATGGCAAAGTTGCTGCTAACACGTGGCTCTAACTCTCCCAGAGTAGAAGCTCTGCACTGTCCCTATATGCCTCCCCAGATCCGTAGCAGGGGCAACGCGGGGCTTTCACTTGTGCACAGCTTGTTGGGGAAAATGTTGAGAATTTTTTCAATGGCCCCTCTGTTTAAAGCCTTGATGCAGTCCTTGTTCACTTGCGATAACCAACGTGCGATGGTTTTTACTGGTCATTCCAACTGCAAATTTTGCAGCACGTACTGTGTACAGCAACATGCAAATAAAAATGGATGAAGAATGCAACGAATTTCATCATCAGACAAATTTGATCAGTATAACAATCTATCATAAGGAATCCACATGACATCAATCATGTGAAGTCAAATTCTATGTCGAAGCCTAACAAACCTCTGGGATTGCGAATGCTTTTTATCTTTGAAATGTGTTTCTTGCTTTCATAGTGGTGATTCATAAAGATGCGTGAATCCCCTTGAACATTGCAGACATAGCAGCACACTGCAAATAAAAATGAATGCTTGTAGAAAAGCAGCTATATATAAGTGAACCCACATAACTCTCAGACAAAAACACATTCATTCAACTGTATTGCTAACAAATCATAAGCTGTGAATGCGTCAGATATAACAACTCATGCAATTACAAAACAATGCTTAATCACAATGTTGGAAATTACGAGTCTTCTACACATCTTCATAAATGTGAATTGTACAACTTAAGACATTAAGTGGACATAGATTCCTAAATAATACAATTTATGTTTATCACAAAAGCCAGTGGTCTCCAACTTTTTGTAACCGTGGACTGATCAACGTTTGACAATTTTACCGCCGACATTATCAATTTATGCTCCAATTCTCTGTGCACACAACCGTGTTTCCATGGGAAGAATCAACCAATCACTTGCCCAAAAAGTGAGTGGTGTCACCACCAGTATACATTTTGTAATTTTGCAGCCTGGTACTAATTGATCCACGGCCCAGGGGTTGGGGACCACTGAAACAACAACAGATGTACTATGATGCAAACTATTGTGGTTGCATTTTGGGTTGCAAACTATTGTGCAAATGTTTTTTTTATGAAAAGGGTGGACCTTTCCAATAACTTGCAAGGTTTACTAAAATCGATTATTTTTTGATTGACTTATTTGGATAATTACTTTACGTACTTAACACCTTCGTTGCTGAAAGACGCATATATGCGTCATACGTTCAAATGTACAGGGTGCAGAATATATACCAGGTACAGATTGACGTGTTTAAACGCCAACCCGATAACTTTTTGCGTCCTTGTTTGTTTGCAACGAAATTTTCCGCAAATGTTCTTCATATCAAGACACGCTAATCCTGAAAATTTCATACAAATTTTCCAAAAACTTTGAGTTATTAAGTGTGGTAGCAAACCATCTTACTAGGCCTAGGCTCCAAGACTTTTTCAAAAGTTAGGTGCCAACAGTTGTTTAATAACTCACAATAACATTTTTTGCACTCATTTGGTTGCAATGGAAATTTACAATTAGGCTACAACACTTTTTAGAAAACGCTTAGGTCTTGACAGCTATTGCGTGTATAAAGATAACTTTTTTTAGTTGTGTTGGTGCACACAAAACTTCCACATATAACATTCATACCTATTCTCAACATCTCTGAAAATTTGAAGTAATTCTAAAGAAAAGCTTCGGAGTTAGGTACTTTCGTTTCGTAACTGCAGACACGTGTAGGCTACAAAATTTTATCCTATTCAGCAGGGTTGAGCAGTTGATCTGTGAATCACCATAACTTTTTTAGAACTAAACTTTTTGCGACCAAAATTTACAATAATTCTTTTCGAATTGTTATGAATTTTGTCTGAAAATTTGAATCCAGTACATCAAGAACTTTGCAAGTTAATATTTGTTGAATCGAGCAACCAGACTCTGTTCCCGAGCATCAGAATAATTGTTTGTGCGTGTGGCTGGCAACGTGCTAATTTGGGTTCAGTAGTTGAGTAGGGTGCAATTACTTTTAACATGCTTAGTCTTTTGCAGCCAAATTTTAGATGAATGTTCTTCGCCTGAAAATGCCTCTTACCTGAAAATTTGAGGTCAATCGGGCAAGTATTTTTTGAGTTATTCAATTTTGAGTACAGCTGTTGGATAAAAACAACCTAAAAACTGTCCCACACCAACTGAATAATCACGTGGAATTCACACTGCAGTGAAGGTGTTAAGAGTAGATAGAGCCTAGTTCTAAGAGCACATGGCAAGGAACTATCTGGTCCCTACCAGTTGATTTTTCCAGGACATAAATCACAGGAACTGAAAACAGCTGTTTTCTCTGCTTATTTTTAGTTCTAACCCAAACGCAATGGTGCTTGTTGCCTACAGGTTGGGTCTAATAAAAGTGCAGTAACATCCTGGTGTGCTATAGACATCAAAAGGTTCCACAAACAAACAACAGTAATTGTTTATATTTTCATAAGATTGAGATGCACTTTCAGCTCATAAAAGCTAGGTATTTACTTGTTCAAGGATGCTATTGATAAAGAATATATTATGGTGCCTATGCACAAAAAAGTAGGAAACTTTCTTGTTAAAACAAATACACAAGAAGATATGTATACTGGACACACTGCAAATCTGCTAAGCTAGACACACACTGCTGTCATGTTCACACAAGGTTCCTAAAAGCGAGTTCTGTGGTTTCACTTATAGTCACTGTCTTACCACTACAGTCATTGGTATCAGCTGTTGGGGAAGCCTTGGAGATATAATTATGAGATAAAAACTTCAAAAATTGCATAGCTTACATGTTTGTCTGGCAAGCTAATCAGACATTGTTGTTGCCCTCAACAAATTACATCAAATCAATGTGCTTCTGAACTCTCACAACACATTTATTTCACTTTAATACTTCCCTTCACAACTTTTTTGTGCCTCTTTTTGTTTTTGTTGTCGATAACCGATATATACTGCTATTTTTGCATTACTCTGTACACAGCTTAAAGGTCATTTCACAATGCATAGTAAACCAACTCACAAGAAAATTAGCGTATCTTGCAACTGAAGCAATACATTGAAACCCTTGCACATTTCCAAAGTAATGATGTAATTATCAAAATTAAAGAATTTGTTATAGTTCAGATAACACAGTTTTCAAGCATTGCCTCCTTGCAATTAACTTTTGTCATTATAAGCAAGGCAGCAGTGCCATATATTCACTGTGTATTGATGTTGGAAGAGCTAATATATATATCAGTAGAATTTTTCCCAATGTATCAGTCCACTATCAAGGGGTGTTGAGAAAGCTGCTAATCAAAATATTCACAGCTCATCTCATTGCAAGTTTTACTACATAGTAAGACACATATATATACACATATTATTGTAATGCTGATATAATTTCAATTTTAAATTACCTGGGGCAAAGTTGGCAAAAATTAGCCCCAGGAATGAGTGCAGTTTGAACACTACTGCTGCTCAGGAAACCAACAGCACAGCTTGGTCCAAGGTATGCCTTGCTATTATGGTAAACAACTTGCAACCTAGGGATATGAAAATTGATGCAGCAGTAATGGACACACGCTACTGTTTTGATGAATTAATTGCAACAGCATACTTTTATTCTCATTGCCAATAGAGGGAAAGTGATTAGTTGCTGCTCAAGCATACATACCATTTAATCTCACATCTTTACAGCTAATTGAGATAATACTGGAAAATTGTAAGTCAAAGATTTTTGATCAGAATTATGCTGACCATCAACAAGTATGCCATTTTATCATGCTCAGCTTTATTTTTTAGAATGCAGTTCTGGTGATATTCTTATCACAACGCTTAGTAAGTGTGGCAAAGCGGTGACGACTTGGGTTCTAAGAGCTTGCTAATTGCTTTAAAAACGCAGAGCGATTGACTTTGACAAGACTATCCTAACACCACGTCACATTAACATCATGTTCTCTTTTGAGCTTTCATGATTGATATGCACTAGCAGGAAGCCAAGAATGAGTTGTTTTGCAAGCACTTATTCATAGGCCATTGTCTGACCTCGTATGTTACTGAACACCTGTCACCAGGTGCTGCAGCTATGTAAGAGGTTTACTGGGTTCTGTAGCAAGCACATGCAATCATATGAGATAGTTTAAGAACTTTTGTCATGCTGTAGAATTAACGTCTGTGTCATTGTTATGCTTGAGGAAAAATTCCATCATTCTTGAGACTTCTCTTTTATAACAGGAGGAAGTGTGCAACAACTTAGCCAGTCCTCCTGAAAAAGAAACTTCTCAGAAAAAAAGAAGTAATGATTAAAACAGGATTGTCAATAAACCACTTAGGATCTTCCTATTTCAACTATGGAAGATTCTGCTTATTTTATTTTGTCACACTGTGTATTCAAGCTTTTGCAATGGAAAAATACATGTTATCATTCAACTGTGGAAGACTTTGCTCAAATTTATTTTTATTTTGTCACACTTTGTATTCAACCTTTTATTTAATGGAAAAATACATGTTGTCACACACTGCTACTATGGTTTGACATCATTATTTGCTGAAACCTACAGTAGGCCTATATTTTATTTGAACCAATCAATCCTTTTTATGGACTGATATCATCATGTTAGGTCTTTAGAAGCTAAAGATACTAGCTTAGATGCACACTATGAAAAACTGGCTATGACTCACAACCAATTTCTTTGCCATCATCATTGAATCCAGATATACCAAAAGGTCCATCTTTTGTGAACCAAACATCTTTAGTGAAATCTTCATTTTCATCTGGATACTGAGGTTCTAAATATGCCATGACAAAGTTTTTGGAACAATGTAGGTCTCAATAGAATACAACACTATGCTGTTGATGTGGCTTTAAAAAAATGAATGAATAGAATATTAACATTAGGCTCTTGATTAGGACCCCTGTAAATAGTAAAAGATCATTAAGATTGCTAAGTTGCTATGATCACTAGGATGGTATAATCGTTTTATGATCCTAAGATGGCTCTTTCTTTAGAGAATAATTTAGGAAGTTGCTATAGGTCCGCCACGCATAAAGCGGTTCGAATAAAATATTTAGTTTGTCACTTCAGCAGCACCAGAGTGGATGTGTTTATATCTGCTGTGCAAATGGTTTTTGGTTCAGCTCTAACCTTGGAGACTTTCATTTTGGTAGTAATGGTTGCAAGTTTGAATTTATGGGACCACTCTTTCTTTAGGAAGTGACTATGGATATGCCTGGCCTAAGGCAATTCAAATAAAAGGGTCAGTTTGTCACTCAAACGGCGTGGGTCTTGTAGTGTAGCGGTTATGCGTTATGGCTGCTATGCCATTGGCTTTCGGTTAGACTCTCACCGTGCTGACTTTACTTTTTTTTTACTTTTTTTCAGGCTTATGTGTTACCTTTACGGGTTAGTGTTACATTAGGGATTTAGGATTAGGTTAGCATTACCTTAGGTTTAGGTTAGCATTAAGTTAGGATTAGGTTAGGGCTACAGTTAAAAGGTTAGGTTTAGGGTTGATCTTTTACATTTATTTCATTTCTACCAAGGCTACTGCACTCTCGTCATGCGTTACTATTACGTCATAGGTGCTGAGGTGGCGTATGAATTAGCTTTCAAATTTCAAGATCCACAGACGTATCTATAGCCATTGCCAATTTTTGATACTATTACTAGGACATCGATTTCGCGTTAACACTACGCATACTCAGTCCTTATATATTTTTCAAATAGAATCTTGAGCACTGCGACTCAAAGACTATAGCCAAAGCTCGTAGACCATAGCTCGAAGACTATACTCGACTATAGCCATTGCCTTTACTTTTTTCAAAAATTTCTAAACTTTTCTGTTCAGATTTACAGTTCAGGCTTACATTTAGGGTTTGGTAGTATCTATTTTACCCCTAATATTCTGGTGGCAACAGATCGGCTGAAGCTATTATGCTGCTAGTTGAACATGGTATGACGCAACTCGAATGAAAAGGTCAGTTTTTCATGCAATCGGCGTGCTGCTCGTAGCATAGTTGTTACGCTTCAAGTGTGGTATGCCATTGCTTTTCGGTTCGATTCTCACTTAGGCAACTTCCTTTAGTTTTCTTTTTTTTACTTTTTTCATAACTTTCCAAACTTTTCCCTTGTTTTGCATTAGGGATTAGTGTTAGGAGTTAAGGTTAGGGGTTAAGGTTAGGGATTAGCTTTAGGTAATGGTAATGGTTTATTGTTTCATATGACTCAGCCAATAAGCAGAAGCACCATAAAAGCCATCGCATGCAGTAAACCAACCATTAGCGAACATTAGAGCAAATGAGAATACAATGGCACAATAG
>Ga0210059_1003282_pt1 | contig 25790 bp, 12 predicted proteins | sample Ectturendosymbi2_FD_188042 | JGI IMG/M metagenome (GOLD analysis project Ga0210059, IMG submission 188042) | Ecteinascidia turbinata endosymbiont from Florida, USA - Sample 2 (SPAdes) (version 2) | ecosystem: Host-associated > Tunicates > Ascidians > Unclassified | place: Key West, Florida... | reverse complement strand
TGAAGTTTTTACTGGAAACTAGGCTACAATCCGAGTCTTTTGATACTTTGGATGACCTGCTGGGGTTTCGGGTTCAAAAGTTGTGATGTAAGTTAGTAAAAATATTTGACTAATTAGATAATTAATTAATTTGTTTATTTTAAATCATAAGTTTTGAACAAGAAACGCTAGAAAGTCGATCAAAGGCTCAAAAGACTCGGACTCGAGCCTAGTTTCCAATGAAAACTTCAGAGAAAAACTTTGGCCTAGCGGTTGGGCCCTAGGCCAGGTAACATGAGCCAAAATGACCCTAAAACTACTTCACTTATGACGTCAGTCACAAAAAATCCGCACCCCCAACCAAAAAATTTTTTTTCGAGTGCAATCGACTAGACTGGCCGATCGGTTTGAGCTCTTGAACAGCTCTCTAGCGCAATCGGTGGAGGAGCTAGGGAGTTGGTAAGCCAACCCTAAACTGCTGTTTTTTAGGCCGAAATCCAAGTACGAATATACCGTAGGCCGGCTCTCAACGTGATCTGTTATGGGCATTTTTTTCGGCAATTAACCGTGAAACCAGCGCAGGTGGAGTTGCTGCCTGAACTACTACAGGCTATTGCAGAAGAACGCAGGAAAATCATACAAATGGACAGGATGAGAGTGACACTGTAGTGACTAGTGAACCTTATACTCCACTATGTAAAAAACAGGGATTGATAAATTGTATTCTTAAGAGTCTTACCACTTTTCGTTGATTCAGTGTTTTCTTAAATTTATTTTCGTACAAAGCAGTTTTCATCGTGAAGGTGATTAACGTACAAAAAATTAATCTCTCGGATAAAGTTTTACCTCAATCATTGTTACTATCACCATTGCATAGATATGGATAGGCTCTGTTTGAATGCGCATTGTTAACTAACAACTACAACAACCTGGCCTACGCCATATTTTTATTATGTTTTCGATGATAAGATTTTTGTCACTGTTGATAAAACAGCCGGTATTTTTACAAAACACATGTGGCAACCCTATAGTAGATACGTGTACTATTCTCACAAGCAGGGTTGCCAGATGCGTTTTGTAAAAATACCGCCCATTTTGTCAACAGTGCCAGATCTAAGCTCTGTCGTAATTCGCAAGCGGCACAGGGAAAACCGAGAGACAATGATTGTTAAGCCACAATTAATAGTTTTGCCTGTATTTTGGCTATCTCAAAATATTTCGGTATGTGTGTGACATGACAGTCGCACCAAGGATTGCATCAACAACAGCAAAAAAAACTTCGCTGAAGGAACTGTCCTGACAAGATTCACTACTAGAGTCATTATGATTTGAGAAATTCGACGTTTGTTCTTTTTGAAGTTACAGCATATTATTTATTTTCAAAATACTGGCCTTTTACCGGCCTCTGCTAAATTAGCAGTAAAATACCGGCCATCTGGCAACGCTATTCTCAAGTGCAGTTTCGGCTGTCAAGTCTTCTCATAGGTATGAACAATTCTTTTCAAGCATCTTTGAGGTCGTTAATAACATCACGCTTTTTTGCCTAGAAATCAAACCCGGTCCTCCTTGTTTGTGATTTTTCGTCACATATATCCATACCCCCCCTTCAAAAATACTGTCACATTTTTGCGCACCCACCTCCCCAGTATACGTCACACAAAGGTGGGTTATCTGTTCATGTGGAAGGCGAACTTCTAGTTTTTTTGTGATGAGGTTTTCCTTGTTTAAACCTTTTTATCATAGAGTAGGGTTTCTCAACTGGGGCCCTCGGCCCCCCTGGGTGGTCACGGAGAGGTTCTCCGGGGGCCACGAGCAGCGGCCTTTACTAAATAGCTAACATCAGTTAAATGCTGAATTGAAAACTCAATGTAGTAACATCAGTTAAATGCTGAATTGAAAACTCAATGTAGGGAACTGTTATATTATTCGATGAAACAGTGGCAGTCGAACGTCAATTCGTGATCCGTCCCACTGGGTTGCGGAGGCGGGGCTAGGGGCGTACTTTACCGAGGTGAGGTGACGCCCGGGTCAAGAAACGATTTTGACGCCCCCATGTTCGAACGTAAGGTCTTTCGGGACCAACTTTACTTATTGAACGAAGTACTTGCGACATTGTTGAGACTTTTCGGCACACGGGGGGCATTATGCCCCGCTTACCCACCTCGGTACGTCCCTGGATGGAAACAAGAAAAATTTGGAGGATTGGAGCCAGGGCTGGATTAAGGGAGGGGCAACGGGGGCAATTGCCCCGGGCCACCGCTCCAAGGGGGCCCCCGTGATGACATTTAATTGTTTTGAATAAAATATTCGTTTGAACAGCTGTCGTGATTCAAAAGAGGTACAAGAATATAACTCTATATTCCGATGTTGCGTTGAGTATCATTAATGATTTTTCTGCAAGTTTGACTTTCTGCCAGTTTTAGTAATCACTACTTACTATAAATATCCTCGTTTTTTTTCAGTGGAAATATATTCGAAATTTGCTTGTAACCTTTCCTAAAAATCGTTCTTTTGGCATGGTTTTATCTACTCGTGCATCACACCTACTGCACAAATGTCGCGGAAACGATACTATTTGCGTGCTTAAGCAGCGAAGCCAGTTCTGCTGTAGTTGCTGTTTAGTGTCAATGATTTCATAACTTCTTGTGCAGTCTCGAGGTAACCACAGCCGAACCGCGACCTTTGTTTCATCATGAAGGGTAACGTATGGTGAAAACGCACTTTTCTTCCGATGGCTATAGTTTTTGCGTTACATCATAAACATCATGGCCGTAGTTAGGGTCAAATTTTTGGTTTCCATTCAAAACAGACCCGTTCATAACAGACCACTCATAACGGACCATTCAAAACAGACCACGTTCATAACAGACCCATTCATAACAGACCTGTTCAAAACAGACCACTTTCAAAACAGACCATGTTCATAACAGACCCGTTCATAACAGACCCGTTCATAATAGACCCGTTCGTAACAGACCACGTTGATAAAGGGCCCCTTCTTATTGTCTATTGCAGTGTGGACGTTAAAAGTCCAAACCATTTTGCCTGCTAACACCCTTTGCCCCGTCCGGCCCTAGGTACGAACAGTCTGTTATGAATGTGGTCTGTTATGAACGGATCTTTTATGAACGGGTCTGTTATGAAGGGGTCTGTTATGAACGGGTCTGTTATGAATGAGTCTGTTATGAACGTGGTCTGTTTTGAACGGGTCTGCTTTGAACGGAAACCCACATTTTTACCAAGGCGAATTGTTAATTACGTCCCCAGTTGGGAATGTTGCTAAATGTAGTTATGGAAACCTAACATCCTGCCCTTATTTGATCTAGGCTGGTGGTATTTCTTGCTGGTTGCAACAGAGTGTAGCTGCAGTGCTGCTCTTTTTAAAACAGGCACGCAGAAAAAGATGATTTGATTTAACGTTGCAAAAATGTTTTGTGGCATCATTCCAGAATGTTTGCCAAGGCAAATGCCTCATTTGCCTCAATACAGCTACGGCCAAGAACATATGAATCTAGTCAAGCCATTTACATCACATGTTATTGCGTGTTCCGTCAGAAAAGGTTTTTGATCAGTCGATTTGCAGAACGAAAGAGCAGAAAGCGAGATTGCCGTGTATAGCTAGCGTGATGCCGAAATCTGCAATGCCATCAGTTAGGACCGTGTAAAATCATAAAAGTTATTTTTTATTTGCTTCAGGCAACTATAAAAATAATTTTAGAACAAAAATCGCACCCCAACGAAGTCTATAACAAAAGTTAGTCATAAAAAATCACATTTTCCATTTTAGGTCATGGAGTCATATTTTGCATATTTTCAACCTGTTTTCAATAAGGAAACCCTAATAAGAAAACCTAATTCAATAAGGAAACCGCAATCTCAATATATCGGGTGAAACTACTATATCCCTAAGCATGGGCGTCGGATGGGAGGCAGGGGGACCTTAGCCCCCCCTGGGTTTTGCAAATTTCAGCAAAAAAAGGTTGTTTTCGTAGTTTCGAGTGGGAAAAAAACAAATTTCACCTCTTTTGTCCCCCCCCGTAGAAAAATGTTAGAAAAATCCTCTCGTGCCCCCTGGAAAAAAATCCTTCCGATGCCCGTGTCACTAGGTCTAAGCTGCATCCTGCAAATTGAACGCACTCTGGCACCCTGCCAATGTTGGCAAAGATGTAGGTGAACCAAGTTATTTGGATGAAATGTAACGCACTGCCTAAAACTGAGGGCTTCAACAAACCATGGGGCTACCTTATCCTATGCCTATTTTCGCTGGTAATGCTTCTTTGTGCAGTGGTTGTATGCTTTAGCTCAGTCATTTTTGTTTGTTCATATAAAGTCATATTTTCTGAAAAATAAAGTCATACCGTTTTTACTCGATTGTAAGCCGCCCTTAATTGTAAGCCGCACGAAATTGTGTTCAAAAATTAATGTAAGCCGCCTTTGGTTGCAATCCGCACTTCACCACAGGTTACCTAAGCCTCTGAGTTACTTTCGTTTATATCATGCTCGTGTTTGATTAGCAACCCTGGTAATGATGATTCACCACTGCAACTGCCTTCTGTTCATCATAATCCGTCCTGTGGCGGATGTGCACGTGATGCTGGAGAGAAAAGGTAATGCGAAAAAAGGGTTTGGTCAACAAAACTTAGCCGAGGAAAGACTAGGCGCCATCTAGACATTTTGGTAAGCTAAAGAAAAAAATGTAAGCCGCCCTCGATTGTAAGCCGCACGAATGATGAAAAAAAGACTTAGTTTTTAGTCTTTAGTTTTTTAGGTCATAAAAATGGCCCTAGTCACCAGGATCTAAAAATGGCGACGTTTCTGAGGATAAAAAGCGCAAGAATCTGGCAGTGTTAGCTGAAACGCCGCGACTGAAACGTTTTTTTCCAGCAAAGCTTTTACGCAGACGTTAGCCAGAGCACCTGAAAATGTAGGTGAAAGTCACGACACGACATAAGGTTCGAAGCACCTTTCACACTCAGACTGGCTGACCATATTTACATGTTATTTTTCTGTTGTTTTCGTTTGTAATCTCTCGTTTCTGCTTATTGTTCGGGTGAATGTTGTTTCTTGTCGATTCACTCTCCAGCCCAGGGGTCGGCAACCTATGGCCCGCCAAGTAAAACCATAAGGCCCGCAGCCCCTTTACAAATTGTATGGCTGTATGGCCCGCCTAGTGGTATTATGTTTTATGAACTTGCTCTCCTTCAACCTCCTTGCAACCTCTTGCATCGCTTACTTATGAGGAACTACAGTACTTACGAAAAACCGCACTGTGCCGTAAATGTAGCCTCCTACTGTATATGTCGAATTTTGGGCTTTCGTGATCAACTGTGATAATCAGAAGTTAATATAATTAAAACTCCATAAATTCCCACGTTTCATCAATATCATGTAAACAGCAAAAGGAACGGAATTAATTGTTGGTGGAAAATTAGTACGGCCCGCCATACCTTGCTGAGTTTGTTTTTGGCCCGCGACTAGGGAAAGGTTGCCGACCCCTGCTCTAGCCTGTGGAAATATTTTTTCTTAGTAAGGATACACTGCAGTGTTTATATCATAAACTCTCTTCTCGTAGCTAACTGAATGTGCAGTTGAGCACCGAACTTATTCGATTGTAAGCCGCGGCTTATAAAACTTTTTCATCGTTTCATGGGGCTTACATTTTTTATTTTTTCACTTTATCGAAACGTATAGATGACGCTCAGTCTTAGATATACGAGATCTGTGCAGCTTGTGAAAAACGAGGCCCACTGTTTGGAACCCGTTTCAAACGTTTTCTGAATTAATGATATAAAGCGCTTTCAAACTGTGGTTATTCTCTGAAAAATAGCATAGTTCGACCAACAAAAATAGCCACTTTTTGACCCACAAAAGATAACCTCTTTTGTCGCAGACACCCTTTGGTATTTAGGCAAGTGAAGACATTTTTGGCTCTCCCCAATTTGACTGCCCCCCAAACGCCTGGTCTGGATCCGCCACTGTTCTGAACAGTAGTGAATGGTGCACCATTGACGGAAAAAGCTGAGAGCGCTACAAGATCACAGTAAATTTTACAAAAAAACGTTTTCAAACGGATACTTAAAAAACAGCCTCTTAACAATAAACGGCATCACTTAATTAAGCACGCCAACAAGAAGAGACGTCGGAAAAATGCAAAAGTTACTCAACGCTACAAAAAACGTCTTAGAATCCGGAAAATGCAAACGGTCTTGGCAGAAGCTAAAAAAAGAATGCCTGCGGGACATACTTTATCAAGTTCACTGCAAACTCCTCAGGTCACCATCTGTTTCTCATATCTTGACTTTTTTATGGCTGCACGGCTTTTACTGGAGTAGGTTTATGTCGAAGTCTTCACTAAATCATGTTTCAGCCATCCAGTGCAGTCACTACTCACTACTGTATTAGATATTGTTGCGACTGTAGTCAGTTGATCGATAGTTTTTGTGAAGCAGCGCCTAAACTGTGGAACAAAAAAGCAGTCTTCCAGTTATGTAAAAAGTATGACATTGTTGTGTCGTTGAATAGCGAAAACAGTAAGTGGCAAAACTTGCCAAACATTTCGATATCCCAAGAACGACGTTGACTAAAAATTTGAAAAATTAAGACAAAATAATTTCTCACGTTTTCTTATCAGAGTATATGCGAAAACACGATACAGTAAGGGCAATCTTAGTGAAAGAACGCTTTTAACCCTTGCCAGGCTTTGGTACTGAACTAAAAAGCCATTTTAGGAGCGATTTATTGCAGTTCGGCTATAACGACGCTTTTTCTCCGGAACCTTGGACTGACGTTATAGGGCAATTCTACTGTGCTTTAACGAAAGCGGACCAGAGACGTTTCCATTCTGCTTAAGTGATATTTTTTCAAAACAAGCAAGCCTCAGTGATAGAGTCTCGAGACGGTCTCGGTTTCGAGACTGGTCTCGAGACTCCAGTTTTGAGAGTATCGTCACGGTCTCGAAGGATACAGGTCTCTGTCACAAACCTTTTGACTTGAGATTTTGAATACTGCAACGATATGGCGTCTAAGGAAATCTTCTGTATTCAACGCATTTTTCTCTGCTGTATCTGCAGGTAAGAAACGACTGAAGCTGGAAGGAAAAATGGCAGAAATTCGAAAACTTTTCAACTTCGAAGTGGTGATGAAATTTTTTTGACAATTGTTGGGAACGTTTCGGCCAAATCCACAGATTTTCAAGTCTCGAGTCTTGTATTTTTTGAAGTCTTGGTCTCGAAGTTTTAATCAGGTCTTGGTCTCGGGCTTGAAGTTCAGGTCTAAACTACATCACTGATATTCAGGTTAGGAAACGCTGGCAAAACGCCAGAATTATTGGCCTTAGTAGCCTAGTCGTAGTTAACCAGTCACATTTCGATTATTGGACGTACCACCTTAACTTATTTAACCAAACAGAAACAAACTGGTGCGCACCATAACCAACACAGTGGTTTTCGCGAACGTTACCATAACAGATTGTAACCATGGGCCTGCAAAAAAGTTTTGAGGCCTATGCTAGATTTTTTTTTTATATTTGATTGATTGTTTTATTTCAGCCGCAAGGTCCACACGACGCAAAGAAACTCACGCGAGACATCACGCAAAGAAAACAAAATGAAACACACGCGAAACCTCGAGCGTGCTCGCAGCAATTATCACACCCCGACACATACAAGACGAAGTTACTAGCGACGAAGGTAGAAGCAACTTGAATAAGCATTGGACTGAACAAGAGTCGTCTTTATTTCAGAATAAAAAACAAAATGAATCCTTGCAGCCAGGACATCGAAAAACCTTGCGGTTATCGAGTCGAAGTGCCCCAGCACTGTGAAACAAATCTGTGATATTACAGTGAAAACAAAAAACAGACCTGAGATAAGGACCATGCAAATAATTCAGTTTGTTTTCTGCAAAATGCCACACAAGCAACCACAAATACATACCAAGCGTATGCGTAAACGATAAGACAGATCAAATGATTATATTTTTATTAAAAATTTAACAAGATGTATATATGATGCAAAATTAGTTCTTATCTACGCTATACAGCATGTACAACGGAAAAGAGTATTTCATGGGGGAGGGGTGCTGCAACGGTCCTTGCCTGGAACGCCCCTGCAATTTAAAGATGTGCAGAAGGAATACACGTTTACCAAATACAGTCGGTAAGCAAATCTGCAAAAAGTCGTGCCACGGTTGATTGAACAGAATGACGTTTTCAAAAGCGAACGTATGGTGAAAACGGATCTTGCCCAGGGCGCTGGAATGGCTTGCTCCAGCCCTGCAATAGTTCAACATATGCACATAATTGCAGGTTTATTAATTCAAGGATTTTACGTCAAGGCCCTGGTTTGACATCCTGCATCTTACATCTATTGAGTACCAGGCATCAGCACTAATTGTACAGATCAAACAACAGGTTTGGTTCAAAAAGATATTTGAACCAAAAGAAAAAAGGTGTTTGATTAAAACGACATGATGGATCAATTTTTACATAATTTAAACAAAACACATTCCAGCGTACGTTTTTCAAAAGAGGTAGAAGCAGACATACAGAGGAAGTATATTTGGATGTTCTACTGACAAAAACCGACACTAGAATTAAAGCTACTATCTGCTGGAAAAGCACTCATGCAGGACTGCACAATAAATGGTAAAGCTTGTCTGCAATGCAACATCAAAAATTGTCATTCAAAGTGTATTACGTGGTTCCTATCAAAGTTGCAGCGCTTATCAAATGATCCACACGGAATTTCAAATTAGTAAATCGTGTTTTCTTTGCAATGGATACCTGGACTAGTTTATAGAAAAGCAAATCAAAAGATTTCTCAGCAAACTTTGTAAAAATACTCCTTCCAAAAACAAGCAAGAAAAGACCACTGCTGCTCAAAGAAAGCATCTGCACGTGCTCAACCTTGCTGAAATATCACTACTTGAATGAGAATTGCGAAACGTTTTTCGAAAATATTTTGAATTAAGAGCTTCCTCACCTAGTTTTCATTAATAGAACACATGCGACGGGAGATCATTTTTACTACAAAGACAAGCTAACACATCTGCATCATTGCAACGTTATATATTAACTTAAATGTTCGTGTTGTCATTCCTATCTTGGTGAATTGCTGGTTGCAATGAAAAGAGTTGCTTTTCGAAACGACCCATAAACGTTTTTATTTAATCCAATAGATTTTGCGTTGTTTTTTCTTGTATGACTTCGAAAACCATGCCAGTTTCACTTATTTTCAGCATTTTTATCTGCTCTCAGGAAATTGTTTGCTGTTTACGGAGGTTTTGTTGTCGATCAAAAAACAGCTATTTTGTCTTTCACGAATAAATTTCATTGGCCTTGTATGTCCACAGTCTTCGCTAATTTTCGACATGAATCCAGATTTGAGGTATTTGTTGCTTGAAGTAAAGTTGTCGAAGTCTTTCTTCTTGTTGACGTTTTTCTTAATTGGATTGATGACGACCAAAAATTTTGTTGAGCACCTCCAAAGTCTTTTTTCTCATTGGCCTGAAGTAAAAAACAAAGTTGGTTTAGCGTGGTTGATGACAAATATTTGGTCCAATAAAATAAATTTTCTAGTGGTGTATAAAAAATCACCTGCCAAAGCCAGTGAACTAAACTTGTAATTCTTGCGATCCGGACTTGAGCAGTCCCAGGGGGTTGGTTGACTAGATGACCGCCACGGTCTTTTGCCAATCCTATATGACACAGCGCCCGTCTTTGTTTACACTGATCAGCAATTGTGCCATTGTGTTTTCATTTGCTCTAATTTTCGCTAATGGTTGGTTTACTGCATGCGATGGCTTTTATGGTGCTTCTGCTTGTTGGCTGAGTCATATGAAACAATAAATCATTACCATTACCACAATGCGCTCATGTCGATTTCAGAACTACTTGCGGCATTCCTGTACAGACTGCATCAGTACTGCAATATCTGTTGCTGTCACATATGTGCTTTTGTATGCTATAGCAAAAAGTGATTTGACTAGGAAGCGTTTTTCAAAGCATTTACTAGCCATTATGGCTTGTTTACAAATACGTGCAATCCGTTTTACTAGCTTGGTTGCTAAAGGATGATTGCGGATAAATATTGATCAAAAAGTGTTCTTTACGCATGACGGCATCGGACTGGTAGTGAATAACGTCAAATTCTTGTGCGTGTTTTGCGCATAGCCAACCACGGAAAAACGTCATGATGCAGTCGCTTATGGACTAAAGCAGGGATCCCCAAACACTTTTGTCAGAGGGCCGCATGATCTGCGTTACACAACGTTTGGAGATCCGAACATAAACTTCCGGCCCAAAATAAAGGTTGTTTAATAAAAAATTGCATTTATTAAAAAGAATGGTTTCATTGTTTCCTTGATTTCAGCATAGTGGGAAAGTCAAGCATCAGATGAGGTGCACCAGTTATTAAAAAAGACTTCAGATCTAGGCAACATACCAAATGAGGTTAGGCTAGCCTGCAGGGCAGTATTACTTAGCCAACTGACATTCACATGGCCGTCTTACGTAATGTCATTGTTTCAGGAGATGGTACATTCCACCAACTCAGCAAATTTTTCGTAAAAATGTTATTTAAAAAATATTGATATGGTGTCTTTGCAGGCCGAATGAAATAGTTTCACTGGCCAGGTGTGGCCCGCGGGCCGTAGTTTGGGGACCCTTAGACTAAAGCATTGCTTTTCTATGTATCTAAAGCGATGTAATTCATCTGATTGATCCGTACGTGTTGTGGAAAACGCAGAAAAGCAAATCCCTGCACTCCTTTCCATCAACCTTTACGAAGCTGTGCATTTAGATAGATTAGAAAATAAGATCATTAGAAAAAAAACAAGATTCACTTCAAACCCAGGTGGTATAAGATTGGGTTGAGACACTCGCTGAGTCTCAGGCAGATGTGCGCTCCAACCGAAAACCACCATCGGATGACGTAGTCCTGACGTGAGCGCCGTTCTGTCGACGTGACGTAAATGTGGTACGCTGCTCGATGCCAGAAAGCAAGTTGGAGAGTTATAAAAATGTAAATAAAATAAAATGTTAGAACCAGAACATCTGGTTGAAACTTGTCAATTGATGTTTACTTTTATTACGACACGAACCAAACACACATATCGCTTGCGGTGCAGTGGCGTAGCAGCATAGCTTGCCGCTCCTGGATTTTGCCGATTCTACCGCCCCCACCCCATTCCTATGCTGGTCAGCACAGCATTACTGCTAAAATATTTTTATGAACGTTGCTCGCAGTGCAAAAATCCAAATGCCTGTTATGTATGCTGACGAGAGCAGAATGCCACCGCAATAAGTACAATTCAACCGGTTTAGGCCTACTGACTTTTGCAAAGCGCGACATTGCAGTAGAAACTTAGCGAAGGGATGATATCACATTTCGTGAAATAGGAGTGAAAAGATATCAGAGAGTTCGGAAGATCCCACTGCATGAACGCCCACAAGATTGAGCGAGTGATTCCCACAAAGAACATATATTGCTTTTGAATTTATCTCCTTTATTCTGCGTTGTGTGGATTCCTGATGTTACGGAAGCATTGTCATAAGATTGACCTCTGCACGTCATCACGTCCAAGTCATTTGCATGAAGCTTATTGAGAATAGAATTAGTAATTTATTCGGCCGTTTTCACGTGCAGTGGGAAGAAAAGCAGACTCCTTTTTTTGTGCTTCACTTTCCTCAACTTTTATGTATCTTAGAAAAAAAGCCATCTGATCGGTATAAGACACATCAGGAGTACTGTCGAGTAAGATTGAGAAGTATGTTGCTTTCTTTATTTCTACTAGAATAGGATTTTTCACTTTTCTTCCAAGACATTAAGTTAACTGGTATTGTATAGTCGGAGAAAGGTATGTTGACATGCGTTTTTTTGATACTTGAATATCAGAAAGATGTTCGTTCATGACAGGATTATATTCGGCAATTAGCTTCACAGTTTCAAGAAAGGTACCTTGTTTTATGAATCAAAGTTTTCACGATGGCCACTTGGAGTCGTAAGTCTTCACGATGACCACCAAAAGAAAGATTTTGCTTGCTTAGGAAAAAGATAACATCAATTGTAATACGACTAATGGCTCTCCATTTCTTTCGTTCTTTATCCATGATATCCTGTATCCCTTTACCAACTGTTTGATGGATGTGAAGTCGCAGTGTGAGCTCATACCATTTGTTTAAGCAATCTCTATGAACTTTGGAATTTTCGTGATCAAACAAACGAGGATTTAAATGACAGAAAGTGTTGAAAGGTTTGCAAACAAATAAACAACCATTTTCCGATTGAAATAACTTGTAACAGAAGTTATATAATCCTGAATCGATTATTTTTAATGTACCAACCATGATCTCAGAACCTTCTAACCGTTTTACAGTGTGGCTTTGAAAACATTTCGGTGACAGGCAACCCACAACTTTTTCCTCACTATCTCCTACTTTTATAACTCGAAACATCGACTGCAAAGGTCCTTCTTTATTCCGACATGTTTCTAATCCAGCTTTGACTAACTCAACGCTTATGCCATGGTTTATTGGTTCTAGCCAATTAGCTACATGACACATCATTCGGTAAAATTGTTATATCATCGTTTCCAACTTCGGCTATATATGCTTTACTTATATTCGCTCAACATCTACTTTTTCATTATTTCTAATTTGGCCAGGCGTTGCTTCTTCCTCAACTTCCGATAATGATTTACTGGTGCTAGCACTGCTAACCTCGCGCATCTCGTTTGGTGAAATAGCGTCCGAAGAGATGTCCACGAACTTCAAAATGGCGCCCTCATTCTTTTTCAATTCCTCTTCCCTAATATAACTTCTCTCTTTTTTCTGAAAGAACATTCACTTTCTTTCGCTCACTTCATTTTTAGGTAAAATTTAACATAACTGAACGTTGTTTCAACTGCAAACCAAAAGCTTAATCTACTTCGCGCACTCTACTCGCAAATACCGAACAACTTCACAGAGCGTCAAGTCATGTCGGTAGAGCTCGTTTCTGACGTGTGAGATTGATTTCGATTGATTTTTAATCGCAAGTAACATTGATAGCCACACGTAACAATCAGATTATTATTTCGGGTCAAGCAACCTGAAGTACAAACCTGGCTAAAGTGCAGTAGTTGTGTTTTTTAAGGGGACGCGTTCAACAGAATTACGAAGAAAAACAATTTGAATTTAGGAAACAAAGATTAAAGAAACTGCGAAAAACATTGTACTCAGAATAATTTTGAAAGTGCAGGATAATTTCTATGATGTACTGTTTTAGGCCAACTTTGGCCGCCCCCTCTGGTTCTGCCTCCCCTGGATAAATCCAGAATGTCCAAATGGCTGCTACGTCACTGTTGCGGTGTACCAAGGTGGCGGCATATTCGTTATCTAGCAGTTAAAATTGATTGCAACTTAAAAATGGAACTCCCAAATTTTGATCGAACAATAACTACACGTATGCCAGTTGCCACATACAGGTTTTGACTTCTGCACTATTGCTAGCATGGTCGTCGGAAAGGGGGTTCAAGGGGGGACTTTGCGCCCTAGATTTTGAAATTTGATACTTTCCTTATCATTTTTTGTGGAAAAATGGTCTTATGCTAGATTTGGGCAAAATAAACTTTCACCGTGGCTGACACCCCCGGAAAAATTCTTTTGTTCACCTCTTGGAAAAATCCGCTGATGGTCCGTCCCGCGAAAAAATCCATCCGACCCCCGCAGGAGCAGATTTGGAAGAAATGTGTACACAGCAATATTGCCTCAGAAAACATTTCTTTGATTTGAATTTGGACAGATGTACAATTAAGTGAAAACTCGAGTCATTGACTCACCATAAATCACACTCGACTTGCGTTTTTGAATTTCTCAAAAAAAAAACAGTTTTATTTTGGAAGGTTTACTCGGGTTAAGTTTCAAGGTTTAACTCAGGTCAGATAAGGCTTGGAACGACAACGATATGTAAAATATTGTCACGGATTTGAAACATCAACGCCAAAGCCTCAATGCATTTTAATTGAATATATTGCAAATGCTTCGTAGTCGACCTGGACTTGCACGTAGGAGTTCTCATATTTTACGTTTAGATCAAGGGTCTCCAAGTGTTTTTGTCCAAGGGTCACATGAGCTGATAGAGAACATTTCGAGGGTCGAACGTCTTACGTAATGTGATTGTTTCGGGATATGTTGCATTCTACCAAAGCAACAAATTTTTCGTGAATATATGTTTTTTCATAATTGACAAAATGGCTTCGCGGGCCGGACGAAATGGCTTCGCGGGCCGCATTTGGCCTCGAGCCATAGTTTGGACACCCCTGGTCTAGATATATGACTCGTGACTCGTGCCGCTTCTAAATTGTATTGATCAACACATTTTGGACATATTTTATAGAATTGTTTATCGCAACTTTCTTTGCTGCAAATACAAAACATAAAGTATCCATTCTCTGGTAACGCCTCCCAAATTAGCGCATGTCCTTCATTACCTGTTGCAGGTTGCCGAAAGAGAAATACATTCTATTTTCGTTTTCAGGGGCGTATCAGGAAATTAGGCAGAAGCCCGAATATGCTGGTGGGGGGGCGACAGAAGTTATTGAACTGTTGAGGTTCTTTAAGGATATTGCAAAACACACGTACAACGCGGATTTTTCTTGCTGCGTTCACAAAATATTTTCTGGCTGCTGGGAAAAGAAAAAATTTGCTTTTGTGTAAACTAAAGTTGTTTTCACTGTTCAGTACATAGGAACATATGATGCCACGATGTTTTCGGCCCAAACAATAAGCGACGGCTGATTAAACGCGGATGAAAACTGAAATGCATCAAATTAGTCGTTCTACTGTTGATTGGAGAGTAGTCTTAGAAATATTAGCCCCACAAGACAAAATTAACAAAAAATTGTAACGAAAGGAGCCTAATTCGAGATTCAAGATTTAATAACTTCTGATCACCACTCACCAGATTAATTTAAATTATCAAGATTTACCCATCGCCAACGTGTGCGTTGTTAAAACAAGCTGCGACAATTTAGCAAGACACCTCCCAAGCTCAAACTTTTTCTATGGCCTCCATGATGAAAAACTATACAACAAAACAAACCAGTGGGCACACTACGGCAAACGTCCACAAATTTCTTGATTCGTTTTTTTTGCACATCCATTTTGGTTGATTATTACTTACGCATTCCTACAGTCTAGCAAAAAAACAAGCGGCTTGCTAATAACAACCTATAATGTCTCTGAAGATGATGGACGTTCCTTTTGTGCTATCAGTGTTTTGAGGTTCTATCACCTTTGGAGTCATTAGAGATCTACAGCATCATGCACTGTTAGGCTGTCTTTAACAATGAAATGTGTTATATTCTCCTGAGAATTTTGTGCAACACACCCTACTTTATACAGGAGAGAGAAGTAAGATATATGGCAAAGTGAGGCAATGCTATATTTTATCTGGGAAGTTCTGAAACTATACGACTTGATTAAGATTTCAATGAGACATAATCTGAAATATTTAGGTGATTTAAATAAATGTTCCGTTTTTCAGGAAAAACAAATACCACTCCATTACCAATCCAAGCTGCCTAGATAATTTGCAGAACATCACAAGCAGTCTACTGCTGGCAACATACATTTATCGATCAGAATGTGGATCAGAACCGTCGCCAGGAAGTCTTCAATAGGGGGGGGGGGGGCTATACGTTTGTGCAGGCGAGGCTTGACATTCTAAGATATGACAAACCTCCACTGATTTATAGTGTTATATTTCAAGTTGGGAGGGGGTTGGAGCTTTGTTTGGGACGGGTAAGCCCACCAAAGCTCCCCCATGGCGACGGGACTGATGTGGATGTTCATACAGAGCAGAGACATCCAAAGGGCTATAGGTGTAGCGGATAATTCTCTATAGCAGGGGTCTCCAAACTACGGCCCGCGGGCCAAATCCGGCCCGCGAAGCCATTTTGTCAATTTACGAAAAATTTGTTGATTTGGCAGATTTAGAAAAATAGCATATCCCGAAAATCACATTACGTAAAATGTCCGGCCCTCAAACTATTGTGTAATAGCTTATGTGGCCCTCGGACGCAAAAGTTTGGAGACCCCTGCTCTATAGTATAACACGGCAAAATGTTTTGTTAAGGGCTCACTTGAAAATAAAATGGTGAAGTTACGATTTTTTTCTACTTTTTTTAGCTATATATCATTACGCCTCAACGCGGGGCATTAATACACTTTGGAGGGCGTGGCAAGACATACAGTACTGTAGAATATTGCCACGACTAGAAACGTTAAAGAGCACTGGCCTGGAAAAAACAACTAAACCAAAAAATTATGTAGGTTTTCGTGAAAGCAGTGACGCAAATGCATAAATGTTTAAACTCGAAGCAGGCGCGGAAGACAAACATTTACTATTATCTCACTATATCTCACTATTTGTGATTGAACAAACGATATGTGATTATTTGATTTTAACTGAAATACCTGTTGCGGGAAGGTAACCGAACAAAAAAGCGCCCACAATGACCCAGAGTTGAAGAATGGCTTGGTTTTCACGTCGTTGTCGCTGCTTCGTACTTTTTCTTGCTGCTTTGCTAGAGCCAATGACTTAAACAAGCAATAAATGCAGTTCATACACAGAATCTTACTTGCATGTGTCTACAGTTAGTTTTGTAGTGGGTGATGAATCTTTTGCAAAATATACGTTTTCTGACGCGCGGTGTTAATAACTTACACCACAATCCACAGGATTATATCCCAGCTTCCATTTTTGGCACAAACGAAAAGGACACGATATGCAATGAAATTTAATAAGTAAGGATTTGTAGGGGGAGGCATCCACGATTTATCAAACGAAGAACCATTTGTAACTCTGTAGTTTTTTGCCATTCCAAAGCGGTCTATTTCTCATTATTTTAATCCACAAGTAAATTGCATTTCAAGTGAACATTTTGGCGAGCTTAAACGGAAAACATTTCACCTCACAGAACCAAGAGCCATGGGGTTGCTCTGTTGATTTGAACTTATTTTCTACATTCAAGAAAATATCGATTTTCCAGTTCATCCGCAATTTCTCATTTTATTGGCAAACTTTTTGGATAAAAACCAATATCATCGAAGCTCAGAAGTGATCTTTGAGGTGCTCAATCTACTGAGTTCATCATCATATACAAATACTGTTTTCTCTGCTTTTGAAAAAAACGTTTTCGAGAAACATGCTAAACAAAACAATGTGAAGGGTGATAGAAAATGCAAATGAAAAAATCGCGTAGTAAAACAACTTGCTGGTTGACTAGACTGCGTGCACTTGATGAAGGCTCAAAACAGCGGTTACTTTGTAACAAGCACCAGGGTTGCCAGATGAACATTTCAATAAAAAGCAAAACAATGCTAAAAAGAGGCCAGAAAAAGGCGAAACCAACTGTTTAAAGGCCAGACAAAACCCAAACTTTATTTGCGGTATTGCCTCTTCTTTACCACAAAAAACATCTAAATCACCAGAATATCAAAAAAGTTTTCTTCGAAATTAAGATTAAATCTTGCTTGGCGTTGTACTGGAGCACTGATGTTTCCCTGACTTTTCATGGTTTGTGAAAAGATTGCACACTTTGGGTAAAATGGTGCCACAGTTTACATACTAGTCCATCGGCAGCTTTCTGCACAAACGTCTCTCCTATTCACTGCAGTACTTACGATCAGAATCATAAGAGCCCTTCTACTTCGACGTAATAATCGCATTTCTATCGCGAAGACGCAGACCTGCCTGCAAGCGCTGAGGGTGTTTAGTGCTTACAACACAATAGACGCTACATGGTGTAGTTAATGCACACGTTTCCAGTGATTACGCAAAAACTTTATTTCGAATCTATCATCCCTCAAATATTACTAATATCAGAATGCGGGCCTCTGATATAGCATTTATCACAAAATGTTTGCAAATGTGTTGCCGATAAAAACGGAAAAGCAATATTTTCCTTCATAAGAACCTATTTCAGCGCAAAAAAAGGCCAAAAAAGTTTTTGCGTAATCACTAAGAACCTATTTCAGCGTAAAAAAGGCCAAAAAAGAGCCAAAAGGCCAAACACATTTTTTACGGCCAGCCAACATGAGATGAGGCCAAAAAAAGGCCAAAAGGCCAACTAAAATTTTTTAGGCCAACCAACTTGAAACGAGGCCAAAGTTCTGAAATTTGGCCTAAAAAAGGCCAATCTGGCAACCCTGACAAGCACTCAAAATATGAGAGGTTGTCCGTTATTTCAGTTATTTCAGGTATAATTTTGTAAACCTTCCAAGAGAAACCAAAACCTACTGAGACGTCCTCCATCAAGTAAGCAGTGCTTTGACCTATATCTCCCCATAACCTAATACGTTTCAAACATCTCATTGTCAGAACGAGGTCTATGCATGAGTACTTGTTCTTATCAACACATTGACATTGACTGTCTGTCAAGTCGTCCGTTTTCATTCTTGATCGGTTAAAAAGTATTGTTAATTCTTATCTAAAACTCTCCATTGAGCACATAACATGAGTCACATAAAAAAATGGTGACTTGAAACGTGGCTTTGCTCAACTTAAATGGTTCCTGTTTGCGTTTCATATTGCATATCATTATCAAGATAAACACAGCACTACTTAGCAATGCGGTAAAAATGATAAATTCTTACTGCCCTATTTGTTAAAACGCGTTTAGTTTCAAGAGCATAACTTACATCTTGTAAAGTAATTGATCTTAGTCTTGTACATAAACGCACAAAATCATTGTGGGTGCAATGTGTCGCAATTTTCCACGAAGTTATGCAAAAGTTTGTTTTGCAAAGTGGCTAAACGTACATATGAACTAACTGCTTCTTTATCAAAAAATAGAACACACAAAATTTCCCTTTTTGCGCAACAAATATCTGATCACACTGTTTGCAAATTAAACCTTTTGCGCAACATATTTCATTGCATCAGTTTTTGTAAAATATTGTTTCCTGTATAGTATTGCACAGTGTTTGTATATTGGAAGATAGTCTTCATTGCATAATATTTGTAAATTGTGTAATATAAAATTATTTTCCATTGCATAATACTGTATTGCACAAAAGGTTGTTTAATCTGCTGCAACTAAACAAACTGAACGAACACACTGAGGAAAATGTTTGTTCGATTGTTCCTGAGCAAGAAATGTGAGGAACAGGAACAAGTAAACTGAGTAATGTGAGTCAATGTGAAGCACAAATATGCAAAAACGGTAATATTTGTGTTATTCATTTCAATTTTAAGACGTTTTCATTGCTATTTCCTTCCAAATACTTCATTTCAGTTTCAAACCTCAAAGTCAGTTTTGTTTGAGAAGTGTTGATGAGACAGTCAAAACCTGTAGTATGTTCGAACTACCTGCGCCTTCAAATCATGAACCATGATCAGCTGTACAGCGAGTGCAATTTGTAAAGTTACAAAAAAAAAATTTATCGTTCATCAAAAAAGTGTTGACCATCATTTGTTGAAATTATTACAGCTTTTATGATTCGCAGACTTTCAGTGTTCTTCGTTAGCAATCATGCATGCTGATGAAGACTGGCAAGCAGTGGATGAAGTGCTGAGCAACGACATGGCAACCGTTAGTGAATACCTCCAGACCTGGAAGCTGAACTCAGCACTACAAAAACGGTGTTGGCAGTCTTCCATCTCATCAACAAGGAAGCTAAACGTGGACTACAAGTCAACCACACCAACGAAACCCTGGCCTTTTGCTCCGAGCCCATATAGTGCGGAGTAACGTTGGACAGAACACTCACGTACTGCCGACACCTCAAGTCACTTCGCAAAAACTTGACATCACGCATTGCACTCTTGAGACGGCTCGCTGGCTCGGGTTAGGGTGCTAGAGCAACAGTGCTGCGAACAGCAACTTTAGCCCTGGTCCACTCAACAGCAGAATACTGCGCTCCTGTCTGGTGCTGCAGTGCACACACCCGCCTCACTGACCCTGTTATGAACGACGACGTGCGAACTGTGACTGGATGCCTGCGTCCTACACCAGCGGACAGCCTTCCTATCCTCGCAGGCATCCAACCTGCTGAGTTTCGTCGCAAAGGAGCCGCACACTGTCTCTAGCACGCCGTGCCATGGAGCGATCCCCTGTCCGCTCAGTGCGAATGCGCGGCGTCTCAAATCGATACACCCATTTGCTCCCGCCACACAACAACAGAAGTGCGGCGCTCTGGGCGGATCACCGATGGAACGCGTAGTTGTTGGATAACACTACGAGACTCCGTACTTTCATCCCTGACAGGGTGACAACGACCCCACCCTCCTGGAATTACCCTTCCGAGGACAGCGGTGGTTCGGCTTAACCGCCTCCGCACCGGTGTCGAACTTTTCCGCTGTTGCTTACACAAATGAGGTATGGCTCCTTCCGCGGCGTGTGAGCGTGGCGCAGAAGAACAAACCGTCGACCATGTTGTCTTCCAATGTCCAATCCATCGACCTTCACATGAACTACATGGCCTGACTGTTCTGGACGATGAGACAACTGAATGGCTGCTCAACTCCTGCCCCGAGTGCGGCCTCGCAGTGCATTGAAAGAACTCGTCCAAAGGAAGAGGAAGAATCAAGAATCATTCCTCGCTTGAAAAATGTGCGCACACCGCCTTCTTTTCCGAAGCCAGGGTGGAGGTAACACGTTTGGGTTTTGTCCAGATTGTGATTAGAACTATCCAGTCAAATCTCTCCAGTCATCAAAAGAATCCTTCCACAAAAGTTTTGTTAAGGTTTGCGGTTTGGTTGCAAGGAAAGAATCTGCTTGAAAGTTACGACTCGAATTCTTTGCGGTTTGCTTGAATACTTTGTAGCAGTGATTCCCAAACGCCATGCCGCGGCACGGTACCGTGCTGCGAGGACTCCCCTCCCATACCCCGAAGCGACAGTGCTGCACGACAGTAAATAAAAGCAAAAATTGATTTTTGGTGCTGCCGAGCAACGATCTGCGGGCCAAAGATGAGCGGACGATCATATTTTGCAATCCAGATCCAGTCCTGATTTTTAAGAACTCAGTCCGAGTCCAACCACAGTCCAAAAATTTTTCAAGTCCAACTGAATCCAGAAAATTGGAAAAATGCAGTCTTTTCACAACAAAAATGCCCCATTTCTTTTCCATCAACTCAGTCCAAATCCTGTCCGGATCCTAAGTTTTGAAGTGCTTTACACTCCGGATCTAATCCAAATTCAACAAAATTTGCTATAGTCCGGATCCAGTACAGTCCAGTCCAATCCAGTTCAATCCATCTCTGCTGCGGACCCACACTTGCACGCCGCAGAGTTCAGAAAACTTGATAGTGACAAAAATGAGCCTTCGGAAAATAAACAACTATCAAGATCATAATCGACTTCAGTTGAAAAAAAGCAAAGTTTCACTGCACTGCGATGATCATTTAGAATTTGGATTTCACTGGACTGGAGATGAACAGATGCCCAGACCGCGATGTGTGTTTGCGGTCAGAAGTTGCCCAATGAACCAATGGTTCCGACTAAATTGAAAAGATACGTCATTACCAATCACTCTAACCTTCAAACTAAAACGATGGTTTATTTTCAAAGATTGTTGCAAGCTAATTCAAGGCAAAGGAAACTCTTTCAGAAAACAATGACTGTGTCAGAAAGAGCTCAATTAGCTTCATGTGAGGTGGCAGAAATTATTGCACTTAAATCAAGTCTCATGTCCTTGCGGAATCAGTGATTCTTCCAGTGTTGCGATCGGAAATCCAGAGTGGCATGTGGGCAAAGCTTCGCACCATGACAGCAAGCAACAACAGAGTTCATGCGCCGCAATCTCTCTTACTACATTGAAAGTTTGACAAAGACTCCAATGGTTTATAGTGTTTCATATTTCAATTTGGGGGGTCTTGGCACTTTGTTTGGGGGATAAGCCCACCAAAGCACCTCCCCGCGGCGACGGGACTGCAACTGGGGTGCCGCGAAATTTTTACAGTCTTGAAACTGTGCCACCATGTAAAAAAGTTTGGGAACCACTGCTTTATAGTATGGATGTAAAAGGTATCTTTGAAAGTATTTGAAAGTTTTGTGAAATTTTATCTACTAGGTATGCTTTCTCCTCTAATCACAAAGGACGATTGCCCACAATGCACTAAAGTGATCGCGCCCTATAAAGTTAAGTTTTTTAATTTTTTAAAGGCAATGCGATTAAGGCGCCAGTGTGAATTTTATAAAACTAATTACCTGCTTTTTTACGTTTCCGATTAATGAAGATGACGACCGTGGCGGAGATGGAGGAAGCCGTGACGAAAATAAAGGGAATGTAGAAGAAAATGGAATAACCAATCACTGAATAAGACCGGAACTGCGACCACCTGCATGGCGTACGAATTGTATGGAACTTTCATTGAGAGTAGTGTTTTAAAGTCAGGTTTAAAACCATCGCTGTCATAACAAAATATAAATTTTATTTGCTGCTTGGTTTTGATAAAAGCTTCAGATGCAGTAGCGCAGCCACAATGAGGCCGAGGCCATGACCCCCCCAAAAGAACTTGTTATGATTTTTACTGGTGCTTATTATCAGTCTTCAACTGTTAGCAAACAAACGGGCAGAACAGTCGGACTCAAAATAACATCAGTGGTTGACGACGTCATTACTGACCCTTCCCGAACAACCTTCTTGGCTGCGTTACTGTTCTGATGATTCAGGTAAAACCATTTTACTTCTCAAACTTATTTCCAAGTCTTTACATGCATTAAACGTGGTCTTATGCCAATATCAAGACCTGATCTAACATCACGTAACTCCAACAATCAATCCAACATAGGAGTGTTTTTAAAAAATATTGGGTATGTTATAAGATGTGGACCGGAAAGTCAGCTTGGAGCTGCAAAATCCTAACGCAACAAACTACAGAGTTCCATGTACGAGAAAGGGCCTGAGCGTAATCTGAAAAAATCTGTTTGGGGGAAAAAGACTGAAAAAGTTAACAAAGCAGGCACTTCACATTAAAGTTCGACATATTGTAAACTTTTTAGTGACATTTTCATTGCCATTGGTTACTGTTACACAACAATTAAGCACCTTTCACCATTACCAGTATTCATTTATGCTGCAGGTTGCTTTGGCGTTCACTGTTGCATAAGACCGAGGGCCAGACCAGATTGCGAAGGGCACAAAACCGCAACCAAATGATATCCCCCAGATTAACGACACACATATCTGTGCAATAAAAGTCACAACATGCGTTCGTTGAAACGTCCGTTGCAATAGTTGTGATTAAATATGCACATACGCTACTACTCAAACATACAGTAGATGAAGTCTTCAAGCCATTGGACCGTATACAGTTAACGCAGCGGTTCTAAAGCACAGGATCAAGACCGAAAACTGTATGTGTCACGTGTTTAATTGTTTGTAGCTTAATGTTTCAGAGAGAGAATTGGTAAAACATTATGTCGACAGAACGGGTTTTCCGAGGTTGACGCAATTAGCCGAACCAAAAGCTGACAAAATGGCTACTCAACAGGGGAATATGTAACTTAACAATTTGCAGTGGAGAGCAGGGGTGTGCCGAGGTTAGATGGCGCCAGGGACAAGAAATAAGTTTGGCGCCCCATGTTCAAACCTTAGATCTTTTTGGAGCAAATGTGCTGTATATTGAAGAAAGTACTTGCAACATGTGTGGGACTTTTCGGCGACCCCATTGATTCGGCGCTCGGGGCGTTGTGCCCCCTTGGCCCCCCTCGTTACGCCCCTTTGTGGAGGAGACGAAAACGTTGAATTAGGGTTTTGGAAGTATTTTCTGTCATAATGATAAAAATATCTTTGGCATTTGAAAGTTTTCGAAAAAAAACGCAGTTTTCTTCTTTTCTTCTGTTTATGAGTTCTGGTTTTTGTAGCAATTTACCATTTGGTATCTTAGTTGCAAGTAGTTCAAGTAAACAAACTTGCCAGACATTTCACCCATCGAATTTTTTAGAGGAAACTTAATTTTGTGAAAAAGAAGATTTTAGAAAATCTAAAAATGAGACTTTTTTGGTTTAGACCAAACCGTTTGCCATTGACGGACTTTGGTGAGCAGATTTGGTAAGGATTAGAAGTATCCTTAATAAGAGAAGTGCTATGGTATCGTTTAAACGTATTAAGAAAACGAGGTTTCTCTATTCGTTTTTGCTTTTTCAGCAAATGATTTGTTTTATTCAAAAACTGTTCTTCAAATAATTTGTTCCTTTTTTCAGTCAATTTTTGGTTTAAACAGCTTAATAATACTACGATCGAGAATCAGTTTCCAAAATATAATGTCTAAGGTGTATGGGGTGAAACGTTCTTTTGAAAAAGGTACGAAAAATTAATTATTATATTGCACTTTTCTTAGATCCAAAGCCGTTGCCCTAATATTTTTTCGAATGCAACATTGGAATGCTCGAGAAAAATCTTTCATGAATTGGTGTTGCTCCTTGAAAATTAAGATTTTGGGTGCATGGTTTAGAAATGGGCATTTTTTAGTATGTTTCTGTTTGTGATTTCTTTGGCAAAACAAATAAAGAATTTGTTACTTGTTTAGAAAAAGAATGTTAAATATTATATTTTCCGCTCCATACGTTCAATCGCTCGAGAAAATCTCTGGATTCTGATGGTTGCGTAGAACTAGTTTTTTCAATTTATTTCATTTTGTCTAGGAAGAAATTCAGGGGATTTGTGTTGAGGGCGTAAATCATGTGACGTGGATGTTTTTGGATATTAAATTTGAACGTGGTTAGTTGAAGGTTTATTAGTCATTCAACATATTTAATCTGCATGTATATGCACACTTGCAGTAGGTTGGGGTTTATGGGCTAACACCGAGATTAGCCTATATAGACGCACTTTGTGTTGATTTTTGGCTTAATTGCAGAAGCTAAGAACCTCATGCTGATACAGTAAAACCCAGCCTGCAGACTTCATTGCTTGCTTCGGGTTTGCTCGATTGGGGTGTACTCCCCCAATACCCCAAAGCAAAACTCTTTGTTAAAACCGCGTGTTCAGCATTTCGTTTATAGAGTATTTTTGCACATGTTTAGTCAGCACTAGAGACCAAAGTACCTTCGCGTGGATCTTCTTAATTTCGTGATGTCGAGTCGGAAATACAATCAAAAAGAGGCGAAAACATGAAAAGCAGACAATGTGCAGAGAAGTCACCACGGAGGTGAAAACGTCCCCTCCCCAAAGTACCTTAAAATATAAAATTCGAAACAGAACAATCAATTACACTCCATTGCAAACATTTTCAGCTCTGTCATAAAACTGCATTGTAAGCATTTACCCACAAAGTTACGCAACACCACTCATCGAGTCAAACTTCTGAAGTTTCATCAGTGTGTGCGAATCAGATGTGAAACCTACAAAATGCGTCTATTATATCAATATCGCGTTACACGCATGTTGTTTGAGTCACAAGCCGAGACAGAAACGATTCGTGTCTGGTTCGAGTCCATCAAATGTCACAGAGTCGATCCGAACCAGAGAAATTTTTGAAAAAGCTTGTCAATATGTAGCTCAAGTCCAATGCGGCTCAATCAAAATCGAACTTTGTAAATCGTAGAAATATTGTTATAGTCGCGGTAATTAAACGACTATATCAAGCAGAGTTACTGATGTTTCCTGTTGGATGAGTTGTAGGTTGGAATCAAAACTCAAACCCTTGACTCAAGTTGAGTCAAGTACTACCCATGGCTCGAATGACGTAAACATTTATTGCTGGCAAAGATACTTCCGTTGAAATTTTGCCTAATCAGACATTTTTCATCTGCATATGGGACCGAAAGCAGGGTCCAGCTAACGTACTCATTAACGACCGCGCGAGCCACTATAGTGGCTCC
>Ga0210059_1003281_pt1 | contig 25792 bp, 15 predicted proteins | sample Ectturendosymbi2_FD_188042 | JGI IMG/M metagenome (GOLD analysis project Ga0210059, IMG submission 188042) | Ecteinascidia turbinata endosymbiont from Florida, USA - Sample 2 (SPAdes) (version 2) | ecosystem: Host-associated > Tunicates > Ascidians > Unclassified | place: Key West, Florida... | reverse complement strand
CCAGCTTAAATATGAAGCGTTGCGGGGAGCCTTTAAAAAGAGGTCAGGCATTTGCTTGTCAGCAGCCTCCTCTCACAGTCTTAAGGCAGCTTTAAAAACTCCGTCATTGCAATCAGTTTCGTCCAGTGAAAATGCACCAGCGTCTCTGTGACCCCTCAATGGCATTTCTTGGCGACCGCAAAATTCAATAGTTCTGATGATATGGGAAAGACGATTTCGATTTTCCTCGACAGCCTTCTGTCGACTGCTGTTTGAAGCATTTCGTACATCTCTGGATTTGTCGGCACCTGTCTGCTCAAAGTTATCGAACATGGTTGCACATAATTTATGATAGTGACAGTTTTGGTGATTATTGTAATGTTCCTTTGCCTTTTTATAATTGCAGTGTGGTCCCGAAACTAATGAGCCGGGTGGTTTTGCGCTACGACTGACAGTCTGAGGAGCAAACACAACGCACCATTTACAAAAAGCTCCATTGTAAATATTACTGTACGCTAACCATGTAAATTCGTTTAACCATTGCTTCTGGAAACTTCGATTTTGAGCACCAACTATTACATATGGAAACGAGAAACCTGAAGGAGGGGACCAGCAATTAAACAATACCTTTCGTCGATCAGCATCAGTCAGGGGAACTCCAACGAAGTTACCAATATCATTTTCACACTGAATACTTGACTGGCAGACCCTGAGCACGAGCTAGTGTCATTTCTATCTTTTTTGCAAAAGTCTCTTTCTCTTGACGGATTCCTTTTCCGCTTGCGTTGTACAACTACAAACTTATCCATTTTTCCTCAGACTCTCCTGACTATCACGGTACCCGAAATTCGAACTACAGGAAGAACAACTCCAATCGTAACGCATTGCGCAACACGTGCAGAGTTTCTACGCAGGGTTGCCAGATCTACTTTTTGCCAAGCGTGCAAATCTAGTCCAGAAAAGAGCCAAATTCTAAGACAAGGAGCCAAAAAAAGAGCCAACCATTTTTTTCCAAATTTATCAGCATTTGCAAAGTCATATGAACCCATATTTATCAATTTATTAAATGGTAATGTTCCTCAATCACAATTGCAGCGTAACAGCAAAACAAGTACAGTACGTGATCAAAGATCGTAAGAGAACAATTTAATTTCCCTGTGTAGCCATAAACTGAGATAAATTTACCCTCGATAAGTGCTAAAGCGATCAACCACAATCAGAACAAAACCAACAAACACGTGCACCACCTACAGTAAATAACAGTAAATTAGGTAACGTAACAGTTCTCATTGCTATCTCTACAACTGCAGTAAGTAACAGGTGTTCTGATGAACTTGCTTTCACATTAGCTTAGAAACTCAAAGCATCCTAACAAAATTTTGTAATAAAAAACCTTCAAAATATAGAAAATTGGTAAAAATCTGAAATCAATTAGTCAAAAATGTGAAAAATTATGGTTTCTCAGACAGGACCCAGGGTGGTCAGATCTAATCCTTGCAAGGGCCCAGTCTATGCTGGAAAAGGGCCAAAAAAGAGCCAAAGGGCCAAACAAAAATTTTGGGGCCAGCAAGTGTTATTTGGGACCAAATTTCTGAAATTTGGCCCAAAAAGGGCCAACCTGGCAACCCTGTTTCTACGTTATAGCATGTATGAAGCGGTTTCTCTCAATGCCATTATGACTCATGAATCGCAATGTTTTCATCGCAAAGCGACATTCAGCGAGGGTTTCCTATAGTCTTAGCACGATTTGCTTATTGCAATTGAAGTGTAACACTCGTAACGTAACAAGGTAACAGATCACTACACCACTAATTATAATCGAAATCTTTATATAGCTATGTATGCATGTGCGGAATTGTTTTGTGTTTTAACAAATATCAGCAACAAATTTGTGTTCAGGCGATTTCCGTTGAAGGGGGGGATCTAGCACCCTCAGCTCCCCCTGCGTGCGCCCCTGCGCACATATAGGCTTATGTTGAAAGTGAGGACATTGTTGTCAGAATCTAATAATTGTTAAGTTTCCTCTTTACGTATAGTGAATCTGTTGACAATAATAAGCTCTAAGTTTTCTATAGGCTTTAGAGGAATCAGCCGACTGGGCTCTGCTTTCATCTTTTTGTGATGATGCAAACTTGCGCATATCTGTATTCAAGTAACTTCACTCCACAAGTGAAAGAAGCAAGGAATCAATCACAAATTTTTAATAGGAAATCGATGTCACGTAACACTACGCATCGTCAGTCCTATCATCTTATTCAAATAGAAATTCTATTTAAATGAAATGATAGGACTGAGGATGCGTAGTGTTACGTGAAATGGATTTCCTATTAAAATTTTGTGATTGATTCCTTGCTTCTTTCACTTGTGGAGTGACGTTACTTGAGTGAATCTGTTGTTGATCAAGATCTCAGTATATGTAAACATAAAAAAAAAGTTTGGAAGTCAAAGCTTAGTGACAGCATTACAGCTTGTTTGGATACAAAGAGGTGCAACGTTATTGTAAAATTTTCTCAACACTTAAAACCGCAAGTGAGTACTATTGCATGAGAAGTTCCACAAATATAATCGATTCGTTTAGTGCTTGATGAACGCGGTTACGCGCAAACCCTTGGTCGTACCATTAAATCAATCCCCGATCCTGGCAAAAGGATGTGCAACTGATTCTTGCCGATAAAACAACAGGAAGTCCTGTTTTGTGCTACTGCGTCATAGATCTCATGACTGAGGTGACCAGACTCGTGATACCGGTGCTGGCGACTTTTAGCTGTTGGATTGCTTCTTCATCCATCGGCAGCGTGGTTGTCATCAGGAGAGGTAGTTTACAGTAGAATTTGTTGCCGTAACGGAGTTTTGGCCCTAATATTCGCATCCACGTCGTCTTGCCGGTGAGTGTCGTGTCGGTATTGGCCTGTCGCTGTATAGATCAGTGGTTCTCAAACTTTTTCGAGCCGTTACCCAAATCAAGGTAGCGATTAGGTCTTATTACCCACAGTATTTCGCAGTGACCGCTCATGATACAGACCAAAATTGTGGTTTTGTTTCCGCATTACCCCCCGAAGAATTGCATATTACACCGGGGGTGGAATTTACCCCCATTTTGGGAACCACTGGTATAGACTATTGTGTTTTTTCGTTTGTTTCATGAATAATGCACCGCTCGCGTTCTTCTGCAGTGTGCACTTTAGCTCTAAAACACGGATATCCAACGTGCGACCCGCGAGCACGTTTAACATGGCCAGCGGATTTGATTTCAGATTGTGTTGCATACGGTTCTCGGTATTTTTAACATTAACCTCGGATCCCAAGTACAAGTAGTAAGCCAGGTCTGTAGAGATTCCCTCTACCTGACAATGCTATAATCATAATTTAGGCAGCATCCAAATATTTGTGATATTTCGTGGTGAGGGCGGAAGTCGCTTTGATTTATCGACGTGTTTGTGGATGACAATAAGGGGCGTAATTTTCTTTTCGTTACTGTTGGATGAACATAAGCGCAGCGCAAGAGTCAAAGTATTTGGAAATTGTAATAGTATTTTAGGCCTTACAGCCAGTCCCGTAGCCACGGGGGGCTTTGGTGGGCTTAGTCCCCCAAACAAAGCCCCAAGCCCTCCCCAGTTTGAAACATGAAACAGTATAAGTTAGTGGAATTTTTGTCAAATCTGAATGTCAATCCCCCCTGCACAAATGTAAATCCCCCTGCGCAAACATAAAGCCCCCCTATTGACGACTTTCTGGCGACGGTTCTGCTTACAGCATTATTACACGTGTTTCAAGACCTTTTTCATGGTTCTGCATTGCTCACTACACCAACTTCTAGCAATGTCATGGTTACGGTGCAAAGTATGGCTTTAGACGTTTAGTGGAACTATGGCGGCAAACGTGATGGTTCTAAAAATCTTTTACTTGCAGACTTCCTTCGAGTCGACATTATTTTACTGTTAAATAGTGAAATTAGTAAAGACATGTTAGATAAAATACTTTGTGCATACGCGTTATATAACTGTTGTTTGTGACACAGACAAATCTAGGGAGGGGTGAATGCATATATCATCCCTCTTGCCAAAATATTGGGAATGATATCCCCAACCCCTGTTTTTACGTTCCTGATGAACATAACATATTTTCTCCAGTTTTGCAAATACAGTGTAGTGGTTAGAGGTTCCTGATCTGTTAACCACGATGAGACGGCGTGCACTTGATAATCTTTATTTTTCCATAAGTTCAAACGGGGAAACACAAAAGACAGGCGTCTCGAAGACTGAGAAATAACGACGCTGGCTCTCATACGTACATGTTGTCTCTCAAGCATCTGACTGTTACTCTTGTTGAATGCGTTACCTTCATACTGCTCAATTAGTCGAAGTCAGGGTTGCCAGATTAATTTTTTCAAAAAAGGCCAAACCTTCAGTGAAAAAAGGCCATAAACGACCAACAAAATTGCTGAAAAAAAGCTAAACACAATTAAAAAAAGCCATAAAAGTGCCAAACCCTTCACTTGACAAAGCCAAATTTATTAAACAATTTGCCTCCTCACAACTCAAATTCACACAAAAATACATCTTGGGTACTCACAGCGCCTTCACCAAAAGCAATTAATTCAAAATTATTTTTAGAATTTGCCACTTATGACAGAAAAATGCCAATGTTTTTTGTTTTTCAAAAACACCTAAATAAAAGTATATATGTGAAAAATCAACAGTTAGTTTAGCATCATCACTCAAATTTGGAACACGTCAAAAGCAGAGTTTTCTGTTTACTGTAACAAGTCAAAATGAGTTAAAATAGAGGTTCATTCTAATTTTGTGCTGACACTGAATACAATGGCACTGGGGTGGCCAACCTGTGGCTCGCAAACCACATTTGGCTCTTTGCCCAGTTTCATGCTGCTCTTGCGTAATTATATAGCAGAATCCCACTAAATAACATGCATAACAATAAATGCCTTATAAAGTTCTGTCATTATCTTGTTGGTGGTGTCAAAGGTGTGAGGGCTATTCAATGTGGGATTCAAACACTTGCGATATTTCAAAATTTGTCAAAAACAGAAGATCATGTGTAGTTTTGCCAAAGAAACATCCAGAGTTTTTTTGCAGGCAATCACGAACTCATCGTGAAACAATGCAGTTTTCTATCGCCAATGATAAATGATTTCACGGCGGGTTTATTCCTTGAAGCAAGCGAGTTTTATTGTATCTTAAATGCCCATATTTTCGTAGCTCGTTTGAAATGCAACAGTTCATTGGAGTCGTTGTTTATTTGGCTTTTTCATAGCTATGGGCGTCGGAAGGATGGGCATGGAGCTTTGGCCCACCTGGAGTTTGAAATTTTACATTTTCCTGTAACATTTTCAGCGGTTGTTTTCATAGTTTCGAGATGGTAAAATTAAATTTCACCACCATTTCCCCCGTGGAAAAATCTTTTTGGGAACCTCTGGAAAAATCCACTATTGACCACCCCTAGAAAAAATCTTTCCGACGCCCATGGTCATAGGATGCCAATATCATGCGGACAAGACAAGGCCTAAGTGGAAAGGCCAAGCAACAGAATCATGTGTCAAAAACATGCCGGAGAAAAGCAAAAGACGGCGGTATCGTAATGCAAAACGACAACAAGTAGCTGACACCAGAACATCGAAACCAAGCAAGGCTAGGACAATCAAGACAACATTTCAAACTGTGTTCTGTTACATAAAAACAGATCAGAACTAAGAAGCTAATATCCAAGACCCTACCTACCGTAGTAATAAATATAATAAATCTACATGACATCTGCTCTATCTGATCCCAGCATCTTTCGGCCGCCTAAAACGTGGTTTTGACGTGGTATAACTGGGCCTGGTGTAATGAACAACTTTGTTGGTGGAGGGTGCACTTTGCTACTATAGTAACAAAAACATTTGCCAGAAAACTTCTTAGTTCTGCACGTAAATGACCGTTGCCTGTCCAACTCTTTATGAAACCGACGAAGTTTGATAAAAATACATAGAGACCGTAGAAACCTATCCCCACAAGATGAAAAGTAAAAAGTACCTTTTTATAGTAAAAGAAACATGATAATATCGTAAGACCTTGTCCTTTTCAAGCTTACCGTAGTCAATCCGATGCAGCGAGTAACTTGACAATAATTGTTTACAACTTTAGTCTAAATTGCATGCTTCGGGATTGCTCAATCTTACGAGGAAGCACAATCACATAAAAGTTCTTTTACCCGATTAGAAGGTCAAAGTGACAGAAGTTTGCTTTTGACAATGAAGTTTTTTTCAAGAATACTTTTACACGGAATTTAAATCGATTGGCAACAAAACGTTGAATAAATTCGCCAATTTCAGGGTGAATATCGCAATAAATCTCGCAGGATAAGATGAACTCACAAATAACTAGAAGTACTGCGTATTCGGCGCTACCTTCATATTAAGAGTTAAAGCATGCTTCTTATTGAAATAACAAAAGTAAGCTATATCAGTGCTCTTCAACAGGGGTTTCGCAAAACATGTAGTGGGATTCCGTGAGTTTGGGGGGTTCCGTGAGGGTTCCTCGTTTTTTAGGGGAAATGATTTCTTCCTTCAGTATGATGATGCGTCATTATGTAATTTTCAGATCACCATGCCACATTCAGACTCCAAGTAGGCCAGTTAGTTGTACAGGAGGTTGAATGCAAGTAGCGGAACTAGAAATATTGAGTTGTTGCGTCACTTGTTGTTCACTGTTGTGCAATGAAAGAAGAACGTTATTGTTGCATCATAGTTGTTCGATGTCGCCGATATACAGTTCGCAGAGTAGTAGAGAGTAGACAACGGACTGGAGTTGTTGTTCAGCTTTTGTGGGAATAAAGTAAAAACAGTGTGAAACCCAACTTTTTACTATTTAGTCAACCCAGATGAAGCAAAATAGCGTCATTTTCTTATATGAAGCGATATAATAACAAATGCGAAGGTATGGACGGTAATGAGGAATCTAGTTCAACTGTAAATGAGGCACCTAATCCGAAGGTGACCAAATGTAATTCAATTGCCAAGATTAGAAAATCGGACGACACATACTTCAGATACGGGTTATTTTCCCAAAATCTGAATGTAGAAGATACATTAAAAAAATGCAAGAACAGCCGAGTCATTAAATTTCTTGATTTTTAACTTCTGTAATAACTGTTGATATGTTGAAGTGTCTAATAACGAAAAATTTGATTTTCTTGCAAGTAATTCGTGTTTTTCAAATTTTTGTCAATGGGGGTTCCATGACAACGCAAAAGTATATCAGGGGTTCCACGATGACAAAAAGGTTGAAGAGCACTGAGCTATATCATGCAGTTTGAAATGGCGGAAGAATGAAGACGTTTCATTTTAGTGAAGTCAGTACAGTTCAGGGATATGCACTGCAGTGTGTTTGCGGTATATTGAAGTGTTTATTCCATTTGGAATTGGGTTTTGAGGACATACATTCTCAAAACCGTCAAAATGTGTTTGGCTTTCAATTTCCTCTTTAAGAAGATACTTCAACAAATACTTTGCTAATAATTTAAATAAACCCTGCTGATTTAATAATGCTACAAACAGGTCGTCAGCATTGGAATATGGACATTTTAGCTGATTTTATTTCAAGGCTTTGTCCGCGCGGCTTTATTCCTGGCGTAAATGTGAACATATCTGCAATGAGGGAGCTATAGGAGAGCTCATGGCTATTGGATAATGTATTAAATGTTGAATATAATTCTACGCCACATGGTTTGTTTGGTGTTTACTGCGATATTGCGTGAAAAACAGATCATCATATGTTCTTATAAACACTACGTGGGTGTGGTAACGTGAAAGTTCGTAGTTTCCGAAGAGTTATTGTGCTTGCAATGTGGTTAAAATTGAATAACCTTTCTAGCGATTCAGATGGCTGTTAAGTTTCTTCAGGAAAGAACTCAATGAACCATGGACAGCACCCAGGTGCAGCTGCTAAATAAAAGGTTCGTCGAAAACGATTTTTCCACACTTTGTGGCTTGTTTCTTTCAGTGGATCTCTCTTGGCCCTGCGTGGTCAATGGAACTAAGATACAGGATAACAAACGTTGCAGGCAGGACAGATACAATGTGCACAGACAAATAGTGGTCTTCATTACGTTTCAGGGCATGATTAACTACGTATAAATACTTCTTTCTTCCAAGATTTGTCTATAATAACGTACGGATTCAGTCATAGATGCGGCCAATAATTTACATTGATATACCTGGCACATTTTTGCAAAAATGAACGAATATCATCAAGAAGAATCTTTTAACTGAAAATTTCTGATTTATCTGTGTGTAGCTGACTTGTTCCCCTTTGTAAAATTAAGCTATACTCCAGTAAAGCCCAGTAAGTTTCTCGTAATCTCCGAGTTTGCCCAGTTTTGTTCGCAGACATACCCCTTGATGTATAGACGGCTAAGATAATGTGTGTATGCAGCAATGGTGTTGCTTAAATGTGATGTGCAGGTAGTTGAGGAAAGTTTTTTCCTTTTTGTCTTTTACCACTCACCTTAAAAATGTTCAGCTTAGCATACTGACACAAGGACATGAATTACAAAAGACTTCATTCCCATTAGACTTCATTTGACTAGACTTCATTCCCAAAAGACTAGACTTCATTCCCACTCAGACAGTAGCCCAATTTATGTTGCCAATGCAAGCATTCAAAAATTAGCAGAGTTAGGTCCTCCGACTTGAAAAAGTGCTTTTCGTACAATTACCTTTGTCAACTCGCCAACATCACAGAACGAACAAGATGAGCTAATAACAATAAGTAAGCAATTACCACTACCAGACATGGGGTAATCGTAATCGTAATCCATTACACTTTTCTGAATAATCCAGATCGATTGAACTGACTAAAAATAACATGTAATCGTAATCGATTACTACCAATTTAATCGTAATCGAATTGCTTTCGTGATTACACTTGGAAATCTTCACGCTAGACGTCACTGCGCGGTTTTGGCGGCTGGATTTCCTCCCTTATCATCGGGTCTTATGTTTACGTCTCGAGGTAGGTCGTGTGCGCGTGTGATCACGTTAAATCCAGGTAGTCCAACGGCAAGCACAGCGTTGCAGCGAATTCTCGCTTGGTTCCAGCTGGCCTTCCTTTTGGGCGCCAGAAGTAAAGTAGTGTGTCTAGTGACACGTAGCAACAAAAATAAGAGCTTTGTTTGAAAACGAGTAGACACTTCAGCAACAGAAGAAATGATTTAAATTACAAAAAGAGGTGGTGGTTTTATTTATGCATATTCAGATTGGACGTATAAGTGCTGCATTATGTTATGGATGTCATTATTGCAGTAGTTTTTATAAAATAACTTTTTCCAGAGAAATAAGAAAATGGAACTTTTGATTTGCCACAGTAAACATGTTGACTTCTATTAGTTCCATATATATGTAATGGCAGCAATGTCAGTAGTATGTGACCATTTGGATTCTGACACAAATGAGCTCACTTTTCCCAGATTTGGTAGGAAGAAGTACGGAGTAAATGATCCGCGCCAGATTCGATTTGCTAACGTTGCAACCTCTTTTGTGGCCGGCACACACAGCAGTTTCATTTCTTTTATTGAGGCAACGGAATTTAAGGACATGTGACAGCCGTTGATGTGAGGGTTATCATCCCGAGTCGAAAGCACCTTTCCACAACGCTGATATGACTGACATGTCAACACAGATCCACCACATTTTGGCAATAAACAGTGAACTTTCGTTGACCGTTGAGATTTGGCCTAATATACAGCAATATTGGCATATACGAGTAGATGCGCAGGTACAGGGTGACACAAAAAAAACGTTCATCACCAAAAATCGAATAACTTCCAAAATTTTATTTAGACTGACACAAAACTTCAGCTACATTAGGTCAAGCCTGTGTAGCAGACATCTCCAAAGTTTCAAGTCTGCACTTGAAAAACTCTGTTTCACTGGCGCTCAAAAAATGTGCTCCAAATGAGCTCCCCGGCGCTGCAGGCACATTAGGATCCGACGGGCAAGTTCTCGATGACCCTCCCGCATTCCCCGCTTGGGATCGCTCTTATTGCTGCCTTCAGGTCAGGGATAGTCTGGGGGTTGTTGCCATACACCCTGTCCTTAAGGTATCCTCACAGATAAAAATCTGGGGGGTTCAAGATCGGTGAATGCGGCGACCACTGCGGGTCACACCTGCGGCTGATCAGTCGGTCAGGGAAACGCTGCTGCAGCCATGCCAATGATTCGTTTGAGGTGTGGGGGATGGCACCATCCTGCTGGAACGACTGGAGGACCCTGACGACACCTCTCCGTCGACCAAGTGCTGTCCAGAACTTGCCAAGCACCTGGACATATCGCTCGGTGTTGATTGTCACAGACCGCTCGTTGTCGTTCTCGGGCTGTGGACAACAGAGTCTCTGACAGCAGTAACGTTGTGTGGTGTCCTTGATGATTTCGGTCGTCCTGAGTGTGATTGTTTGTTAGTGTCTTTACGATTGAGGTTATGCACAGTCCCGTGGGTTCTGAGCTTGTTGACCCATCTGTAGATCAATGAGTGGACAGGAAATTCACGACATCCAAACCGTTCTTTGAATTGCCGTTGAGCTGCGTGGATAGACTTCTGCCGAAAATATGCCTCAAATATAAATATCTTTTGCTCAGTAGTCCATGGCATCTCGAAAGTCAAATTTGGCAGACTCTTAGAACATTAATGCTACTTGGTTAATCTGAAAAATAAAAAGAATTGATTAATTATTTCAAAAGTTATTCAAGTTTAGGTGATGACCGTTTTTTTTGTGTCACCCTGTATGTTGGCATCACTATTCATTTCGCTTCAAATTGGAAGCTGCACAACGATATGCTGGCTTGCAGACGATACAAAGGCCGTCACACATATACTTACATAAGTTACATCCAGGGCCGGCGCAAACCATTCCAGCGCCCTAGGCAAGATCTGTTTTCAGCTCCCCCTCATAGGTCATGACGTCATCCTCTTCAATCAACCGTGACACGATCTGTTTCAACGTAAACAAACACATTATCTTTGCTCTTTGTACATATTAAATATGCTGGTGCGTCCTAAGCAAGGTCCATTCCAGCACCCCTCCACCCAATAGACTCTCAAGACGATTTTTTTCATCAAACTAATTTATTCGATGCATGACGAGTTTATCTGAACACCATAAATCATCAAAATGTTCTTTACACAAGCAACAGGTGTCCCAGCATTCACATAAACAAAAATTCCAGCAAAGGCCTCAAAAACTCTTTTACAGTCTTGTGTCGTAACAATCGACGACGTTCTGCATGCACCACAAAGCTCTTACATGCGCAAAGGTCGCCAATGTTAGTTATCTTACGTACCAGCTGATATCACTTTGTTACATAAATTAAGGTGGTACGTCTTTTAATCTAAATCTTACTGGTTAACTAGGCCAGGGCTTCTCAAACTATGGCCCGCAAAATGTAATTTTGTGGTTGCGAAGCAAATTGGCTTCACAAATCAGGTACAAAAGTTTTTGTAAGCTTTACAAGATAATCAAATGTAGGCCTTCGGTGAATCTATTTCTACTGCATTTTAGGGGCAATACCGTGCTTCATCTTCATGATATCAGTTGTTTACTGTGATGTCTTCCTGAGCTATCACATGATAATAATCAACCAAGCACAACAAGTTATGCGTTGTCACGTCATGATTGTTTTAACGTACTGACCAGTAATGACCTTTTTGCATTCATGCCAACACGAACGCATGCTTGTGTTTAGAATTCTAGGTCGAGTTTAGGGGCTAGGCTAACTGTTTTGATGGCACACTGTGTAGTTTTAGGCTAAAGTTACGAGCTTTATACACAGTTTCAGAAGTACTTTGGACTTTGATTCAGGAAAAGTTGAACCCATAAACCGTACTAAGTTGATATTTCAGGATGCAACGCACCTGCCATATCCAGGATGATTTTGTGGAGTTACCCTTTAACGACCGCAAAAGACGATATATTGACAGAGACTCTTTCAGCCATAACTCGCCAGGCAATAGAGCTAGAAAGGTGTTCAAACCATCTACGATTTCGGCAAGTCTTCTTGTTTCGACTGAATTTTTTTTTCAGTTTTGGGTTAGGGGTTCTCTGTGGGTGACGTACTAAATGGGTTGGTTTTTGCGTTTTTTGCTAACTTTATCTAGCCGTGGGCGCCAACCCAACGAGTCATTTTGTTGACTCAAGGTTTGTTTTGGAATTTAGGATATCATCCGAGTCTTTAGAGCCCTTGAATGATTTTCTAGCATATCTGGTTCGTCACTTTCTGAACCGCACAATTGTATTTTATGGCGCCCCTTTGGCCCAGCGCCCTAAGCAACCGCTTAGTTCGCCTAATTGTAGCGCCGGACCTGCTCACATCAAACCATGCAGATGGGTTTTGGATTTCATTCTGAGGATGTTTCAAGACAATTGTAATCGTGATTACTTTCAGTGTAATCGTAATCGGTTAAGTGATCATCTGTACATGGTCAAAGAAAGGTTGGGAACCCCTGGTCTAGATGCGGGTGCCTACGAGTAGAAACATAAAATAAATGAATAAAATACAGTATATATCAAATCGATGCTGGACAGCTGCTTACTCCGATGTAACTACCACTGAGGACTAAAAGACAGATATGGGGAGCTTTCGTATATAATAATGGCTGACGAACTCTTCAAGACTAAAAACGATGGACAGCATCAGTAACTACTCAGATTAAAACCATCCTGTCATTAATAGCACACAGCTTCAAAATCAACCACACAGCTACGGAAAAACGTTGGGAGCAGAAAAAGAAAGCACACTCCTATAATGAACAGTTAACAGTGGGTTACATTAAGAAGTTTTTCGCATAGCCTAACTTTTGCTAGCTGAAACTTCCCAGTTATAGGTCGCAAACACACACGACATACTTAATCGTATAAGGGGATCGCGCTAGTGTACACCTCTTGTTTGAGATTATTAGGGCATTGATATGCTCTAAATGTTTAAAAGAATACCTGCCACAAAAACTCTATATTTAGACTTTTGCTATCAGACCTTTTTCTCGTACAGGTTTAATTTGTCTGCTGTACAGTAGATGCAACCTAAACTCGATGATACGTTCAGAAGTTACACAAATCTCTAGATCGGTATGCAGGGGAGGATTTAGCTGATGCGAGGTCCGAGGGCCTAGGCTAAATCCACTAAGAGGAACCTCTCTACCGTTGTTACGAGAAAAAATGAAAAGCGGCGATCAATTTGCGCAAAGCCGGAAATGACGACATGAACGCTCTCCATGTACGCTCAGTAAAAATTTTCTAAATCCGTACTAGAGTGCCCCGATGACTGCGTTTGTTGCTGCCTTTGATATTCAATGACACGGAATTGTGTAATCGTGCTTGGCTGGCGCGAAAAGGATTTATAAATCTCCACAGGCGAACCAACCGATAACGCAACGGTTAAATATTTGACCAAACACATGGTCTACGTATTTTACAAGTTTCACATCTCTTTTTTCATATCTGTCCTCAAGAGTAACATTCAAAATATGCAATTTCCTAAAGCAAAACACGCTGCATATATGCGTGGCGGCATAAAGTAGTTAAAGCACAGAGGACTGAGGACCACGTTGCGATTCGCTTACCGCGGCTGTGAAACGTCACTTACATGCCGTAAAAGTTGCTGCTATTTGCAAATACGTCAAGTAAAACGCATGATCGCACGCAAATGGTTGCAACTACTAGATTCACGATTCGCTTGTATGTGACCTTTCACATTGCAAAAAAACAAGGAAGCAGTCGCGCCAAGATACAGTTTGAGGTTTAAACCTTTCGTTGTACTGTCATTATCGAAATACGTATCAGGAAATAAAAAGCTACAAACATCTAATCTAGTAAGACTGAACATAGCGCAGTAAACAATTAACAGGTTTTGTCCTGGCTTTTTTCATAGCAAAACCATCTAAGAATTTATCAAGGTTTGTTTGTCAGTTAGTTACTCGTAATCCGCAGAATGTTCAGTGCGGACAACCTCTCCTGGGACCTGGGTTCATTTTTCCGGTCATAGACCAATTTTTTTTTAAATGACCGAAAATTTTTAAGTCAATTCGGTCATAATGTCTGAAGAGGTAGTCTATCCTGAATACTGTTACGGCGAGGTTTACTACTATTATGTGACAAATGACCGAAATCTTCAGCGAAAAATAACACCCAGCCTGGGACACTGTGGGTTACAGGTGCTTGGGTTACATTTGACAGGAAGCGCCAGCGCTTATAGCAGCTGTGGAGTTGTAAGGCTGAACGTGGCTGTAGTCTGTCATTCGTGCCGCCAATCAACAAAGCAGACCAATATGAAGATTAATGTCCTCTGACAGAAAATACAGAATAAACGTTGAAACTCCTACATATAAAGCAGATCAAGCAAAGAGGTACATATCCTTGGTAAACCAACTGATACTGCAGCAGTAACCTTAAATACTGATCGATTTAAATGTTTTTTATCTTTTCTGCACTCTACATTTAAGCTTCGAAAAACACACGTAGAAACAATAAGTAGAAGAAAAAAATTTTTGTAACAGAAACAAACAACCGTTTTTGCAGACACCGGCGACAATGCAAAATCGTTTTAGTTTTGTAATGAAACTTTCCGCTTAGATGTCAAGAGTCAGACTGCTTTCTGCATCTTGCGCTTTGAAAGATGGCGCAACATGTGAGAATGAGGTGAAACCTTGTTTCGCAAATGTTGCTCTGGGCAATCTGAGAAATTATTGATGCCTTTTGCCGAAAGTAGATCACGTGATTTCTCCGAGAGTGGCAAAGAAGATATGAAGTTATTGGCTGGAAATTGATTAGAAAAAATGTTTGAACTGGCAAGATACACGATAAACATTTTAATATTTTTAAGTTGCGGAGGTGTTTGGCGGTTATCACAAACTTAGAATAAGAAAGCATGTTAGAAACTACTTTCAAGCTTACCAGCTACAACAGTGCTATTCAACCTTTTTGTCATCATGGAACCCCTGCTTACTTTCACGTTTGTCATGGAATTCCCAATGACAAAAATTAATAAAAAAAAAACAAGAAATCATTTCCCCTGAAAACGCGGAACCCTTACGGAACCCTTAAAACTCACGGAAACCCACTTCATGTTTTGCGGAAAACCTATGGTTCTGCGGAACCACGTTTGAAGAGCACTGAGCTATAATGAACGTCTTTGCACCTCTGGACGTATTTGCACCTGAAATATTCACTTCGAAAAAGAATTTTTGCAGAAAAGAGCAATTGAGTGAATCAACCAATATGTGCCACTTAAATTGTATATACAAAATGCAAAATCAAAACCAGCATATCCATGTTTAAAATTGAGCATTAATTAATATGTTTGTTGTTTGTTATCTAGCTTTATTTTACCTTCTGCGTTGTTTGCGTTTTCATAACCACGATACACATTAGGTGTTTTACCTTTCTCTGTTGTTTCTTTATACGATACACATCAAAGGTAACGCTTGATCTCCTGAATATCTGAAAACATCAGCAATCTGTAAATAGGTTAAGTGGTCCTAAGTGACGCAAATAAACTAAGAGAAGCAAATACACTAAGAGGCACATTTGTTCGGTGCTCAACTGCAGTGAAAACACTCTACTGCTTGCCTATTGCATGCTAATGTATGCTTGCCAATTGTGGTGCAAATACACACAAACCAGTATGAAGCGCTTACGAATTGCTTCAAATAATGTCTTACCGAATTATGCATTACATACCCAGAAATGTAAGTGTTCGCCCGCACCAGGTTAACCATAATGTCAAGACCTTTGATGCCTTGTTTGGGAACTATGTGCATGACTTCGTTCGCCGATACAAATCTTCACCAAACTTTTTTATCCTATTATTTCAAAGGTCTGATGCTTTTCACTAATCTTCATTTTTCCTCCATTATTTAACTCGCTTGTATGACGGTGTCGATCAACAATTGCAGTTGTTGCTGGTGCCTTGGTGTCTATTTTCTACAGCGTTGCCTTCGCGTAGCCATCTAAACCTTCTTTGTATCTCGTAGTGCACGAAAAACGGAAGTGCTGAATAGCCTTATAATAAATATCACGGCCAAAGCAAACGATACAACTGACATCTTGCAAACGTTTCGATAACTACTGTTATCATCCTCAGTGCATAGCAAAAGGTAGTGCCTCATGATTTTTTTTCTCTAAAAAATTACTTGCAAAATTAGTTGAAACTTTGATCAAAGCAATTTACATGCTTTTGTGAGCATCCCCATCCCATGAATCACACGGCATGTTGTTTCAAGCTTAAATAGGTCTGTTGCCTTTGCTAAGTGATAATTGTCAGTTAGATTTGAAGTTTTAGTGAACACAATTGTTTGAGAAAGGCGTATTTTTCAGTTTTTAACTGTCGTAGCACATGTTGTGATTTAATCATTTTATTGTTAGTTTGTTTACTTTCTCTGTCCTTGATTTAGCATTTCCGTGTTTCACCTGTTAGCATTACATGCAGATTTAAGGACTGATGATGCCTAGTTTTACGTGAAATCGATTTCCTATCAAAAATTTTCCGATAGATTCCTTGCTTATCTCACATGTGGCGAGTAATCAATAGATTTTGAATTATGTTCAAGCAGCTATCTGCAAATAGTGGGTGGTTTAGACGATCAATGAAATGTTTTTTCATCGGTGTCAAATATACCTCGTGAAAAGTCGAAAATGAGCGTGAGTCTTTAAAACTGTCCAACGAGTTCACGCTTTCTCTCATGACATAACGCATACCTTCAAAATGTTGCATTTCTATTGCCACAAGACCACATTTGTATTTTTGCTGGCTATGAAAACAAACACTTGATTTTCACAACCTTTCATAAGATTTCATTTATGCTATTGGGTTTGGGCGTTTCTTTTTACTACAAGTAAGCATCTACTTTCTTGATTTACTCTCTGAAAATTTGTGGCCTCACTGTCAAAGCACTAACTTGTAGTCTGAAGAAGTTCAGGCTAGTGAATTCTGTGATTGAGCGGTATGCACCTAACATTTGCGGACAATCCATTCTTCGAATTCCATTGCGTACAAAGGGCCATAAAGACTTATCTTGCGTGTTTTAAAGAACCCTTGGCATGTTCCATTATATCAATTTTCATTTTGAGGACGATAAGAATGCCTATATCATTTTCCTATTCGAAAAGAGCTAGGGTATGAAATGCCTCTTTTGCTCGCTGCTTTTCCTATCTTGACTGTGATAGGAATCTTACAATGCAGCAGTTTCCCCTTTGCAAACGAAAGTAATGTTGCTGTTTTTCAAAATGCTCGACATTATTTGGAAACACGCTCCGAGGCTCTTAACACGACATGGGGATATTCTGCTTGGCTATTAGACCGCCACGAAAATCAGCAGTGCCTTTTTTTCTGAATTTTTCCTGTCAACTATCAAAGAGAGACAAAAAACATTTTTGAATATTCAGATAGACCGCTTGGTACTGACGTCGATGTGGTATGAAATGTTATATTGGGAGAGGCGAGAGGTATAAGCGCTTCCTGCACAAGCTAGCAAGATTATTGCGGTGATTTGGTTGCAATCATCAAAGCAGACATTGCCCATGATTGTTCTGTTCAATTGCTGCGCACTTTACGCAAAGAATGCTCCTAAAAGCGGTTCGACGCACCTCTTTTATAGCAGTCAGCAGCTGTAAAGGCGCGGATGAATAAACGCACACACCAGTTTGCATTTGTCTCAGATATACCTGTATTTCATTATATTTTTAGGAATAGCTTTCACATTTATAACTTTAATTTGACCAAGAACACGATTTTACTCTTGCACATCAAGGCACATTGTTCAGCGTGTATGCAGAAGCGCACCTGCACCGTTTGCGCCGAACTGATAAGTGCATGCAGTTGGGCGTTTGCTCTTTGCAGTGCTTATTTTCAGGTCAACGAAAAATGGCTTGAATTACGCAACGAAAAAAAAATACACAAAACTGATTTACACTATGCTGCTACCGTAAAACATACAATTGTGAAATATTCAGCTCAAAATGATCACACTTTTACAGTTGCTGTAGGCATGTTATACGAAATGTACTCAACAACTTTTAATTTTGTGATTTCTTGACATCTGCGAGTATTCGCTTTTATGCCACTGCTAACTTCAAATGAATATTTGCATTTTCCATCGCCAAGCACATCGCTGCAACCCTTAGCAAATCAGACTTGAAAACTTGATAATAATGTTGAGATCCCAGTTCAGAGCAATTTGCATATTTTCTAGCAAACAAACCGACGAAAAGCTCCAGTCCACAATGGTTAGGTAAAAAAAGCAAGCACAAGCATTCGTTACAAAAGCGTCGACAACATTGGGTGTATGTATTTAGTTATACATTGCACTTCACTTTAATTAAATGTTTCAAAATGTGGCCAAATGCACTACCGTAATCTCAGCTGGGTACGTAATAAACATAAAAAATGTTCACTGCAGTTGAGTATCTTGCTGCTAAGTCTTTGTTACTGCGTATACTAGTTATACAAGGTGCGCCCTGTACCACCTGTTTAGCTTGTACACGGGTCGACTAACAAAGAGAAATGTTTGTTTTTGTAAGTAACACCATCGGTAAAAACACTTGATATCTTCAAAACTGCTTATGATTCAGTGTTGTAGTCGAGACCGTAATTTTCGGGACAGAGACCGAAACCTGGTTAAAACTTCGAGACCGAAACCAAAACTCGCAAAAATGGGTCTCGATACTCGTCTCGAGACCGCGACCAAGTCTCGAGACTCCATTACTGTTATGACTGTGAGCAGTTTGTTTCAAGTTTAGGTAGTTATAATGTACACCTGTTTTACTGTAGATGATTTGCGGCTGGAGATAATCTTTTCGAGGTTAACTGGCGAACTGCTCTTTGCAAAAGGCACCTTTATTTGCATTGCCATAGAGCAGCACCAAACATTTCAGGCAACAGTCTGCAATCGGACGCTTTTTGCAGAGGTTTTCATTCACCGAACCAAAAAAATGCTGCTTTTCTTGGCTGTGAAACTCCAATTGATTGTTGCAAACCTGCGTATTTCTCTGACATGCTTTTTTCCAAGGAGCACATTAACCTAGGTTGAGCGACGTCTTTTCCTGCAAAATCAAATGATTAGTGGATGCCGAGAAAGGTAGAGGGGTAGTGATACTTGGCCACTGCCAGTTGGCAGTATAAAGACAGAGGTGAGTAGCTCTTCAACAGCATCAAATGAGAAATATTTAAGTCATTGATTTAGCTGGTTCCTGAAGATACTTTGTGATGTGTTATGCGCGAATTATTACATGAACGTATCTTAAGTATTGCTGCACCTCGTTCATTAAATAGAATGCAACTGCTGAGAAATGAAAAAAACTCAATAAACGATACACGTCTGGCGTATACAAATTAAGTTGTGCCATTCAAAACTTCAGTTGTTCTCCGCCAATGCGCATAATTTGCGTGCTTGAACTTCTGCTTAAAACTTGTTGAAACAATGAGCTCACAGATCTAACTGAGTAATTGGCGCTCTCCTTACTTTCCAGTGTGAACACCATTTATTTCATCATTATGCACCAAGCTGTGGACAGTGAGAGATCTAGCTTAGCAGAAGCCTTTGCCACAAACCAAACATTCAAACGGCTTCTTTTTGCTGTGGGTGAATCTGAAAATAAAAAAAGATGTCAATCAACAAGCAGTTAGTTCATCACATGATTTAATGCTAATACTTACAACCTTTCATCTTCGTTATGTTGTGAATTGCGCACGTTTCCTCATTATGTGTAAATCCCTTTAACGCCCGTGGCGGCCACTATAGTGGCCACTACAGTGTGAGATGATCAGAACAGGTAAACATCGGGTGGATGATTTGCCAGCCAAGCTGCTCGCAGGTGAATATTTTGTGCAGGCTTTGAATTTGAAAGCCAACAGCAGTGTAACTTTACGTTCATGCACAGACCATTTTTTTCAGCAAAAACACAATCTTGAATCCTCACAATACTCTCAAACCTCTATCCGAATGGGCAAATCTGATAAGGGGCCTTCTCCAGAAATGAATTCGTGCTGTTTATTTTAAAGCAAAAAAGGTGACATCGAGCTAGAACATTTTGCTTGTGCGGTTACAAGAAATGCACAGAGAGCAAAAAGTTGATTTTATTTCTTTGATCCACAAATGCGTTGCAGGAGTGCATTATTTTGTAGCTAAAGTTTAGCAAAACCTATGTGCTTGGAAATTAATCACAAAACTATATTTGATTGCAAATAAAATGGCCACAAACACGTCTGTTTACGTAGTAACTCCAAGCAAATCTTTGATATCACCATAAAAGGTAAATTCAGATTGTTTCCTTTCAGGTTTAGTTTCAGTTTAACGCTTTTACGTCTACTTCCACACAAAACGTCTACTTGCAGAACTCTGAGATGGTATTTTTAAGGTTTAATGCACCAACAGATAAATTGCAAAACTTCTGGTGGACGGTAATGGAGCCTGCTGAAGCTATGCATCGGCAGCAGCAGGGTGCAGTACCTGTGATCGCGCCGATGATCCCGTCTGCGAAAAGCTCGTTTGCAGATGTCGCAAGAGTAAGGGCGTTCGTTGGTGTGAGTTCTTACGTGGATCATGAGATTGTACGATTTGCTGAATCCCCTAAGACAATACTCACAAACGTGCCTCTTTTTGGATCTGTAAAATAGCTTTTCATCTGATTTTCCACCATTGTCAAGAATTTGAAGAATCTTGACAGTGCAGGGGTTTGGGTCACAGAGATTCAGAAAGACCCTTCCACAATGCCTGTCACTATTTGCTGTTCCGGTAATATCTGCACGAACGTTTTGTTGTTGACCCGGTATTTCGCCGTGACAAAAACCATACTCGCGAGCATTCTCTGTGCCATAGCTCAGAGTCGGCTTTGCTCAGTCACTTTCCGTTCCTGTAGCAGAAAACTTTGTGACGGGATGAAACGAATGATAACTTCCGAAGGGCCATTGTGTTCCAAACGTGTTGTAAAGTGGGTTTGGCAGAAATGGATAAAACATCCACGGATAAAGATGCGCTTGGTTGTAGCTGAAAGGAGCGTAAAGGTTTGAGAAACAGTTAGTCTGAGATAAAAGGCTGTCAGCTGACGGTGGGGAAAAAGTAGATAGGTCTGGAGCTAAAAATGGAAAGATATCAGAAAGGTGTTTTTTCCATTGTCGTATCCCAGAACAGAAAGCGTAGGCAATTGAGGACGTTGTGAACTTAGCACGTCCACTTGTTTGGCACTTGGAGCCATTCTGCCAATCACGTTTTCTGTGGCATGAATCGATAAATTTCCCTGATCAGAAGACATTGTTTCTGCTTGACCACTTGGTCTAAACATGATCTTGCACTTGAAATGAATTGACGAGACCTCTTGGGGAACTTCTTGGAATTATCTGTGGTGGCCGTACAGTACTTTCTGTGCACTCAAGTCGACTGGATTTGTGACGATTTTTCTGCAACCATTTCAAATACTTAAAAAATGTAAATCTAACCTTGTGCCGAACACCTGCCGGAGAAATTAGATACCGAGTCAAATTTTACCATCAGATTACAGAAAGAGAAAGCTGTATTCTACGCTTTCACATTTAAGCCAAATATTTCGTGTACATCGAGGATCAACACGTTTCTTCGACAAAACTGTTTAGGAACTTGCTTTCATTGCGCGTATACTGTTTACAACAAGCTTTTACTGTCCATGCAGTCGCCATGGATGATCAGGTACGTCGCTCATCTAAGACTGCCGCGTAGAACGCCAAAATGGCGGCAAGCTAAAACTCTGTATCAAAGATACGCAGACAGGTATTTTCTTCGATAGAGACGTGCACGGAAGCCAGACTGATAATTTCTGAAATGAACTGTGATCTCTCATTTACATATAACCCTCCGGCAAAGACTGCTTCGAGACTTGTGCACTTGGCAACGAATCATGTTTCGCAGCTTAGCAGCAATAAAAGTTGCATTTGTGATCATTGCAACAGTTGAATCGCAAGTCGCACTGCACAAATTAAATTTTATCCCCAATTTTTTATTTGTGTGAGATAGAGAATGCATTTTCTTTCAAATTTAAGAAAGAAACTCTATGTGAAGCAACTTATTTATGACTAGTTTATTAAAGGTGTTTTATCTTATTTCATTTCTTGACGAGATTATCGTACTGGATGATTTTGCTTTGTACTGTTCACATTGTTGGACAGAAAAACTATAAGACAGCTGATGATTTTCTGGCAAAATTATTTGGGAAACAAATTTGCAAAATTTACTGCTTTCTCCACCTAATTCTTTTCTTACAATGCCTTCATTTTGACAAATGGATATGTTGCAAAGAAAGTTTTATCTCCGAAATTCAGGACACGTTTATTACCGCAAAAGAAGGAAGTAAAAAATAATTCTGTTTAATAGAAAAGCGAGAGCTTTTGTTGGGAACAGCACTGTATTGCAGCTTTGTGGATTTTTTGTTGCTGCTGTTAGCTCCGTCGGCATGAAGCATAAATATAACTGTTTATTTAGAACCGTAAAACTGCGTATGCGTACAATGATTTTTGTATGCTGCTCGCAGTAAGCAAAGCTCAGAAGTTTTGCGGATGATGTTAAATAATCAAGTCTAATTTTTAAATACGATAAACAGTATATCAGAAACCAGTAATTCAATATGGGACACCAAGAAGTGAAAAAGTTGAACGAATGCCAAACACTCTTAAAAAATCTATTGAACCATCCTAAATAAGCAAATATTTGAAAATCTGAAAATGGTAGAATCAGCGCAATTCGCATGGTAGAATCAGCGTTCTTGGAGATTGTTTATTAGTAAGTGTTTAACAGCTAAAGAATGACACAACATATGCGCATAGCAGCCTGATTAGCGCTAGGAGCAGTAAAGAGTCATTCAGGTGTTTAATGATACCTACTCTCAAGCTTTTCAGGTTTTTACCGAAGCAAGAGTTAAAGAAAAGAAAAATTTATACGGTTTCGGGTTGTACCTTGGATTGTGCAATGTAAGTCCAAACAACATCTCTGACGGAAACTGGGAATTATCTGGACGTAGTCATTGGTCGAACATTTTCTTATTCTCGCAAAATCAGAAAAAACTCGGCATACCTGCACGCGTTTTGATCTTACATGAGATATACGAGGATTTGGTTATTGAGAACCACCGGTCGTGAACATTTTATGTGGACTGCCGGACAGACCAGCAAAATAAATACAAGGCTCTGATATACGAACCTTTCACTCACTTAACATCAAAGGATCTCCCGGTGGAACTCCGCTGTTTTCAAGGAACAAAGTTGTGCGGGCCATGACCAAACAGGCGGAAGGCGTAATCCTGCGTCTTGAGCGTAACGACGCAGTCTGTAAATGACGTGAGGACGTGATAAATCATCCTTAATAATGCAAATACGCAAAAACAAAATTTCATAATTTTTACCTTGAGGAGCCACAGTGGTGCATCGAGATCACATCGATGGCGATGTATCACGAAGCAGCAGCTGTAAATAAACTTTTGTGAAGGTTTTGTGGAGATGTATTCTGCTGGACAAACGCTTACGACTTTTTTTGAATTAAGGTATCGAATGACCAGACCAAATGGGTACCCACATACCGATGACAATTTTCATTCTTGTAGATGCAATGCAAGCTTCGATAGACTTATACACTGTCGTTTACTACCATATTGTGTGTTCCTGAATATCTTTAACGGATTTTTGATATCAAATGTGTCAATGGCCATAGCTCAGCGCCGGTATTATTATTCAGAGAACAAGTCTCGCCTGCCAGAAATTAACAGATTTTGTATGCGTTTTGACAGTTGATATAGCTATCCAAACGAAGTTTAGCATTTGAAAGATCTTCATTTGCCTCGAGCACTCAGAGTTTTTTGAGTCTAAAAACTCGGCAAACTAAACAACGTACTAACACTCATTCCTTCACATCATGTCTTTCTATTACATGGGTTTCAAAAGATCTAACAAATCTGATAACAATGACACCAGTTTTCTTTGCCACGCCTATCTCTTTCTCTTGAAATAGGTATACTCTTGTGCAGCATCCACTCACAAATTAAAACAAGATGGTTACAATTGCAATAGAAAAAATCAAACATATTGAAAAAAGAAGATCAGCATTTTTGTGCAGCAAAATTAGTGTCAGTTTTCATAATGTTTTAAAGTGCTGATGCATTTAATTTGTCTTTGCAAATTTTGTGATGCTCATAAAAACAGTCGGAGATACAACTGATCAAAAAACCTTTGGCACTGCTTCCTACGTTTATCTGGCTGGCATGACCTCCCATACTTTTCTGGTATCCGTTCACGTTATTATCAACGTTACAGCTGAAGCCTACAGGCCAGCTAGCTTTGTATATATTGCTAAATATATCTACAAGCCTATATGCATGCATTTGCGAAGCAGAATTACAAATAATCCACATTGCTTCAAGGTGAAACAGTTTATTTTTTCAGGAGGGTCATGGTTGCTGGGCGCTTCAGCACAATTACAGGTCAGGCAACCACTGGCATTTGTAGTCTCACTAGAGCAGGGTCTCAAACTCAAATTGCTCACAGGGTCAAATGAGGACTTATGAAGTAACCCGAGGGCCGCATTATGACGCTGACGCAACGTTGGTGGCACTTGAACCTTACTAGGACAGCTTTTATATCTTACTTGCTGAAAAACGTATCGTGAGTTCTAAACAAATCATTCTCTACGTTCGTTTAAAAAGGAAACAGTTGCCTCGCTTACCGAGAACTTTCAAACACCGGTTAATAACTGAATAACTTAAGTTTATTTGAAAATTCTCGAAAAGGACCGCGGGTGGCACAAAATGTCCTCGCAGGCCAAGTGTTTGAGACCCTGCACTAGAGTTATTAATACTTTCTCAAAAAAAAACAACGCTCATTGAACTAAATCAATCCAGCTGTAAGCAGTCAATGCAAAAAATGAACTATTCAAAACGAGTTTACCCAAACCACAATTTTAGACCTTTCTGATTTTCTTTTTTTAACCATCAGCTAATATTTAGCTCGTTGTCTATGAGCAAACGTTAGTCTAGTTTTAACGGCTGTTCTTGAGTTGCCATGATCTGGGTTAACAACTGCTAGGTCGCTTTCACAGCAGAGGCCGTTCATCAATACCTGGCGTCATTATCTCGTCAAAACATTGGCCTTAAATCACCTATTGTTGGATTTCAGATGCAAAACCAATGAAAACCTGCGTCATTATTGAAGAAAACAGTTTATAAACATTGTCATTACGACTTTTTTGCATTTAGCTTTGGTTGCTGAAAGTGCTGTAGTTTTGCCAACAATCTGGAAATGCATGATGACATCGGTTGTACTTCTGTACTTCGGTGCATTGGCAAAAATCTGCACTTTCTATTGATATCCGCTTGAAATAACCTTTAGAAACCAGGGTTCGGGACCGGTCGCTCTGACTGAACGAGAGGGGCGATGAAGGGTTTCTTAAAGAAAAGAATTTTTCATTCACCGGGCTCATTACAAATATGCATGCTGTTCATTATTCTTACAAAATTACCGTAGTGGAAAGAAAGTTAACCCGAAAAATGTATCTGTTCATCTCCTGCCGGATGAAAAAGCTGGGAAGACAGCGGTGCGCTGAATTCTGATTTGAAATATATATAACTAGAATGAAAACTTCATGTGGAGGGGCGTAAATCACACCGAAACAGGTAGAAATTGTTAGATAGCTTAGGTTATGCAGTTGGTTTTTGGAAATAGTTGTTAAATTATGATAAAAATGCGTTCATTATGGGTAGGGCAGAGACACATTTTTTTGAACTTGCAATATTTTCAAATACAGCATCAAAATTCACAGAT
>Ga0210059_1003280_pt1 | contig 25792 bp, 6 predicted proteins | sample Ectturendosymbi2_FD_188042 | JGI IMG/M metagenome (GOLD analysis project Ga0210059, IMG submission 188042) | Ecteinascidia turbinata endosymbiont from Florida, USA - Sample 2 (SPAdes) (version 2) | ecosystem: Host-associated > Tunicates > Ascidians > Unclassified | place: Key West, Florida... | reverse complement strand
TGCAAAAAGTGTCTGTAACCCTGTGATTTCGCCAGCTTCAATGTCTTGTACTACGTTCTGTATTGTCTGTTTTTATCAACCTGCGTTCTGCAGAGTGTGTGTGTTCATACTATGGACTTCGTGTCTGCTATAAACAAATAAATTAAATTAAAGTCCTGATCGGCCAATTGTAAAAAAAATTGGAGTCCGATCCAGTCCTGATCCTGCCAAAATTGGCTTCAGTCCTGATCCAGTCCTGATCCGTGCTCATCTCTGCCGATCGGCCCAAACACGCTATGATCAATCAACGTAGCACAGCATTTTGCCACGAAAAGGCATTCACAATAAAAAACAGACCCGGCTCCCAAACCAAAGGAAGAATAAGTAAACCAAAAAAGAAATTGCAAAAAGAAACCACACAAAAACGCAAATTAAATTCTACAGTGCAAGTTTGAATCATCATAAAGAAAAGGAAGGGACCCTAGCCAGCTCATTCCTCGGATATTTATACAGCAAACCTAGAGATTTTTTTTAATGCTAGGCCTATGCAATATTAATTTTTAGAAGGAAATGCTGCTGCCTATGCTAAACCATTTACACAGTGCAGCTGAAATAGACCTGTAATATTCCATTGATCGATACCAGATCAGCATTAATGCTGAGTGCTTATGGTACAACGAAGCTTGTTATGACAGTGTAACAGACCTCCTGGCTGTTTCCTTTTCATAGAGACTCAGATTGACTCTCTTAAATTTTACTCAAAAGTGTTTTGTGTGTATAGAACAGTTTTTAAAGTTCTGATGAAATTTCTTGTTCAGGTGATTGTGTGCTATGCTTAATTGGTAAAATGTTCAAAAAAGCTGGTAAATCAAATTTGCGCAAGCGAAGAGATACTGAAGATGATGATACTACAACTGATGAAATAACTATTACTGATCTTAATCAGACTGTTGCAAAAGAAAACTCCACTGCTATTTCATCTGACAAAAAATCAAAACAGAAAAAATTGAAAAAAGTTGCTTCATCTTCTGTTTTAAGCTTTGGAGATGATGATGGGGATGATGAAGAACTTTTCCAAATTAAAAAATCTTCAAGGAGCAAACGTATTGCCAAGCAAATTAAAAAACGTGCTCAAGAAGAAAAAGAAGCTCAGGCTAATGGTGATAAAAAAATAGAATCACTCACACTTGCTGCTTCTGAAAAAGATATGCATGTTTTTCAGCCACGTAAAAATATACAAAGCACTGATGTTGGAAGTAAAGAGCACTTAGAGAAGCAACAGCTACAGTCTCATTTTTCTACAATGGCTTCTGGTGCCATACCTACACCATCCATGATTCATGCAGCTCGCAAACAAAGAGAAATGTTAAGAAAGTTTGGATCAGAATATATTCCTATTGATGATACACAAACTTATAAAGGGCAAAGTCAATCAAGGCTTGTTAGGGAAGATGACTTTGATGGAAGTAGTGATGAAGAGGTTGTTGAGGTTAAAGGCATTGATACAAAACAAAAATCTAAGCCCTTTGTTCCAACCCAGTCTGATGATGAAGAAAATGGTGTCAATGAGGATAATCATGTTGATGAAGAGGTTGACAGGTGGGAAGAAGAAATGATAAAGAAGGGAATTAATGCGCAAACTAATATGACAGCTAGCCAACATAGTTCTGTAGCATATACAGGGAATCCGCATATAGCAAGTTCTGTATATGGCACATATTTGTACCCTACTGACTCATTCTATCAACAAACTACCCTTATTCAGCCAAATCAAGTTGAAGCTAAAAGTGATGTAACATTTTTTACTTTGAAAGCTAGAGTTGTAGGTTATTTGACTAAAGTTCAAGAAACCCACAATGCCCACCAGGCTGAAATGGACAAGTTAATCTATGATGCAAGTGAATGTGAACACATTTCAAAGCATCTCAGTGATACAGCTGCCCTTTCAGAAGAATATAAGTTTTATCAAGAAATGAAACAATACTTAAGGGACTTGGTTGGTTGTTTGCGTGAAAAAGTTCCACATATTACTAAGTTAGAATCTCATATGCATGGATTACTTAAGGCTCGCTCTACACGTATCACATCTCGACGGATCCAAGATGTCCAAGATGAATCACTGCAAAGCACTTTGGCAAGAAGCAAAGCAGTGACAACAGCTTCTAATGATCCTGACTTTTCCAACCGTGTGAGGGAACGACAAGCCAGGAGAACAAGAAGAAGGGCACTTCGGCAAATAAATCAGACTTCTTCACACAATGATGGCATGTCAACTGATGATGAAGAAACATCCATGAATCAAGCAAAGTTCAAGGCAGAAATAGACAAAATCAGTACTGAACTTGCTGAAGTATTTGATGATGTAATTGATGATTTTTGCAATATTGAATATATTTTGAAACATTTTGATACGTGGAGAAAAAATCATGGAAACTCGTACCTGGATGCATACATATCACTCTGCATTCCTAAACTTGTCATACCTTTTGTAAAACATGAAATGGTTTTGTGGAATCCACTGTTTTCAGTAGATGACCACTTTGAGGATTTTGATTGGTTTAAATCTCTTGCAGTGTATGGCTTGGAAAAGCAATCTGATGTTGCTTTTGATGATGATTCTAAAATGTTAGGAACAACAGTGGAAAAAGTTATTGCTTGCCAGTTGATGAGGTTAGCGCAGGAGGTTTGGGATCCTTTGTCATCCCAACAGAGTGCCAGACTTTCAGTTATACTTAAACAACTCTTCAGAGACTATGCTTTTATGTCATCAAAAAACCGCCACTGCATTCATTTGATGCAAGGCATTTGCAAGCGAATTCAAAACTGTTTAGAAAATGACATTTTTATTCCTTTACTTCCTCCAAGTACAAAACAAGACATGGGAACTGAGTTTTTGGAGAGGCAGACATGGACCAGCATTAAATTGTTCAAAAACATTTTGTTGTTTGATGGAGTGATTTCACATGCAGTGCTTTGTGAGCTTGCTTTTGATTCATTATTAAACCGATACATAATTCTTGCTTTGCAAACATCTCCTTTGAGCACATCTTGTTTGCGAAAGTGTCAGGAAATTGTGAGATCAATACCTAGGGCTTGGTTTGACAAATATAAAGATATGCAACTGCATTTAGCATCTCTTATTCGGTTACTTGTTCATTTGGCAAAAACTCTTTTGCAGTCTGGGCAACTTACTGGTGAAATAATGTTCAAAAAAGAAGTTAAGAGCTTGTTGTTGGCAATGGGAGCAAGAAATGCATTGGCTGAGTTGTGACTTTGTGGAGTTGTGCTTTTTCATATGAACAAGCTTGGAAGTGCCATTGATGCCGATATGAATCAAACATAAAGTACCATGTGTTTGGTGCAAAGTTTTTTCTCGTAACTGCAAAGATGTTAAAATTTGTTGATCCTACATCAAAGAGTCTTTTTCTGCATTTTTGTTTGAAATTATGTCTGTTGCACAGTATAGCTCAAGTTTTTAAAGAACTTTAAATTTGAGGTGAAAATGTCATTTTGTCTGAGTGTCTTTATTTTGAGCGAAATTTATGCTGTAACTACACCAATCTCTCATGTAATCAACTATAAGTAACCCATATATTTTCACCAGGTGTAATTTTTACAACTGTGTTTTTAATACAGTTGTTCTGGTTTTGATCTTGACAAACTAGGTCAATTCAATTTTGAAAGGTTTGTGACATTGATCTCATTTTTTACATTTGAATACCGTTATTTGTTATCCATTGATGCTGTAATATTTACTCGTATGCCAATGCAAACATATTGTCTGACACATTTGCTGCCGATGTACGAATATGTCGTACTTGAAAATCACACATTGAGCCACTAATTACATGCCACTTTGCATCTCCATAGCTCGCCAGGCGATTGTGCTAGAGAGCTGTTCAAACCCTCAAAAGACTCGGCAAGTCTGCAATGAAAAAAAAATTTTCAGTGTTGGATTTAATTTTTTGTGATTGATGTCATAAGTAAGGTGGGTTTTTGGCCATTTTGGCTCATGTTACCTGGCCTATTAATTATTAACTAATTATATGATGAATTAGTTATTTTGTTGTTTTTGGATCGTAACTTTTGAACTCGAAACCTTAGCAAGTCATCCAAAGTCTCAAAAGACTGATTTTAACCTAATTTCTAATAAAAACTTGCACAAAATACTACTATATAGCAGTTTGGGCCCAGGGCCAGGTAAAGTGGGCCAAAAAGGCCTAAAAGTACTCCACTTATAATGTCACCCACAAAAAAATCTAACTCAAAACCAAAAAAAATTTTTTTCATTGCAGACTCGAAAACTTGCCAAGTTTTCAGAGGGCTTGATCAGCTCTCTAGCGCAATCAGCAGGTGTGTCATGCAGTTGCCTAGACACATTCAAACTGCTTGGTTTAGGCTGAAACATACTGGCAGCGAAAGTGTTAATGAATTAATTCAGGGCTTAATAAAGTTATTGCCAGCACTGTTTTCACCAACAATGGGATATTTTTTTCTACCAATCCATTACCGTATAAAGTAATGGCTAATAGCATGAGGTAGTTTGATTGTGTAAAATTTTTCCCAGTCTTGGAATATTTGTGACTATTTGAAACAAACTTTGGCTGTGTTGTGCATTTGCTATTTAAGTTACAGAATGTAATAGCTTGTCCTGTTTTATTGTGCAGTAATTCTGCCAGTGTCTTGTGTCCACTAGAGTGAGCTGTGGCTTTTTTAGATGAGTGTATTTAAGCTCAATGCAATGCTTATATGTTTTTTGTCCTTAAACTTCAGTCTTGGATATTGCGCTATGATCACTCACTGGCAAAGTATACTATTTTCATAATAGTTTATTGCCTTAAAATCATTGTGGTCAGGGTTCCATCTGGATTATAAAGTGGTAACAATAAATCGTGAAAAATGGCTTTGTGCTATTCTTAGACTTCAATTCATGTTGCTATTTCATATTTTCAATAACACTGATTAGCCATCCATGCAACCAAAGAAATAATTTTGTTCAACTATTATTTTGGTAGTTCCATCAAATGGGCTATCCAAATTTTAATGGCTGGAAAACTTGGAAGGAGCACCTATTGCATCATCAGGATATGATTGTCAACATGTGTTTTTGCTCTTTACTAAAAGACTCAATGCTGAAACATGTCTTTTTCTTCTGAAAAGCTGTTTTTTTACCTGCCAGGTACATGGATAAGCTTTGGTAACACTAGCAACAAGTATTTTATATACAGTATTATGGCTGATGGAAGGCAGAACCCAAACAAGGTTTCAAAAAAGCAGATGAAGAAGAAAAACTTATGGCCTCGCAAAAGGTGTTTGCTGTGATAAGAAAATATATATATGATTGATGTTATTGATGAACTGCTACATTAAAGTATTTGTATGGATGGTTTTATCAACATCAGTCGTGTTTAATGATATACCCAGCTGTGCTGTTTTCCTAATCTCCATGTGGTGAAGGCATTAGCAAGTCATAGTGGCATTCATCTCACATTTTAGTAACATTAATTCAACAAAGGTGGTTTAACTGCTAACATTGATTTTTAAATATCATTTGGCCACTTTTTCCAATTATTCTGTTTGTAATCTGGCCTAGGTTTTTTCAAAGTGGTCCAAAGATTGTTGAAGCTGTTATGCCCCAGATTAATGTTGGACCACAAACATCTTTGGGAATTTGTCCATATGTTGCATGGCGACACTATTTCCCTATGGAGGATTATGATGCACATTCTGAAAGAGCAAAAGAAATTAAGGTGAGGTTTTATCTCAATAAAGTATTATTGCTTACTTTGCTGTTGAATTTAATTTATTCGGGATGATCTGTCACAGTCAAATGAAACATGCATATGAAGTATCAAAAAAACTGTTAAATAGTTTTTAGAAAAAAGCTGACATTGGGTAATTTGGAGGTAGGATTAAACCTTGAAGTGCATATGTGAGGCAAACACATGGGTACATGTAATGCCAGATTAGTTCCTTCTATAAAAAGAGCAAGAAATATGTTGAAAATTGAAAAAAAAGCAGGAAAAAATATTAAAGGTATTATGACATGACATAGCTAGTATGGTGAATGATTTCCTCAAAAAATGTGCTTTTCAAGAGATGGGTTTGTAAGCAATTTTGTCAGGAACTTCGTACTTTTTCATAATAAAAGATGCCAGTGAAAGTTTTTGAGTGTGAGATTGCAGCTGTAGCATGACCGTGATGCTCATTTTTTTTCGCTGAGATGTTCAAATCATTTGTCCTATAATAGTATTGAAACTTGCTGTAACAGCATACACAAGCCAATATGTTTGGACATTATGACCAAGTTGACAATTTTTTTGGTCAGTTTGTTGCAACTTCTCCGGTGGTGTTGCGTTGATTGTGTGATTAACCACGAACGGGATGTGTGTGAAGAACAACACCATACATATATATGGCACGAACAAGCAATAATAGTGATCATGGCATGTGAACTCTATTGTTGCTTGCTGCCACAGTGCGAAGCTTTGCGCATATGCCGCTCGGGATTTCCGATTGCAACAATTTCAAAAAAATTTAGGTTTATGACTGAAGAAACCAAGCTGTAATGTGGCGACCCTAGCATTTTTTCACAATGACATGCTGATTGTCATCTGTTTTGCAACCAGACCTGTGGAGCCGCAGCCCAAGCAATTTCGAAAGGCCGGACTCAGAGCCAAAACTTTTAGATGGAGGAGCCAGAGCCTGAAATTTGGGTTCCAGTTCTGCAGACGTAGTTCATGGGGAAAGCAAGTTGTATAAATTATACAGTGTTTTTTAATTTTCAATGGATAAAATCATTCTGGAGCTGAAGCCAGAGCCAAAAAGTTTAGATGCCAGGAGCTGAAACCTGAAATTTGAGTTCTGGGATGGCTCCACAGCCCTGTTTGCTACTCACTTCATGCAGATACAAGTTGCTTGTTATTGTACTTTGCAATGAGCTGTTTCTAATGGATTGTCGGTGCTCATGATATTGTCACAAAGTTTATGCATAGTTTTTTTTGTCACATGGTTGCATGCAATCACATCCTTATAGGGTATTTAACACCTGAAAAATGTGAAGTTAATGGTTACAATGGTTATATCACAGTATGAAAGATCAAACCATTGCAAGTATCTAGCTATCACTACCAAGAAGGATGTGCTTCATTGTTTCAGCAGGCTTTAACGTGGAAGTCCATGCCCTAGATTTACAGAGTACATCACTTGAGCTTCAGTGCAATGTTTTCTGGGTTTTGACATTGGCCTTAGTACTGCTTGGCTTTTAATTTATGTTACGCTGCAACATGTTGGCATGGTTTCACTTTGTTAAGACATCTGTGTAAGGTTGTTTGTTCATTTTTCTAATTTTTTGTTATGCTGATGTTTAATCTTCATCAATCGGTGTAAGCAATAGCAAGTATGGGTATTTTACCAATTAAGACATTTTTAGTTAGTTTTTCTCTTTTAGGTTCCCACAGGGGCGCATCTAGCCTGGAAAAAGGGGTCTGTCGTAGAAGGACAGCTTTTGATATCACTTTTCAGCATAAAACTACATTTTCTCTCATGGCTAGAAATTGACCGATGAATTTTGCAATTTTGCCAAAGTTCAGAAACCCAAGTTGCTACTTCGTCTCTGATTAATTAACGCAAATTCTCTGTACTCTTCTGTCTACATCAAGTAGTGTGCAATATGCATACCACTCTGCAACTGTCCCCATAAACCGCTCTACGATGTAACATTTGCTCGCAGGTTTTTGCATGCGCGGTAAGCAGATGATTGCCTGCAAACAAATCAGGGCAAGTAACAACAGCCAGACCTCGTTTATTCAAACTACTTTGTTTCGTCAAATAATGTCGGTTTAGCGAGGTATCTGGAAAATCGGAATCAGGCCTCTAGCCACAGGGGGCATTCGAGGGCAATCCCCCCTAAATTTTTTGTGCCCCTCCAAATTTTGTTGCGCCAAGAAAATCTTTTTATAAAAATATATAATGAAAACAGAAGTCTTCACCGTCTAAAAATGTTTTACCACCCCAAAAAAACCTTTAGACCTGGTTACGGGTCTGGCCTATGCAAACACTCAGTGGGGAAACAAACAAAGTGTAGGTTAGTCTCAAACGAACTGTCAACTTAGCAAATATGTAGACTGCATGTGAAACATGACTAAATGAAACTCTCATAGTTGTTTTTGTTTATTAATAGATCCTTATACATAAGCTAGCATGCATTCAGAATGAGATTAAACGTGAAAAAAATGTGCAGGAGACCTATAACCGCGTCCTGCAGGGTCTGCCACTGTTACATTCATTGTGCATTGACAATTTAATAGACCACTATGTAACAGTTGGTGTAATCCGGTTTAGCGTTTTTTTTCTGTTGATATGACATATCCGTTCCTAAATTTCCGAGTCAGTGTCAGACAGCGAGGTTTCCAGATTAAAGGGGTGAAATGCAGGGATTCCGGTTAATCGCAATTCGGAAAAATGAGGTCTGGCTGTATTTGGAACAAATAGTGGTACTGATCTGATTGTCAAAACACATCAGGAAATATTTCCAAGTTATCATTGCTTTCGTGCACAGCGCATTTATTACATCACAATTGATATTTCTTCCTACGAACATGGCACTGAAAAGATACTTAGCTTGTCGAAGATTCAGCAAATGTCAGCCATACAGTAATGAGAGCTGTTTAGTCAAACATACATGTACTTTAAATGTAGTTAATAAAGCCTTATAAAATCAATGCTGACAACCAGCTGCACAACTGCGTCTGTGGAGCACTCTCTATCAAGATGACAGTGATACAAATATACTTGCAAAATCACTGCGGAGAAGAACGATTGAATTGCAATTGCTCTGATTACTTTGCATCGTAATGTAAAAGTGAATTACTCGAAATCAATATAGGACTTCTTGTGCAGAAAACAACATCATCAACTTCTTAATTCTGAAAAGGCTACTTTCGAATAAGGCTATTTTCGAAATACAACGCATGACTGATATTTTGTTCAGATAATACGGCCACAATCTTTGAGGCTAGCTGTTGCGCCTTTCAATCTGAGAAGTTGCTTATAAAAATATAGTTTCAGTGGAAACGAACCTACATTACTTGGTGTGACCCCGAGGAAAGTCAAAAATTGCGTAATTTTGTCATAACCTAGTAGGTGTAAACAGCAGATAAAATTTAGCCCAAAACTACAAAACAAAATGATCGTGATTGGAGACTGTCCTGTCACCATGAAACGAAATATTACAAACCAGCTCCTGTGTGGCAGTGTCCGAGATTCCCGACAGCATAAGAGCCGGCACTGCCAGAGGAGGAAATTCAGAAACACGTCCGTTTAACGCAATATCGATTTCGAGTGTTCGAAAATGTGGATTGTTTCATGTCACTGCACAGATGCTATTTAGGCAAGGCAGTAACTTTGTTGTTTCGTAATAGTACTATGCAACGCTAGAAGGGAAATGTAAGCTGTTGCCTGTTCCAAAACACCCGCATTTCAGACCTTCAGTGACAATGTTTGATAGTATATCAGCTTTAATTCTGCGGTGCAAAGGGGTCTGTCATGACAGCCAAACAGACCCCCTAGATGCGCCCCTGGGTTCCCAAATCCTTTGTAAAAGTGAAAGGTTGGTCTTTCCTGCCATATAATATAGCCTTAATATGTTCATTCCTTGAGGTGGTAATGGTGTTTGTATCTGATCGCATTGTCTGTTGGACACTGCTTTTTATGAGCATCTTCCTTTAAGTTGGCTCTTCTTGTGGCAGTTGCAACTGGAATATTTTAGATCCTGCTATGTTAGCATACAGTAAAAGCGCTTTTGTGTAGAATAACATGCATGGCTTGTCTGCAATGGAAACTTGCATGTCTGGTTAAAGGAAAACTTGACTTTGTTGCTACAATGAAGGGGTGTATACAGCATTTCAAACAAGTACAGCAAAGTCATGCATTTTGCTCCATATTTTTTGTTTGTTTGCAAACACACTGACCTAAGTCTGCAACTGGCTTAAATGTAGCTTTTTTATTTTATAAGCACTGCAAAAGTATGATAATGCTGTAATTTTGGTGATAATGAGCGTGACTTGAACCCCAAGATGAATAATTCTAAAGTTGCTGCGGCACTGTAAGACTTTAGTTTCAGATCATATACAACTCTACCATTTGTGATTGCAGAAACAATGGGGAAGTGCTATATCCCAAACTGAGCATTAAGTATAATTATCAACTGTGCATAAAAAAACGATTTTTGTGAATAGCTTTGGCTGTGAAAATATGGACATTGGAATCATACTCTGTTGGCTCAGTGGTTTTTCAAATTATTCTGTTGTATTTATAATTTCAGTAATCCTGGACAATCATTATACTTGAACTATAACTATTATTTGAAATCTCATGTAGCCTGGATATATCGACACACTTACATTCTGTATTGCCATTATTAGGTTATGGCATGATTAATATGATATAGTCCTGCCAGACATCAATTTGTAGAATGTTTCAGGTGATGGAAATGTACTTCGACGCTTTTTTCAAAGCAAACGACATGAATCTCATAGCAGCTCATGGAAGTGTGTCGATCGATTGCAAGCATTTAGTGTCCAATGATCATGTCAAGCAGAAGCTTCCAACATTGCTTGAAGATTTAATGAATCAACCTGACCGTGTCATTAGTTGCTTAGGTAGATAAAAAGTTCTCAATGCTTGGTATAAGTACGTAATGTTTTTCAGATTAATCACAATAAAATGGCAAGTTAAGTGATTATAATTAACCATGTTAACTGTGACAAAACGACATGCTTATTCCATGTGAAAAGTTTGTGTTAATGAGTTTCTTCATTGTGTTTCCTCAGACTGTGTTTTTAATGCTTTAAAATTTTGTTGGCCAACATTTGGCACAAACGGGAATGTTTCCAAATTTCACCAAGTCTTTTTATAGGCCAAGCAGCCCATCATTACATCAGTAGAAATTGTCATGCATTTGAATTAGAAAAATCCAGTGGATCGCAGCTGGCAGATATTCCTGTACTGAAGTGAGTATGTGTTTATATATGAACTTACTCTAGTACAGGTTTTCTCGCTTCTTAGCACAAGGTCATTTCGTCGTAAAAATTTTTGTGGGTAGGATAGCCTGAAGAAGTTCAAAACAGCTCTTAGAGGTATGTGGTTCTGAATCAATCAGTCTGCTTTTTTCTTATGTAAAGTGTTGATGGCATTTGATTTAAAGTCATGCCAAAGTATGGATTGTGTAGGTAGGCAATAAGCTTACAAAAATCACTGGCCAAAGAACTGAATGAAACTAGTTTGTTGTTTTCAATGGACACTGGCACTTCGTTTTTTTTTCAGGAATTGGCACTGCAGTTCCTTGACGTTTAGCATTTGCGAGCTCAAACTGTTTGTGCTTTAACCTACAAGGTTTCCACGTGGTATTGAAAGCTGCGTTTATTTTTTCAGTCATAGACCAAAATTTTTTTGAAAAAAAACAAGTCAATTCAGTCATAATGTTTGAAAAGGTAGGCTAGTGAATACTGTTATAGGACCAATGACCAAAATGCCTCAGTGAAAAAAGAAACCTAGATTGAAAATATTCAAATGGTATTGAGTTGTGAAATCAGTTTTCAAGATCTTGAAAAAGTATTGCATTTGGCCAAAATGTACACAGTATTGAAAAAGAGTGGAAATTACAAATTAGCCATTTGTTTATTCAGATTTTGTTGTTGACCGCTGATGACAATTTTCCACATGTTTTTTGCATTGTGTTCCATGAAAAAAAGAAGTTTTTTTCATTTAGTTTTGAAAAGGTATTGAAAAAACCTGTGGAAAATGGTTTTTGAAAACGTGTGGGTACTCTGATGTGAAAACCTTTTTTCAGCCTTTCGCAACGCCAATGCCTTTGTGACAGAGCAGTTGGCAATGAAAATATAAACTCACCCTTATTTACGTTATTCTGTTTTGTTTATTTTAAGTGGTAAGCGATGGTGATGTCCAACAGGTGTAAAGCACCCAACTCCTTATAGGCTTAGAAACGTACAAGGTTGTAACAATTGAAGTGAATAATTTTCATGCACAGTTGAGTGCTTCCCAAACAGTGGGCCGCGAAGTTCTTTTAAGAGTGCCGCAAAACACTTCAAAATGTTGCAATTTTCTGCTATTTAACTAAAACGTTTATGGAAAGCAAGTCTTCTCAAGCTTAAGTTTTCCATTAACAGTGAATTACATGTGTTATTGATTTTGTTTTTTTATCATATGCCAATTTGTTTGTCCTTGTACCGCAATATCTCATTCTTAGCCGCACAAAAATGTCAGTAAAAGTGGGTCGCAAGCTGATAAAGGTTGGGAGGCACTGCCCTGGCTCTTATCGAATTTAATTTCCGATAATACTCGATACTTTGATTTTCACTTTGCCACTTGTATCAAACTGATCAAAATTTTGTGAATGAAGAATTGATTCGCAGTTGTTTAATTGAAAACGATGAAACCCAGGGCATAGTTTTAATTGATTGCTCGAAATGGGGCTGAACAGCTGTTTAACTGATGGTTGAGGAATCGAAGTGCTTGACTATAGCTTGGCTTAGCGGCCATAAGCTTGCTTGCGAAGAAATTCTGTACTGCAAATAATGTCATTTGTGTTTCATTGGATTTTTCAGGGCACGTCTGTACAACTTCGAACCATTCACTGCCCTGAAACACCTCAAAGCAAGATCATTTGGAAAATTCGTAGCTATAAGAGGAACTCTTGTTAAAGTACGTACTTGTTGAGAATTACGCAACCAACTAGAATCACAGTTTCAAGGTGCTCATAACCTATTTGAATTAAATACGTACTTCGTTCATATTTTGTTGAGATTTGATACTTATTGTAATAATTCACACAGTGTGTAATTTGTTTAGAACTCTACTAGCTCTGGAGCATAAAACTGGGATAGACTTAACAGTTTCATCAACACTAAAAAAGCCTTAAAAACTATACATGTTTTATTTCGAGACGTTTCGGATTAATCTTAATCCATCTTCAGTCAAAAAATAAAGCAACGCTTGGCAATGTCAGCAATTCAAAACCATAAGGCTTTGTGACGCAAGAAGAGACAATGCTGTGACGCAGAAGACTAGCTCAGATTTAGCTCAGATTTAAAATAGTCGTGCTCACTAAAACAAACATTTGCTCAGTGTAAAACTTTCTTAGAGGGAACACTGTTTGCACCAGAAATTATCTATCTGCGTCGTTCCAACAGCCGTCATTAGTGAGTTACCTATTTTAAGCGAATGAGTTTTACCTATCGAGGTAGTAATCCATCTTATAGCCAGGAACGGCTCCGCTGATCTTACTAAGTTGTATTTTACGGCAGCAGTCACCAACTTTTTTGGAACTGAAAGCTACTCCTTGGGTACCGATTAATGCGATGGGCTACCAATTTCATACACTTGTGAAATAAAAAACATTTGTTCAATTTGCCTTTAGTTATGTTATTAAATTAATGCCATTCGTCTATGTGAAGACACTGGTCTTGTTCATACTACTTTTAGAACGGGCCCGCGGGCACCATGTTTGTGACCCCTGTTTTATGGATTGCCTTTACATACATAGACCAGTTGTGAGTTTTCAATTGGGTGATTTCCTGTAGCCGAGACAGCTTGTTTATTTTTGTTTAGATGGCATATATTGGGCATACGAATGTCAATCTTTTGTTTGAAAATTGCCAAGTACTGGTTGGAAAAATTTAGAAAATCGGCCGAGCCTTTTAATTCTGTATCACAGAAAAATTTTTGTCCCTTCTGCAAAATTTCTCTCTTTGTAAGTTGAGTATTGATCAATTCACGCAGTGTCGTAGTGTTTAGCAGAAATCAGCAATTTTTTTAGGGAAAGGGTAGCGATTATTATTACAGTCTTTGACGTGTGGTTACCGGCAGACTGTGAAAATTGTATTTCCTATTTTAGTTTCAATTTGCAACTTATGCTTTGCAAAATGAATGTACAAACATCTTTGGATTCTGTGTCGACCGATGATCCAATCGTATATTGACAGACAAGACGCTACACTTATGATTTACGTAATTGAACTGGAATATATTGGTACCTTATTTAATCAAATATTGTAGTGGAAGAAAGTTAGTAAAATTGTAGTAGAAGACGTGATTTTAACTGCGTGGTATAATGTCGTTGTTAACTCCGCCTATTGAAGCGGTCATTGAGACTGCCGGTAATGCCCTAAAGTAAGAGTAGAGCTGACTATAGATCCTTGGCATATTAAGGCTGATATAGAAAATTTATATTGTGTGCATGCAGGCCCGTAACCAGCTTGGGACACCAGGAGGGGCGAAGAGTTTTCTGAAAGGGGCCCAAATTTTTGGAACTATGTCCAACACGTTTTTCCAGGGGAGGGGACGAAAAATTTCTCGTTTCGCCCCCCTGCGCCCCCCTGGTTACGGCCTGTGTGCATGTGCAACTACGCTGCAGGCGTTAAGGTATGGATTATAACTAAACACATCTCTGTACTTCAATCGTACGTTGCACATAATCTTCCACACAATAACTTACCGGTCAAATGTGACAAATTATTACCCACTGGTAAGTATTAGTGCTTTTTTGCGTTGCACGAAGCAAACGCCGGAGAAGTTTCACGCTGTCTAAAGATTCACACCAAAAGATCGATGTATGTATTTTGTGGTTTTCTTAGGTAAGCAACGTCAAGCCTCTGTGCACCACTATGGCTTTTAAATGCGTTACTTGCGGACAATTGCAAGCTCTACTGCTTATCGACAACAAGTACTCTGTTCCAAACAAGTGCATTGCTGATCGTTGCAAGGGTCGAAACTTTGAACCGTTACGCACTCACCCCCTCACTGAAATAACGGACTGGCAAGTCGTAAAACTGCAAGTGAGTTCAAATTTGTTGCTCGTTGAAAGAATATTATCTGTCGCAGATCAGTCGATGACAGCAGTACTGTCATTCTCGAAGTGAAAAGTGTTTTATTCTTCACATGAAAAGCTTGGCGCTTTTTAAGTGCGGTTTCGCCTTTCGTATAGATGTACTGGGATTGCATTTGAAATGTAGTAATCAAATTCACGCCTAAGATAATTACTTTTCCAAAGTTGACTGTTGATGTGAGAAGTAGCGCAAATGTTGCTTTGTATAAACAGTGTTTTTTGACAATTATCTTTGTCTACCTCGACGTGCCCATTGTTCCAAGGAGTCGCTGTCGGAAGAACAACGTGAAGCTGGAAGAATGCCACGAACAGTGGAAGTCGAACTCACTCGCGACTTGGCAGACACAGCGTCCCCAGGCGACGTTGTTACAATTACAGGTAGGCAGGTGGTTAAGCCTATGCAAGTAAACCAATGTAGCAATTACATGTACTTATTTTATCGATTTTTCTCAACGCAAGGGATCGTCAAGGTAAAAAAGTCCGACGACGGAGGATGGAAATCAAAAGACAAATCTCTTTACTTACTTTACATAGAAGGGAACCATGTCAGTAACGCAAGGCGCACTTCAATTCAAGGTGACGTTAAATATACTGGTAATGACTGACATTCAGACATGGGGCGATTACAGCACAAATGTAATCGATTACGATTACTTGCCACCTGCTCGATTACGATTACGAATAAACAAAATCACAATGTAATCGATTACATTGAAAGTAATCACGATTACAATCGCGACTACATTTGTCTTGAAACATCTTCAGAACGAAAACAAATCCTATTTGTATGGTTTGGTGTATAAGTGTATTAACGAGAAAACAAACCCTATTTGTGTGGTTTAAGGCATAAGTATATTTTCAGACAACATGCGATATGAATAAATGCAATAAACGAAATTACTAATCTGTAAGGATGAAGCACCGGAAAAATTACATTAATAGTTTAATGAGATAGCTAAAGGTTTGAGCTAGAGGGGAAACTTAGCTGAAAGAGGCATACAGGCCTCTGTAGGTGACCTACTAGTGAAAAAAACTTGAGAAATAATGGTGAATCCGGGTGTGGATGGCTATACTAGAACCCCAAATCAACGGAAAATACTCCGAAAAACGCAAAAAGACGACAACCTATAGAAAATCAATTAAAAGAATATTAAAACCGAAATATAAGCTAAGTGGGGTCCTGGTTTTTACATTGAGCTGGCCTGGGGAGTCAAATCGCCACTCTTACTTCACTACAACAAACACATTAAAATTATAATTAAACAAAAATAATCAATTTTAAAATCCTTCCTACAGTTGATAAATATCAACGTTTCAAATATTTTATCAATCAAACGACATCAATCATGTTTGAACATTCATCCAGCAACGCTGAAAATTCGTTTGTTAATAATTTCAAAATTGCTGACTATTTCTACTAGCTGCGGTTTACGATCGTTTGCAAGACAAGCCAGCATAGCATTACGCAGCTTTTAATTGGAAATGAAATGGACAGTGACGCCAAAATAGCTGTTCATCTGTCACTTGGACCAAAAGTCAATGGTCAACAAAACCTTACTGGTTTCGCTGAGTTTTTTTTACCAGTTTCTGGTGAATCACGGTTGACTTGCTAGTTATCAGTGTTGTTGAAATGTGCTTTCGACTTAGATTAAACTAAAGTACCTTATTCCTCTGAAAAAAGTTAATTTACTGTATACAAATTACTGTACTAATTATATACATAGCCTTCTCCAGCACTTTTATTTTATAAGTTCACTCTGAATATATATAAATAAAACCAACACCTCTCCTCGTAATGTCCCGCTATTCTGTTGCCGAAGTTTCAACCCGTTTTAAAGAAGAGCTCCTATTTTTGTTGCTACGTCTCACTAGACTCACTACGTAACTTCTGGCGGCCAGCAGGAAGAGCAGTTGGAACAAAGCGAGAATTCGCTACAAACGCATGTTTGTCGCTGGATTATCTGGATGTAACACACACAGACAGGCTGATAGCCTTCCCTGAAACATAACAATAACGAACGATGATAAAGGAAGAAATTCAACCATCAAAACCGCGGTTGGGCGCACAGTGATGTAGGTTGAAGATTTCCAAATTTAATCGCGAAAGTAATCGTCGATTACGATTAAATTGGCAATGTAATCGTCGATTACGATTACATTTTATTTTTGGTCGATTCAATCGATTACGATTACTCAAAAAAGTGTAATCGATTGCGATTGACGATTACGATTACCCCATGTCTGCTGACATTGTGAACTTCGTGGTGATGTGACATGCCAAGCCAATGAAGCTTTGAACAGCGTTTCGAATTCAGTTGCTTTTGCCAGGCAGACTGTCGAATGTCGAACGATCAGCTGCTGGAGTTCAGCTCAAGAGACATGGCTGGTATTGACGAGATCTCCAAGCAGGATGATGTGTTTTCCCTCTTATCCTGCTCCTTATGTCCTACCATTTATGGCCAGGACATGGTCAAGGTACTAAAACAGCATTTCAGCATCATAAAGTGTCACCACTTTTTTTAATTCTGCCGCTAAAGAGCAGTGATTTTGTCTCCTTATGGCTGACCTAAATGAAAGCATGCAACAGAGGCGTCTTGTCAAAATTTTGTTTCAAACTGAGAAAGTTTCTGTACTCGTTTGAGGTTGCCAAAATTTTTTCCGCAGTTTTCGATCATATTGTTGAGGATTGACGCAAGTGTATGTTTTGTCATTTACGCGTGGGCCATCCCAGCGATTATATGCTGTACAGTAAGTTAAAGTGATCACCTCAGAACGTTAAGTTAAATCTATTAATTTACAGTGGTGTGCAAATTAATTGGGACACTTCAAAAAATTTAACAAATTTGTAGAAAATCGAACTTTTATTTTTGTACTGTAAAAACAACATTTTCAATGGTTTTAATAATTATGTGTCCTCCTTTGGCATTGATAAGCATAGCAACACGTGTGGGCATTGAATTTACCAAGTTGGAGCAGAGGTTTTGCAGTTCCTCATCATGATACCAAATCTGAATTATCCACTCTTTCAGCTTTGATTTGGTTGTGCAATCATACCTTTGCAACCTTTTTTTATAATTGCCCACAAGTTTTCTATCGGATTGAGGTCTGGGGAATTGCCAGGCCACTTTAAAACACTCAACTTGCTCTCTTTAAAAATTTTTTGCATCATTTTTTTGTGTGGCACAGCGCCAGATCCTGTTGAAAAATGGCACCTCCTTCAGGAAAAGTAACTCAAACAGTTGGAAGCAGATATTTAGTCAAAATTTCTTTGCATTTGATGGAATTCATCATTGCTTTGACAGAGATTTGCCTTCCCGTACCTTTAAAAGTAAAACAGCCCCAAAACATCTTTTTCGGGGGGTGTTTTGGTGCTTGCTCAATATGGCCACCTTGGAGTGGTTCTCCCTTGCTTCTTCGTACGTATTGAGACCGATATCCATAAACTTCAAAATGACTTTCGTCAGAGAATATAACCTGTCTCCATTACTGTTGATCCCATTTTTTATATTTTTTTGCCCACTGCAGTCGTTTCTTTTTCATAACTGTTGTTAAAAGTTGCTTTTTCTTGGGCCTCCTGGCAATTCTTCCTCTTTCAACATTCTTCTGATAGTTGATGAATGTACATTCACCCCAGCAGCTGACAAATCTCTTTTAAGGTGTACACTAGTTTTTCTCGGATCTTTAACGCTGTTTCCCATTGTCATTTGGTCATCTCGAGCAGTTGTTTTTCTTTTTCTGCCACATCTCCCCTGTCGCTGGACAGTGACGTCATCACTGTCATTGCTCCTCTTAACAACCCGTCCAACCGTGGATTTGGGTGTTCCTAACTCCTTCCCGATCTCTCTCACTGACTTCTTAGTATGTTTACTTAAAGCTACAATTTGCGCTCGCTTTCTCGGAGTCAAATCCATTCTCAAAATAAGTGAATTATCAAAAGCAACAAAATGCAAGAATGGTATTTTTAAAGTAGAGTGCTAATAATTCAGCTGAAATATTCTAAATAAATGATCAAATCTGCAATACATATGACAGATTACTGTAGGAATGCATATGAATGCAAAACTAAATTGCATAATAGCACAGAAACATATATGCTTTGAACCAACCATCAAAAAAATTTAAAAAGTCCAAAAAAGTTGACTGTCCCAATTAATTTGCACACCACTGTAAATGGACTGTAGTTGCCTTAAGAAGCGATATGTAGAAAATTGATATAAACAAACAAAAAGAGTTGATAGTGAAAATTTGTAGGGAGAGACGAAGTCAAACTTCTGAAATGCCGGAGTTGAAATAACGTGGTTACAGGTACATGAGAGAGCCTATAACCCGCTTTATTGCCGTTTAATACGGAGTACGGTGCAGCTAGCTTTTAAACTGCAAAATAAAAGCAGGAAAGGATGTTTTGAAAGTGAGAATGTATGGTGTAAAATGGAACGCATTCTCTCGGTGCCAACCCTAGCTGCTGGCGCGGTTAAACCATTATGATGCTTTTACATGGTGACCAATATGCAACTATTTAATTTTGAAAAACTGTGTAATTGGTTGAGACTGGAACCCATTGATAACTCCCAGTGCTTCCTATTTGCGTTGGGTTGTTTGTTGCAAAATTGCATTTTTTATCAGGCTATATTTCCCCGTAAAATTTTTTCGTTTTTTAGGTAGTCATAGTGGTACAACTTCCACTGTTTAAAGTTGCCTTCCATTAAACCAGTGGTTCGTAGCCTGGGTTCGATCGAACCCCTCGGGATCGACGGAGCCGTTTCAGGGGTTCGACGAAGGTCATCTGAAACATGACTAAAAGCGTGGGACTACTGCATAATTATAAACTGTTGAATGATTTAATTTCAGTAACCCATTTGCACTTCTGTTATATTGGGCAAAAATGGGATTCGACAAAAGCTTGGATAACTACGTGAGGGTTCGGCGTATTTGTAAAGGTTAAGGACCACTGCATTAAACGATTAGAATGTGGATTGTCGCTTTTAACCAGAAATCGAAATGTATTATTATGGCGGAAAAGCAAATCATTGCTATTGCCCAGTTTTGTGCTGTCAGGCATCACAACATAGTTTTAAATATTCCACGCGCAAAGGTTCGGCAGTGGCTGAACACTCAAGCCCCCTCCCAAAAAATAACAACTTGCGACATTATCAAGCAGGGATCCCACTCGATGCATGCCATGTCGCTTGCTGTTCGAGATAAGACTGTTTCAGCAAAGCAAGTTCCTGTCGGCGACTGGATCAGAAACGTCTAGCAGCCGCAAAATCTTATTCGTGTGAGAAATTTCCTGACTTTAAAAGTACAGTGAGAAGTTGCAAATCTTTTTGATGCGCCGTGTGCTTGAAAAGCATTGCAAGGGTTCTTGCGGTGTCATGAAAAATATGGAAAAGTTTGGTCATTTTCTAGCCTAGAAAAGTCTGGAAATGTTTTTTGGTCTGTTAGTGTGGAAAAAGAAAATAATTTTCCAGACTTGATATTTTGACGTGCATTCTGATAATATTTTATTCTGATATTTTGGATAAGCTTGATAATTTTACTTTAATTGTGTTAACTATTATTGTGCTGTATTTGACCTGGGTATGTCATTCGGAAAAGTTAAGTCTGGAAATTTATATTCAAAATTGCGTAGGAACCCTGCATTACAAAAATATGGAAAAGTCCGAGTCATTATGTAATGAGTTGGCGCCCGCAAAAGTTCCAGAATAAGGAGGATGTTTACGTCTCTTAATCACTTTCAATGATGAAGTGAATGAAGCGAACTATTGCGCTTATTTTCCACTCACCATACGGCTCAGTTTTTAGGAATGTCTTAGTTTGGTAGGATTTAACGCTAACTGCTTGCACTGTTGCTTTTGTTCCGCAGGCCGGTTTGCTGCTTGCGTTATTCGGCGGCAATCAGCAGACTGATCAGGACAATAACTTGCTGCCGATCCGCGGCAACTCGCACGTGCTTTTGGTTGGCGACCCAGGTCTGGGGAAGAGCCAGCTTCTGCAAGCCGTCAGTAGACTCGCTCCTCGCGGTGTTTACGTTTGCGGAAATACTTCTTCGAACAGTGGCCTGACTGTTACCCTGACCAGGTGTGTCACAACGACCTGTGACGTTGGAAAGTGTGTGGTGAAGAACAGGGAATTCGTTTATCGACACATGTGGCTATTACGGTGCGGCCAGTCGGGATGCTAATTACGCTTGTTTTTTTGTTTTTGGTGAAACCCACTTTTCGCGGAAAGGTTTCCCATAAAGTTTGTATTTGTGCTTACGCTAGCGAAACGCTCATCCAATATGAGTACCAAATAACATCGATGCGAGGCCTCAATCGAGTTTTGACAAAAACCTGAGTTCACGCCAACAGGTTAAGGCTAAATTTGAAAACGGCAACCGCTTTGCGTTGGTTCGTTGACCAGTACAAATGATAGCTAGAGCTTGACGTCACTGACATCTAGCGTATTTTGGTAAGTTTGGAACGAATTTAAATCTTCAGTTTCAGAACTTACAATTTCTTAGAAGATTTCAACATCTATGAAAACTTCTTATTTGAAAGCTGGCTGTGATTTGAGCTCGAATATTTTCTTCCTTTTCTCGTAATGATTTTCCAGTTCATTGAACAAGTTTAGTGGTGTCATCACATTATATTGCGGTATTGTTACCTACCGCCCTTCCCCTTTTCTGTCTTGCTTTAAAAACTCCGCTACATCCGCTGACCTATTCTAATTGGCTTGTTAACTTGCAGGGATGGAAACAGCGGTGACACGGCCTTGGAGGCGGGTGCGTTGGTTCTGGCCGACCAGGGCTTATGCTGCATTGACGAGTTCGACAAAATGAGCAACCAACACCAGGCCCTTCTGGAAGCTATGGAGCAACAGAGCATCAGCATTGCCAAAGCTGGTATCGTGTGCAGTATGCCTGCCAGGTGAGCATGTGTGGATGAGGTGGAAAATGGCAGTGGTTTCTTCGAAATTCCGCGTAAAATACCAACATATCTCGGTGATATCAGCTTGAGTCATTTGGTGTTTTTTTCGCCACGTATCCTCCTCAGTGGTGTAAAGTTGTCAAAGAACGTGCTTTTGAGCTTTTGTGGAAGAGGGCTGTTGGTGGTCGTGTATCAAAGGGGACCGTGTTGTATTATTTTTCAGATGTTCTATTATTGCAGCCGCAAATCCTGTCGGTGGGCACTACAATAAGGCCAAGACCGTCTCTGAAAATTTGAAACTTGGCAGCGCTTTACTTTCTCGCTTCGATCTGGTCTACATTTTGCTGGATACTCCTAACGAGCAACGTGACAAGTGCGAAATTTTCATGTTTAAAAACATAGTTGCTTGTATTTCCGGTTTTCTACGTTCCGATGTTGTTTATTTTGCTGAGGCAGTATTTGATTGTCACATACAGCTACTGTGGTGTCGGCGATCGCTTTTATGGATCTGTTGCTGAGTTCTTTTCGACGTTCACTCATAAAAGTTACATTACATGTGCACAAGATTTTTTTGCTGTAGGCCGTAAAGTATTTCGAGTCCTTCGAGGGCCGCTGCCCCGCGCCCCTTCCCAAGGAAAGCGGGCACGACAGTGAATGAGTACTGAACAAGATTTTTTTACATCACCCAAATCGCTACCGCTTCACACAAGAAACGTGTCCACAAGCTTTGATGCAACCTGACACGATCGCTGCACGTCTAGTGCATTGCGTTAGTGTCAGTGCCGGTCAATGTAAAATTGCATGAAACATCAGTTGAAGTTATAGCAGTTCTCTAGTGTCAGACAACGATTTCTCGTAGACGAACATCAGCAACGTATACCTGTATAGACATATATTTTATGAGTGCATTCAGCATCAACATATTTTACCTAGGCTTTTATCCGATCACGTGATGGCGATGCACACTGGCAAGAAGACCGCGAGCATGGAGAAAGCGATGCGTGCCGCAGCGTACAGCGAAACGTCTCAGATCTGCCAGCAGGTAACACGTGCGTTCATAGACGTAACAAAGCGAAAATTCTCGGGGTGCGAAAGACTTTTGAAAAACGAAAAGTATATGCACTTTTCCTGTAGATCATTGACCCAAAGATGTTGCCCGAAAAAAGTGAGAGGGCTATGTTCCCTAAGCCGTCCAAACACACTCGTGACACTCCGGGCATAAGCTCGAGTCCCCCTCTCAATGCCAGGAACACGATTGGTGTCTGAGAAACGTGCAGTATGTGTTCTTGCGGCGAACCTTAACGAACCAAATACACAAATTAACACCACCTCCCTGTTGATTGTACACTACCCACCCTCCAAAGCTGTTTTTTCGGGCATAGACCGAATTTTTTTAGAAGTGACCGGAAAAAATAAGGTAGGCAGTGAATGCTGTTACGGCGAGTTTTAATACTACACCTTCGGTTCAAATGACTGAAATGTCTCGGAAAAAAAAAACAGCTCCAAAGCATATAACTCTGAGTGATGTTCGTCTGGAGACAGGTCTGAGCCGAACCGTGCACACAACCACAAATCCAACTAACAGTAGCAATGCGTGACGTAAGTCTTGCACTTGCGTACTAAGAGACATTTGCCGAACTTCACAAAGACCTTTCTTTTCGGTATAATGCCATTTTTTGGCCAGACAGTTAATGTTTACATACCAACCCGTGGCCAGGTGGTAAGTGTGTCCGCTTCGGCGCTGGTAGGTCTCGGCCGGGTCTTACCAAGACCTTGTAAATTGGTGCTGTAGCCTTCTTGCCAAGCCGTGGTGTGCGGACGAGCTGCGGGGACTGTCCAGAATACAAAAGTCGAGTCAACTGATACCAGACCTTGTAAAAATTCAAGTCGTTCCGCTACAAGACCGCTGTTGTCATCAAGGGCCATCGACACACTTTCTCAAAAGGTAATGTTCCCCCCAATGTATATTACTCCGTGTTTCATGTATGTTAGACACCCAACAATCTCTTCTTGCCCAACACATGGTGGTTCTGCCCAACAAGCATAGTTTTTGCCTGACACAGCAATTTGTCGAACACCTGAACATATTTGGCATATCATTTGTGAAAAAGTAGATTTTATGCCCAACATATTTATGAATCTTTTAATCAATACCTGAACATTTTTGCCTCATGTTGAATGTCCAGCAACCGTATATTTTGCCCGATGGGAAACACTTCTGTCCAGCAAGAGTTGCTTTCGCCCAACAAATGCAAATTTATTTCACTACTTCATATTTTACTCGATATTGCCTCAAATCGTGTTTGCAGCAGCACATTGGGATCTTGCGTCTGATATCTGCAATGTTTTTGCTTATGTTAAATGATGAACTACCATTTTTTTGCCCAACATATAATGTTTCCGCCCGAAAAGTGACATTTTTTCCAGTATGTTGATTGTATGTGACAAATGTTTGCTTGACCACTGACAATTTCTCACAATTGAAGTTTTTCATATTTTTCTGATTTTAGGCTATCAGAAAAAATGTTTGTCATCAGGGTTCAAGTTTTTCATTACATCTTTAGTATTTTGTCACAAGTTGACAGTAGGATGAATAGCAAGAACTTTTATGATTACTTAAGTGCCGTCCAACAACAAATTTCAGATTTCCCCGACAAAGCGCGCTTTGAAATAGTTTTAAAGCAGGTGGGGAGCAGCTGACCTCGTGTCCTCCCAGTCGTTACGGCAGTGCGTGCATTGGTTTGTTTTTGTTTTTTTCCCGAACTTGTGTTTTTAGCAGCATTGTTTATGCCGCAGATGGCTAAAAGCCTCCTAATTAACCCATCTATTTCTTGTGATGCTTATGCATCTTTTATTCACGTCGTCTCCGTTTGAAGCTGTGGAGTCGCCATGTACCATGAGCCTTGCTTGTAGGATATCGAGGCGTACAGTTTTGAATTTATGCGGATATTGCCTTGCGAGCTGTGTGCCGATGAATACTTCAGTCTATGACGGTGGTTCTTAACCGATGAGGAGCGCCCCCCAGGGGTCGTCAATAAATTTCCAGGGAGGCGCGAGTCCTTACGCGGCCTACAACATGGAAAGTTTGATCATTAAAATTACCAATAAATACATTTGTTTTCACAGCTTATATAAAGTCAGGGGGAGCCTTGAAACAAACGACATTTACTTCAGGGAGGCGTGGAAGAAAAAAGGTTATGAACCACTGATCCATAATGTTTTGTCTGTAGGGCTCTCTCAAAGACCGCTTGGTTTCTTACGCATCGAAGGATGACTGCGATCCAGTGCCTCATTATTTACTCTGGAAATATATTGCTTACGCGCGGAAAAACATTAAGAACGTAAACCTCTCGGCAGAAGCTTGTCAGGTACTCAGGTTTATATAGTTTGAAGTTTGGTTACTTGCTGCATTTTCGCGTTCTAGACCTGAAAAGCCCAAAAACGATCTGTTCGTTGGTTGCATCATGTTAATATGGAAATCACTGGTCAATCAAGTTTTGGCTTTCACGTCGCACCCCAGTTTCGCATTCCTGATTTTATAGGTTCTGAAAAAGTTTTACTTGGAGTTGCGCGAGAAAGGCCATCAGTCCGACAGCACGCCTATCACGACACGCCAGCTGGAATCCTTGAGGAGGATGACCGAGGCGCGGTGTCGCCTTGAATTGAGGTACTGGTGTAATAACGCAGTGCCAATACGAGATGTAGACATGCGAAACAGATGTTTGGTGGTTATTCTGTACCTATACACTGCTATTAAGTTCGTCGACGTGGCGATGGTTTTGCAGTCTTGTCGCTCGTACGCCATCTCGCGGAAAGTAAAAATTTTATGTGAAAGTCCTGATTGAGGAGTTTTCCAATAGAAAGGGATTTTGTCACTGCGTGACTCTCCGATAAGGCAGTGTCTTACGTAGAAAAATCGTGTCAACAGATCATAGTTTGTAGTAATTAAACCGCCCCTTTCTGTTCAAGTGTTTTCGTTTGATCCACTTGTGGCTCGCGG
>Ga0210059_1003279_pt1 | contig 25801 bp, 13 predicted proteins | sample Ectturendosymbi2_FD_188042 | JGI IMG/M metagenome (GOLD analysis project Ga0210059, IMG submission 188042) | Ecteinascidia turbinata endosymbiont from Florida, USA - Sample 2 (SPAdes) (version 2) | ecosystem: Host-associated > Tunicates > Ascidians > Unclassified | place: Key West, Florida... | reverse complement strand
GAAAATTCAGAGGCTTTTGCGACTTGATGCAAAATCATTTTCCGTGTGATTTGTGCTGAAACCAAACACAGAGCTGCACAAAATTGGCGCACTAATCCACAACACGACGCACGAATTCACTGCTTTAGCCGTCTTTCGTCCAACCTGAGCTGTTTGTTTCAAGCTTTGTCGCTTGAAATGTGGTTTAGTGCTGAGTACTTACAGCGCAAACATGACTTGACACCACAAAGGTAGAAAAAATGCACTCGTTGCAACACTGCCTGCAGTTCATACAGAAATGAAAAGTAAGTGAAACATCGATTATTAGTACAAATCATAGTACGCAGTAATTCGGGTCAAAACAACAGTGTTTGTGTGAAGTTTACTAGAACTTTGTGTAAACTTCAGTATTTTGTTTGCGCGAGCTTGTAAAGTAACGATCCTGCCAGCGCAAGTGTTGCAAAGCCAGGGGTGTACTGTTAAAAAAAGGTGTGGGAACGCCGTTCCTACACCAAATAAAAAGGAAGAGTGAACCAACTAGTTTTAATGAAGTGAGCATTCACCGACAAGAATTCCCACACTGGATCTTCCTGTTTCACTGTAGACTTTTGACTAGCAGTGCGAATCTGCGTGTCGCTAGCAAATCTGAGATCGCAGCCATGTTTTAGTCTAATCGTTTGGATCACGTATCTTCAAGTAACCTTACTATAGTGCAAAAAGGTATGGGAACGCGTTCCCACCCCACGACACCCCTGTGCAAAGGTGAATTACCAAACACGGCTAAAGCGTAAACATTGCAACAATAATTTGCAGTCTTCTTTTGACGTTTTATTTCAAAACTGGGAATGTGTGAACGCGCATGGGATAAGGCGTCAAACGTCCGGAAATACTTAAACCATTTGCATTCACATATACTCGTTTCACTTTCACGATTTGGGTGAAGTCTGAAAAGGTGGTTGTGGGTTCAGGAGCAAAATGCCACATGAAGGATTTTCAAGATGTGACACTGACAAGTAATTATCACATCCTTGCGCAACTGCTTGTCGTTAAGCATTTACTTTATCTGTTGGTCATAATTCTAGGGCAAGATTGGTTTATGCTATGTGGGCAAAAGACTTGTGATTAAACAATTACCCACCTGTAATTGAGTCATTCGTGTTAAAACTTGTACTTTGAAAGGAAATAAAAATACTGTGCTACCGTTTAGAGATAGAGCTTGTTTCAGACAGACGATATACCATGGCATGACAACGACTTCGGCAGAGTCAAAGGAGATTTTCTCACTGAAATCTATTCGGAGCAGGAAGACACCAAATTATTGAGAGCAGCTGAGCAATCGGAAATCACCAATAAATTAACAGATTACATAGAATCTTGCATGGTGAAGTAAGTGAACAGAATACTTTTGCAAAAAGCTGTGCCAATAAGCACTAGTAGTGAAGGAAATGTTCTAACTAAAAAATTGCTATGTGGCGATCCTTAACATTGCGTTTCGGTGTCTGTAAGATCTTTTACGACCTTTCAAACCGATACATGTCTCTTGAAAAAGTGCTGAGCAACCAAAAAAACGTAAAAGACGAAACAACAATTGTAAGCTCGAGGTTTCCTGCAAGCTTTCGATGAATCAGCCAACCGGGCTCTGCTTTCTTGACTTTTGCGATGATCCTGGCTTGCACATATCTGTTTTCAAGTAGTTGGTCCCAAACAAGATGACGCCATCGAATCTACCAGTAAATATTTCAAATAGGAAATCGATTTCATGTTATCTGCGCATTTCAGTCCTAAAATTTTATTCAAATATAACAAAAAGAAGCACATCACTTTTCACTCTTCTTTTTACAGATCATGTACCTAAAGCTAGCTTTCATCTCAACACAGCATTGGAAACGGCATATAAAACTTTTCACTGTCTGTACATTAGGTTTTCATTATTTGGTCTCCACTGTTGATGACTGGTCCTTCAGTTAAAGTTATTAATTTCCCTACTGCTGCCTTCGTGACCCATAAACAAAATTTGGACTCTAAAATTGGCAAATCTTGCCTTCCCGTCCCATCTATTCTGCTACCAGCTTGCACCAACAACGCACTTGAGAATACGTAAAACAGTTATTTGGTGACATTTTCCTGCTTTAAAAGTGTGAAAACGAAAACCTGGAAAATATGTCGCAAGGCAGTTAAGATCAGCAGTGATGCGTGAAATACCGTCAACAGAAAATTGGTAATGAAGTGATGGTGATTAGGGTGTAATCTAACTACAATATATATAAAGTGATTAAAGCGCGTTTTTACTTTATGACACAACATCTATTTTCTGGAAATAAAGGTTCATTTACCAAGACTTTTTTCTTTTTGAATAGAAACGTTGATCTGCAGATGATGATTGGTTGGATGTCAAAATTTCCACTTGACCTTTCGTGGGAGATTTTCCACGAAATTCCCGTTGAAGATCGTGAAAGTGAAGCAGAAACACAACACCAGTCAGTAATTTGACCCAACATTTAACTTTGTGATGTGATGAATTATCGGGGTAACATTTACTACGTTTGCTTGTATATGCTTTACCAACATTTGCATGGTATCCATGCCAACGTGTACTCAATACAACGTGTACTATTGCAGTACTTAAGTCTGCATGGCATGTGCCGCTTGTGTACACGTACTCACACACTTACACGACATTCTCTGGTGTTTAGATCTTCTGGAAAAACTTATAAATTGTAAAATTTCCACTTAATTTTTTCTTAATTCATAAAATGTAAAAAGTAATTAGTTGGTTAAACGCTACAGTGAGTTGATTACCTGTCACTCAAACTGGTAAAATGGTTGTATTCCCGGTCGAGTCATACCGAAAACTTTGAAAGCGGAATTTGCAACCTGTCCAACCTCGTGTCACCAATGGAGCATTCACTACTAAAGCAGCATCATGGCGCTTGTTTGAAACCCAAGTTAATCGTTTAAAGATAAATTTTAAGCGACAATTTTTCGAACTAAAGTTATTTGATATTTGTAGATTGTTAGGCATAATCTTCCTTTGCTCACATTTAATAAAACACTCGTATTGTGTTTCGTTTTTTCAAAATTGGCGAGGGCCCTCCTCAGGAATCCTTATTTTACTATACGCCACAATAAAAGTAGGGTATAAGGCTACCCATAATTTATATACGTCTTCCTGAGACACTTGTCATCCGTTATCTGCGCTGCGAAACGTACATATCATACAAATTTTACGCAGGGTACCACCAAAAAGGGTCTTTTAGAGGAGTTTTTTGTTTGTGCGTAGAAAACGTCATGCACGTGTTAGATCAAGGCCTCCTAGAGCATTTTCGAGGAGGCCTTGGTTAGATCCGCTTTTTTTTCAAATCAAGTCATGGTGTAGGAAGACTCTTCACACATAAGGTATTGGTGGTCATACCTGGCCAATAGGTTTTGCACCTAAAATTGCACTGAAATGCTAATTTAGTAAGGTGTCCGAAATTTGCTACACATCAGGTAACCTGGGTAGCGTAGTACCCAATACCATATATCCTATATATAGGCTTTCAGGGACATTTTTGTAAAATAACTCTAGCACCATTCCATTTGTCTTTGAAAATCAGGAAAAGTCATGGGAGCACAGGTTTCTAACATTTTTCCAAGTATATATATGAAATTAACAAAAGAAAGAGCCCCTGGTAGCGGACCGCCCATGATATCTGAGCAGGGTTTTAACCACATCTTCTCACTATATTTGAGTTTTCTGCGCATCAGGCTCACTTCTTTTTATTTTACGTCTCGGATGAAGGCCTGTGTTGTGGCTGCATTTACTGGATCTGTTGCTGTATAAGTACGCCCAATACGGTAAGGTTAGGTTATTGTATGGGCAATGAAATGAAATTAGGCGCACTTACCTGAACGTTTATGTGACGCACTGATCGATTACGCCATTTCAATAAAAAGAGCTACGGAATGGGGCAGCACCAAATGTTGTCTGAGATGTTATAATTTAACAGCATACAGTGTAGGACCGAGAATACTTTTTAATCCAATGTGGCTGTTCTTTTAATTTTAGGTTACAAAGTTTACAAAAGAGGTCTTTTGAGTTTTTGAACTGACTGTGAAGGTCGTTTTTGCATCATAACACTTAATCAACCCGCGTTCATCAAGCTTCAGCTGTTGTTTCGAGTCTGAATTCTTTCTGGCTAAGAACTACTTTGCGAGTCCTTATTCTGTCTTCCCCAAGCATGTACATACATAGCTTTTCAAATTTAGTTTCATAAAACATTTTAACAGCTGATTGCCGCAATCGGTCTAAATTTTAATGATTTTAGAGTTTTTTCCTGAAACTGCGTCTGGTCCAAAATAGCTAAGTAGATACGTAGTGAGGAAGTGCAAAACCAAAGGCAAAAACTCTATAGCATACCATACAAAAAATCTGAGCGTGACTATCAAGGATCAAGCGAAAGAGATGGTCGTTTGGAAAAGCTAACCTGCCAAGATATTTGAAAATAGCAAATTGTTTGGAATAATTATTTTTTTCCGAATGAAACGTTCGGAAGTGAGATAAAACGAGGGTTGAGAAGCCATGTCGAGAATTACCTATTGACAAAATTTCAAAAGTGCGTGATTGTGAAAATAACGTACCATTCTGAGGTAAATTTTGTTTGTTGAGTAAAAATGTGTTGGGCAAAAGTATAGCCTGTTTTTTGGGTTCAAATTTTTGTGCCTCTCTCTAAATTTAGGGTATAATAGGGTTATGAAACAGCAGTTAAAGGTAGAGCCTACTGCAAAAATCCAGTTGAAAACTTACCTTAAAGGTACGAGGACGCTTTTAGCAAACTTCTCACTTGCTAACTAGATACTTCTGAGATTTTCAGGTTTTTGCTCAGCTTGATGTCAGCGTGCGTTTTTGTAATCGTGAGCTGAAATACACAACTTAGACCAATATACGTTGCTTCATATTTTAGCTGATGTTCAGCAATAGGTTTTAAGCAAATTGCTTACAACCCTTTGAAAGGTGAGTTGAAAGCGGCGTCTTAGTTTCACAGTGTAATGTGCTTGGAGACGGAATGCAAGCTTCTCAGTTTGTAGCTTGTAGATTACGTAAAGTACAAGCTAGTCGTGGTTTCCAGTTCTACTGAACGTTCTTTTTTACCGTAATTTTGCTAGCGCACAAAAGCATGGCATTCAATCGTTATTGACAGTGGTTGCTTGCAAAAAAATGATGATTTCGATAATGGTTTCATGCCTCCACTGCAAATCGGATGAGAAAAATCAACTCTGCGTGCAATTGACGACAGGTTTTTGGTTGGCACCAAAGCTTGGGTTAGAGCAAAAATAGGCTACTTACGAAAGGTAAAGCGCTATATTATGTCAAAAATGGGCGTCATAATTGATTTAAAAACTAAAAAACATCTTTAAATAACTTTTCAAAGTAAAAAAAAAAATAAAACTAAAATTACTAAAAAATTTAGTAAGAAAAAAAAACAAACTAAAATTACCCATCGGAAATGCGACTCCCTGTCATAACGCGCTTTCATGACTTTGGCATCGTTGTATATCAGTCACGCTGCTGCTTTGTGCTTCGACTCGAGATGGGTGATTGCAGAGCACCGTATTTCGGCCTTTTGCAGCATTCAAATAAACAGAGACTAAAGTTTTTTCTTGGGTTTGGGCTGGACAAAGTAAGTTTTATGTGGACAACTGAGATAGTATAGCTTATTTCTTATTGACACCAAAACTGATGCCAAAAAAATTGTCGAAAACAACGTAGCTGCACGTTACTGAATTGCAACTGCAATCAGACAAGTATGATAAGTTCTTGCAATCCTACAGAAAAATTCTATCATCTGTGGACGGAATCGAGCAATGCGCAACCAAGTTAGAGAAACTCATCAAATTATTGATGTCAGATGACAAGTTTGACGTTCTGTCTGGAAAATTACCAAGCAACATCGCTGCTCTTCGTAGTAGACAGGGTTTGTCAAACCACAAATTGCTGATATGGTAAGCAGCTGTGTAAATAAAACGGGCCTAAACTTTCTTTGTTTATTGTAGCAGTTTTTCAGCACACACATTTACCTATTATCTACATAAAAGCAGTTTCGTCGTAGAAAAATAAGAACCGTCTAGTTTGTTAGCAAACATCTGACTTAACGGGTCCTTGCTGTTTCAGCAGTTTTTAACCCTCTAATGTGTGTTTTAACACTTCACTGAAGTGTCACGAAGTAACAACTCTTTATTGAGGTGTTACAAAATGATGTAGCGCTTGTTAAAGTCGTACAGATCGATCGCTTTTTTCAGCAACAAACTTCGAGCCAGACTTGACATTTACAACAAGCTGCGCATGGACATGGTTAAGGAAACGAAAGGATCTCTCAATTCTGATAGCCCTTCTAATCCATACGTGACTGTCCTTGCTCCAGGTTGTAATTGACTTAACAGCTGTTGCTCTTGGTGTTATTTTTGACATAATCTAAGCTTATGTATGCTTTGTACCTTTAACTTTGTGCAGTTTTGGTTGAATAATTATCGGATTCAGCTTGCTGCGGAGAGAACCTGATTTTGATCTAAGCTTGTGTTTTTCAACCATGGGCTGTATGGCTCACCATAGGGCCATAGGATGATTTTCACGAACGCCAAGATGCCATCAGTAAAAATAAATTTACTAAAATAATTTGTTGTACCGGCTAAGTGTCTCAGCTGTATTGGACATAGTTCATAAAAGATATATCGGACACGTTTAGCATAAAAATGCTAAATCGGACAGAGCACGGTCCATCAGAGACGTAAAGAGAGGGGCAAGGGGGGCGCAATTCCCCGGGCGCCGAATGACTGCGGGGGCGCCGAAAAGTCCCATCAATGTCGGAAGTACTTTCTTCTACGCAGTATATTTGCTTCCAAAAGACCTCAGGTTCGAACACGGGGGCGTGAATCTTGCTTCTTGCCCTGGACGCCATCTAAACTCGTTACGCCCCTGCGCTCCATCAAAGCTGGTTGGTGGGATTCGATTCCCGCAAGGGTCATGCCGAAGACTTGAAAGACGGTGCTTGCTGTCTGTCCAAGCCTCGTGCTCAGCGTTGGTGGGTGGGTGCAAGGGAATGGTTCACGCGCGGTGCTGCCACTGGCTCACCACCAGTGCAGCAGAGATGAGCAATGGGCTGGATTTGTGTTGGACTGGATCCGGACTACAGCGAATTTTGTAGGATTTTGATAGCATCTGGAATGTAATTCAAAACTTTAGGATCAAGACCGGAAAGACAGGTTTGGATTGAGTTAATGGAAAAGAATTGTGGCCTATTTGTTTTTGAAAAGCTGTATTTTGTTAATTTTCTAGACTTTATTTGGACTTGGAGTTTACATTTTTTAAATGTTTTGGATAATGGTTGGGCTTGGACTGAATTTTAAAAATTCAGGTCTGGATCTGGGTCATAAAATATGACAGTCCGCTCATCTCTGCTGTGCAGCATTCACTGTGCGAAGCAGCAGCGTGGTCCACGGCGCAAGCAAGCGGAGATAGGCGTCTGAAGAGCGCTCGTGACACTGCGAAAAAGTAAGAAAGCGAGTATGACAAAACTGAACTGATATTAATTTGTTGTAAGAACGAAATAATCGTCAGCCAAAGGATTGCACGCCCTTTTAAATAAGTCCTCGCCTTGGCAATTCGTGTGAGAATAAAATAATCTAGCGAACGGAAACGGCGTTGCGGTCACGCCATATTTGCTCGAAACCTTCTTGGTCACAAAAACATTGAGAAACATTGTTATAAGCGAATTAATACAGCTGTTAAAAAAAGTTGCAGGTTGCTTCTCTTCCGTCACTTTGCGGGTATGTTCTGCAAAAATATCGTTGAAGTTAAATCTCTCAGCTTTTGACACATGACTTACAAAGCTGTAAGAATAAAGCAGTTAAGAAATTAGCTAGTCTCAGAAATACAGCAACAAAATTAGCTCTAATTCTCTAAGTAGCTCTAATTGCTCTAATCCAAAAATCTAATTTCTAAAGATTCAGTAATATGCACCTGGATCCTTATATCCATTGTTAAGGAAAGGGAAGGAGTGTGAACAACGTAAATCTGTCTGGTAAGACAGTAGCGGATCCAGGAGAGGTACTTCCCCCCAATCGACTATCGCGCCCTTTGTGCATTTACAACATATCGCACCAGGGGGCATATCTAGGAAGGTGGTAATTCCGGCCTCTTAATAGAAATCAGTGCCCCATACTTGAATTTGGCATGGTAATGTAAAAGTCCCAGGTTTGACGTGATTTGGGAATATGTTGTTGAATTTTGATACATTGATTGTTTGAAGTTGGGTATAATTTTGTAATAGGAGTTGCTTTCACGTCCTTTTTTCTCATAAGACAAGTTTTATTTCAAGGGATTGCACATATCAAGAAAGGCCCTTTGAAACCGAAGCTTGGTGACTCACCTGTAGCTCACTACGTAGTGCTTATGTTAAAAAGCAGTTGCCTAAAAGCGCTTTTCTGAGAAGTCAAGCGGCAGTTCCTGCAAAGTGAATTTTGCCATGGCGATTGGCAAAAAATGAGAAGTCAAGCGGCGAATTTTTGCCATGGTTACTTGACTTTTAAACGTGATTAAAGACACATTTCCTTTAGTGTTAAACATTGCCTATCGAAAGAAATCCTTTCCCAGCAAAGAATCAGACATTAAGATCTTACAGAGTATATTTTTCGCCTACGAAGTAGGCATCATCAACTCTTATTAAAATAGAGTGTGAAACATTGTTGACATGGAGCATACAAACGTGATGATATGTCACTCTTTTTACTCCGCTTGCCCGTCTCAGCTTACAGTAGGTAAAAAAAAAACTTTTGTGAGTAATGAAGCAATATCTCATCTGGATCAAGATCTACAAAGTTAGCTGCTGCTTTTATCTGCATTATTTTATTGTGTGGCGATGAAGAGCAATGCGTTAGTAATATAAGAAAGCAGGTACGATATTTAAAAGATTTACTTTTTGTTCAAAGCAAGTTTGAAAGTTTTCCAAGCAAAAACTAATCAAAGTCCATAATTTTGATAGATAATAATGATAAGCTACTCCGTGCTTTCAACGCAGCGTTGTCAGTGTCGTCCTTAAACAGAAAGATAGACCGGCTGGCAGGCAACTATCTACGAGTAGATGTACGCACGAAGCACAATTTCTTAACTGAAATGAAAATTATAAACTTCAGTTGATTTTTTAATTTTTGTTTGGCAAAACTGCAATTGATTTTTGTTTGAAAAACTTTTAAGTTTGTTTCTAACAAAAGCTTTTTTTGTGAAAAGCTTTTTATTTTTGTCGACAAATTTTATCGCTGGAACTTGTACACTCATTAACTAAATTTAAATAGTTCTTCCCAGTTTTGACGTAGTATATTTACGAGTATGCTCTAGACAAAAAAAATTCTGACGCAGGTGCCAAGCCTGCGAACACCGAATATAAAGAAATGGAAGCAATCATACTGCGTGAAATTACTGAATCGTGGAAAGACGCAAGCGTCGATGTAATGTTCTACATGAGAGAAGTCTTATTTCACCGCTTTACAAAGGTATCACATTTATACAAAAGTTGACTGACTGTTCAATTACAACCAGTTGAAAAAGTGTTGTTGTTTTCGCAATGTGCATCAACGGTACTAAGGCAGAATAACAATGGAGGTGTTTTTGTTACAGAAGCTATTGTGTGGTGACCTATTGTCGTTTCACGATAAAAAAACAAATAGAGCAAACAGATTTTGAAACAAACGCTACAGCGAAGCTTGATTTTGTGCGAAATTGACAAAAATACAACAGTGCAATAACGTTTTCGACAAAAGTATCACTCCATGTCAAACGTCATGAAAATAGGAAATGTTGAAAAATGTTTACACCTAAAAATTTCAAGTAATTATTCTCCGCAAAGGTGACGCATTCGAATCAATCAGCAAATGTTTTTGTAGTAATAGGAAGTTGATTCCACGTAACATCTTCAGTCCTGAAACCTGCTAGCAAAAGCTTCCGGGTGACATGTCGAAGGCCTGAAGTACGAGCAGAGAAAGCAAGCAAGTTCTAGACTGAAATGAATAAATCAAACACAACCTGCGGCAAGCAATAAGTGGAAAATACGCCGTTTTCATAAATGTGGTTACACTACAGCTGCAAAACTATCTTGACGCCAGCCGTGCGGCGGTGATTCAACTATAGCGGGTAGTGGGAGTAGAGATGGCACGGTCCAAGATTTTTCAGGCCCGAACTGCCCATAGCCCGCAACATTCAGCCCATTAACCGCCCATTGAGCGACGACATTTATTCTTTTCCAAACTGGCCCCGCCCATGGCCCACTAAACAATTGGCAGTCTTGTCTATGTTGTCTCCTGATGCAAAATATCTCCAAGGTCTATTTTGCTTACTGAGGCAAAATATCTGCTGAGACTATTTTGTCTTTTGTGGAACATGATTGTTTGAAGTGGAAATGTCATGTGACAAGCACAATAAACAAAGTTACATGCTTGGATTAGTGTGTAAGCCTAAAACCCTAAACCTAAGACCTCAAACCTAAAACCTCAAACCTAAAACCCGAAACCTAAACTTAAAACCCTAAACCTAAAACCCTAACCTTAAAACCTTAACCTAAATCCCTAAACCCTAAACCTAAAAACAAAACCCTCAACCAGTCCCGTTACCATGCGATAACTTGTTTGGGCTTAGCCCTCCAAAGAAAGCTCCAAGCTCCCACAAACTGATATATAAAACTATACTGTATAAATCAGTGGATTTTTTGTCAATTTTAGAAAGTCAAGACCCCCGCACAAAAGTAAAGCCCTCCTATTGAAGACTTTCCGGAGGCCGTTTTGCTCTCAACCTAAAACTCTCATCCTACAAACCTAAACCTGAACCCTCACAATAAAACCTTCAAACTTTAGCCCAAACCTAAATCCCCAAACCTAAAACTCTAAACGTAAAATCCCGCAACCTTACTTAAAAAAAAGCGATTGTGATTTGGTGCATATATCAAAAACACCTATAGCACACCATCAAAATGTTGCATAACATGTTCCCTCCAAGAAACCACTCAGCAACAAAATCGCTGACCGCCACGCTCATTGCTCATGCAAGAATTGAAGAAGTTATCACCATACATGAAAAGTTTCTTTAAGTGCACCTGCCAGTCGCACCTGACGGAATGCTCACATATGAGAAAAGCAAATTTACCTTAAAATACAGCAACGGCAAAGCAACGCCAAGTGGTTTCATTCACTTTAATTGCCACCGAGTGGTTCTTTCAACTCAAAAAAATTTTAATGTTTTTTTCAACATCAGCGGGCGGCTCGTAGCGGCTCGGTGAAGTCCAACCGCTAAAAATATTGTCAGCGGCCCGCTCGTTCAACCTCAGCGGCCCGCCCAAAAACCGGACCATTAGCGGCCAGTGCCATCTCTAAGTGGGAGGTACCAGCAGAAAAGAAAAGCGTTCTCATGTCGTAAGGTTGACTACAGCAAGGTTGCCATACGTCCGGAATTTCCCGAACATGTCCGGAATGTCGGTATCAAAATTTGTGACGGAAATAAGTTCATAAGATACGCTGATGTCCAGAATTTTTAGTTACTAAATTACGTTTAACTTGAAACAATGTGCATGTGCTCTGACGATGAGAACTTCAACACTTAACTCTTTGGTTGCTTCCAGCGTCTACAATAATTTTGTTGCCTGAATCGGTGGATTGGTAGTTGTAAGAACATACTGAAAAATGCCGTCCGACGCTTGTTTGTTGTCGCAAATAGTTGCCATTGAAACTCTCAGGAATTTTGCCGCTTCAGATATATGTAACCCTATACTAAAGTATTCTAGAGAGGTTCGTTAAATGGTAGTAAACGTTGAAAAAAGAGACACAAAAGTCGGTAAAAAGTTGGATTTCTGGTATGAAAGGAGGTCATACAATTGGGAAAAGCGGCAAAAATATATAAAAATGAACATCGCAAATTGACAGAAAAAAGGGACAAGTTATTTCATATGTGGGAGCATCAAGCTTTGAATATTAATAATTGTCAAGTCATTTATCTTCACATGTGTCCAGAGAATCAACACTGAGTTTTTCTGCAGAATCAACAATGCAAGATTCATAAATAGGTGGTTTCTTTAAAATGCCATGATACACTGTATTGTACCGCAGTAAGACCATTTGGTAGCTCTCATCACTCTTATCTGGTTTGTTTTAATCACCTCGGTGCGATGTCCATCTCGTGGAATATTTTCCTGTTTGGCCAACATACTCTTGATTGCATACCACACAAGTCGCCACACAAATACATAGTTTACACATGGCAGGTTTTGTAACAGTGGGAAAGTTTTATTTTTTGTCAGGTTCTGCGAAACAGTTGAGACCAACCATGGATTTGTTGTGCTTTCCATGGCAACCACAAAGTGCACAGTGTTTGCAAGGCCTTGACAAACCTTCGGTTTGTCCTTGTGTCTTATTTAAAGCAAGGTGTTTTCAACTGGTTGGTGTTTGTCCAATAGTGGTAGGCCTTTTTGAGCTTGTATTTAGCTTTTTATCTTTTTTTGATAGAGTTAGCAGATGGGGAAAGGACGTATATAGCCCAAATGTGTGGGTCACCTTTCTTTTCATATCTTTGGGGACAGTCTTCCCATTTCGATTCCATTGCTATCATGTCGTTTGCATGTCCAAAAGAAAGTTTGAGAAGTCGATTTAAGCTGGTGAGGTAATATTCTTTCCTTCGGTTGAGACGCCTCAATTTTATTGCCTCTCCGAATAAAATTGACTTAAATGTCGTGTTTGGGTGGTGTGATTTCCAGCTAATGATCTGCATTCGTTCAGTTGCGGGTTTTATAAAGTCTTTATTGACAAGTCCAAAATCATTCTCAGAATTACTCAATTATTAAGGTCCAGGATTCTACTTCGTACTTCGCCCGTCTGGTCAACTGTGCAGGTTTAACAAATAAATGCTGAAACGAATGCCTTTCGGTAGCATCTATTAGACATTTCTGATGTAGTTATCCAAATAAACAAAATCAGAAAGAAATTTACAACTCTAGAAATTTATAGGGGAAGTATGTACTGCCAACATTATGCACTTCAACCTTGGTGTTTCGAGCACTTTAGCTATTCTTAACAAAACTGCCAATGCCAGCATTAAGCTCAGTCTTTTAATCTTTTTGCACAGATTTTGGGTAGGAATTCCTCAGTCTTCCTGACTTCCTATTTCCGAAATTTTGCAAGTTTCTTCCTCACGATAGATCTCCCAAGCTATGTGTTTATGCTGTGCAAATTATGCTTGTGAGAGTGATGATCTTGGTAAACAGTTTTTCTCAACAGATGGGTAGGAAGCAGCCTGAAATGCGCTTTGAAGGTTCAGAGATCAATGATATTTTTTTACTTTTATAATGTCGAATGTATGTACTGACTGCAGCCCAAACACGGTTGTTATGGCAAATAACATTGGACGCCTTCAGCTGATTTGTTTAAAGCGCTATTTTTAAAAGATGAAGGAAACAAATTATACCACAGCAAGTAAGGTTGAATCAATGGCAAAATGAAAATGAACACGAAGTTTTTGTGTTAGATTATTATCCTTCGTGATATGAGGAGAAATGTTTTTGTACGCGGAACCCTCAGTATCATTCACATATTTGCTGTTCTATAAATTCAAACAATGTTCATGAATGAAAATATTCATAACCGAGTAATTTAGGACTGAGTGTATAGTGCTGAAGTGGACATCCTCCTATGGATGTGGACTAGTGGAAGACGTACAGCTAATCTTGCCAAGGAGTCAGCAATTTCATTTCCTGGTATGCCACTGTGTCCAGGAACTCACACAAAAGCAGCTTCATAGCCCATTTTTCAAAGATTAGAACTTAAGAAAAATACTGCGAGAAATACAGATTGCAAATACCGTTCTGAGTCAAGCGCACCACAAACGTACAGTGGCGATTCTAAGGGGGGGGCCTGGGTGGGCCATGGCCCTCTGTTTGGCCCCCCCAGTTTTTTTCTTAATTTCCCGTCCAAGTTTGTTTGCTTGACATATACAGTAGATAACTTCCGGCCAGCAATATTTTAAACGATAATTTAGTAACCCTCTAGCCTGCATTCAATATTTTCGAAATACATAATAAGCTGAGTTGTTTCTGACGATCGGGAAACTAGAGCTGTTTATGACGATATTTACCAGTGGTTGCTCAGATCCTGCGTGAAATTTAGTCGGACCGCGGTAGTGGTGTTGAAAAATTCATTTCGAAACTAAGACACAGTCGCTGAAATATGAAGATTGATCTTTAGTGCGTTTCAGTGTTAGGTGGAACTGGGATATATCACTTTCAACAGATTGTTGCTTGTCCCAGTAGCAAAAGATTTGTGAAAGCATTAAGCATTGGTCTCAGTTAATCCATACAAATTTATCCTGACTGCAGTATTGCGTTCTTCTACCTGTGTATATGACTTCGAAACATCTTATGTAAGTGGTGTTAGTGGTGTAAGTGGTGTTAGATTCATAAAGCGATTGTAGTTTGACGCTGATGTAATTTTGATTAGTGGCGAATCGGTCATTTACTTCGGAAGCCGTGGAGCAATTTTTGCCTTTGGAAGTAAGAATGTTTGCAGCCGCAGGGTTGCCGGTCACCTTTTGAGATAAAAGCCAAACCACGTCTAAAAAAACAAATGGTTAAAACAACATGATGTTTAAAATTCTTTATTAATTGTAGGACATTTTAGAAGAATAAAGGTGTAGCATTCTTCATCTTCCACATTTTCCGCTCGAACCTTTGGCATTATGGGTTGCCAGATATGCGAGAACTTCATTCTTCCATGGATGACCAGATAACGTTTGAGAAAATACGCCAAGCACTGTCTAAAAAATCCTAATGGCACTTTTCAGCAAGAAATTTAAAAGCGAAGACACCAGTTTGATAGCATGTGCCACTGCCTCCAAAAAAGGCAAATACTGAGAAAAAAACAAAAAAATTTCGACGCCAGCTGTCTCTAAAAAAGTCAAATTTGTTAAATTTGGCGTCAAATCTGGCAACCCCAGGGAGCCGAGGCGGCCTGCACTCTCTTTTTCATTTGCTTACCTGTGAGTGACGATAACGATTCTAGCGCTCCTGAAGTAAAAATCCCGCCTTGCCTACATACGTGGTTTTGGATGGCGTGGTCGGTCGAATTTTGCATGCGCTGATAGACTGGGCCCAGAAAAACTCGTAACATTGCTATATTGATTCGGGACACTGTGTTGGTCGGCTTCAGCCCACCTCTGAGAGCTTTGTACTTGATTTACAGCGGATTGCCACTGCTTTGTTGCGAAACTTTGAGATCGTACTTGTGAACAGTTGTAGTCGTAACGCTTCTGTGTTTCTGCCGTTCGAAAACATCTTTTTAGTTTCTGTAATGTGTGAATACAGACTAGTACGTGTTAGGCAGCAGTGTGTGAACCAGAGGTCCCTTAAAGTTGCGCTCAGCAGGTAGGATTTCGCAGGATAGCTTCAGTATTTGGCTGTAGACAGATCCGTTGCCCAGTTGCAGGTTCGTAAGTAAGTGCGGAATCAGCGTGGAGACGTGGAATTTCCGAACCGGCCATAGCCAGTAGCGAGAAATCGCTACAAGTGGTTTGTGACTACGGTTTTAAATCTACCCGCACATGTCCTGTAACCTCATAGAAATTTGTACGGATTTTCTATAATGATTCAGAAGTAATTATTTCGCGTACGTCAGCTCATTGCCCCGGAGGTCAAACATTTCTATCAGAAAAACGCTTGAAAGAATTCGCAAATCATATTCATTTCATAAAAACGATTAAAACATGAAATTAACTTTGGCAAAGAATTGGCTTCGGAAGTTGTCGAAGCTGCCTATATCGCTCGAACAATTTTTTTAATTTACAGCCACTAAAAAGTTGCGTTTAATTGTTACTGGTAGCCAGGCGCGGCTTTACCATTAGGCTAAAAAGGCTTAAGCCTAGGGCCCCTGATTTCGGCGGGCCCCAAAATTTTGGGAATAAGGACAATTTCCAACATTTCTGTAAGCAGTTGTAGTATTTTTGTCTTAGTTCAACGCACTTTTTTACTATGCCCCTAACAAAAGACCTCTATAGAAGGATGAGCGCGAAGAATTGAATCAGGGGTGGATCCAGCTGATAACGTTAGTCAAGTCTAATATCGGCTTCTCTGCTGTAAGAGAGATGAAGTATACTTCACAACACTGCTGTGACAAAACAATGGATGACAGAATGACCTTAAATCGCGAACACTGAGACAATTCGAGCATGTCCAAAGAGTTACTAGAATTGGTTTTGATACGTTGATTTCCGAATTGTAAAAAATCATGGTGAATAAAGTTAGTTACATTGGTTTTAGGGGCCAATCGTCCCTCCCTGAATCCAACCCTGAATTGAAGTAAATGACGATGAGCATTCTCTTTTCATGGCGTTGAGAATTGGTTATTGTTACCTATAATATGTGTGTGGAACAAAATACCTGAGCCCACTTTTCAGATTACACGAGGCCAGTGAGCTACTCAATAAATAGGTAATGTGAGTGTGGTCAGGTAACTTCACCCATGGGCGCAATTAGGTGGGGGACACGGGAGACGCGTCTCCCCACTTTTTCAGACAGTGGGGATATAGTATGCCATGTCCCCCACATTTTATCTCTTTAGGTTTCGTAATATTTTGGTTTCACACCAAGCTGTCCTCTCACATTTCACAACAAAATTGCGCCCATGACTTCACCGCTTCCTTTTTCGTCAGTTTCATTACAACTATTTTTGCTCCTGATATGGAGAGAATATTCAGCACAAAGTAATATGTTTATGAACTGGAACAACTTGTTCAGTGAATGTAGCGAGCACATGTACAGTGCTAATTTGTATGACATCAGATGTCGCAAACTTTCCAGAAGGCCCCATATTTAAAAAATGAAAATTCGCCTCTACTGGTAGCTGTAACTCTTCCCATCACCAGCACTTCATGCGAGAAAAATTTTTCAAAAATGAAATTAGTGAAAACATTTCCCAGAAATTCCATGACCAGTGAAAGATTGGGTAACACTGATCTACTTTCAGGTGAAAGGTACGAGCTGAAAAATAGATTTAGATGATTTCGTTGATGAATTTGACAGTTGACATGACAATCGAAGTATTAAGTTACATTGAGGTGATGATGATATAAAATTCTAACGTAGACTGTGCAGGGATCCGTGTGAGAATCATACTGTTCGTTGTCTATTTGTCTCAATCTTTTCAGAGTTAGTGCGTGTTTTGCTTATGGCAAGACAGTCACAAATCAACGCAGGGTAGAAAAGTCAGCTTTTGAGGATCAGTCAGAGAAAAATTCAGTGTGAATATTAAAATGAACAACTTTGCTGGGAATGTTCTGCGAAATAAGTTTGACGCCTGCTGTTACGTTGTGCTATCAGGTACACGCCTGTAAAACCGATACACACATTCCTACTGCGGTGCTGCTATGCTACTTTAGGTGCCACTGGTGCCGAAACCTCTCAGAAGTTAATTGCATACTGCATTGAATAGTCCTCACCCTATCAACGCTGCTGATGGGCATTACACTCGCAGTAGTAGTTGCATAACATTGTTATGATTACACCACAATCACAAAATGTTCATAAGCTTCCACAAAAATGGATTAGCCAGTAGCCACCAATCCGTTGGCAAATGGCTTAATTTTTATGTGTTTGTAGTGAGAATATTTTAATGAAACTAGTTGCCTACCAACAGCCTACTTGTCTCTGTGTCCATATGGAATGGGTGGTTGGAAGTAGAACCATTTCGCTTTCATGTGAATTTTATTCACTTTCGGGGAGCTGTTTTCGTTCATGTGGGATCGGCACAATTGTGTGCAGAAAATGGTGTTTCGTTTTGCATGTGCAGTGCTGTGGAAGTTTACAAGGTTAGCACAGAATATTCGGCATAGCAGTACACGTGTGTGATTGCACCTGCAGTGGCGTTTAGGTGTCTCTAGTGAATAATATTGCTAGTTTTTATTTAACGATATTCACAAGCCTATGTTGGGTTTGACAGGGTTAATCAAAGCAACTTAATCTTCAAAACAACGAAACATCACCATGCAACATCGACATTTATGTTGGCTCTCCTATTTTTTTCTTGGGCCCGCACTGGCCCCCCTACTTTTTTAATTCCAGAATCGCCACTACAAACGTAATCTAGGGTTACCCCAGTAGTGATTGCGACTTTACACAAGAAACCCTTAACGCCACCTCAAATGGAAGAACAAACTTACCGTAACACGGTCTTCCTTGTTTTCAGGTACAATACTAAAGGTCGTCTTCACTCTGAAATCTCTATTACAATTGCTGTGCCTTCTTGTTACGTCTCAAACAATCCTTTTTCGCGTTGTTAGAAATGTAGATTCCGCTTCTCACTTTGGCGCTCCTGATTTCAAGTCAGTGACACCTTTGTTTAGCTGTGTTTGGGTACTATGTTCCATATGGGTTAGAACTCTTCGGTTGAACTAGTCAGCGACACTCCATGGCTGTGGGGCGATTTCATATTTAAGGGAGACAATTTGATAATGATTTTTATTGGCGGATTTTTAGCATTCAGTAAAAATGTCGGCAGGAGAAATGGTCGTATTTTTTCTTTGAAAAAATCATATTAGGGAGACATCACGATTTTGGAGAAGATTACGTGAGGCAAGGCCAAAAATGTTGGAAAAACTGCTGTATTCGTGTGATTTTAGTTTAGTTTGCAAGTGGCAAACTTGACAGTATGAAGGCGCTGATGCGTAAAGCCTGTAGCCAGACTAATCTATCATCTGGTTTCGGCATTTTTGATAAGATTTCAAATAAAACGAATTATGAATTTCGAATTGGCAGAGCTCAATCTTCCCGTTTAGCATTGTTTTGTGTGAATTTGACATGAACCACTTTTAACTAACCGCTGCGACATCGTGACTGTGAGCAAGTAACCCACTGCACCTTTTCTAGCCTTCTTGCAAAAAACGACTTGATCGTGCTCTTCTAGTCCTGGAGTTTGTCAATGCTGCAGTGGAAGGAATGTTGTCCGACGTCGGTCAAAGCAAAGGCCTTCTCAAAAATGCTGAAACCGCAGTATCACGGTAAGCAGTGCCGTATTAAGGTAGTACGGGGCTTGTAGCATATTAACAGCGCGTGGCCGTAATTAAAAAAGTATTGGAACAAGTGAACAACTGTTAAATCATTCATTCTGTGGGCATCCATTTGATTACCATTAATCATACCGAATTTCGTTAGTACGAAAAACCTGGTCCTAAATAGCAGCTAGTGGACATTATGGGCTACATATTTTTTTCACCAAAAATGTATATACGTATCTTTTTACCAAGAATAAATACATTACTGTACATCTTACAAATACAGTACAGAGACAGTAATTAATGCTTCCAGACTCATCAACAGATTTGATCACTGCTATACTAGACAGTGTTGTCACAGTATAAGTGTCAAAGTCGATTGTCAAAAGCAGCAAAACCACTGCCTAAGATTGCATTTTCTAGATTTTGGCAGAGCAAATTCGTTTATGATACTGGTAGTGTCTATTTCACATACAAGTTCATGCTCTGTCTATACTCTTTACAATCAGACTGTTCAACTTGTTTTGTCTAACGGTGCTCCTTTGTTCATTCTACCGTTTTAAGTTTAGAAAATGACCGTTCTTCACTGCAGTTGGTTACCATGAGATTTAAACAAATGCACAAAAAATTCCCACATTTGTAAAAGAAGACTCCAAGTACAATACCCAATGGTCAGTGAATAGATGCCAAATCCAGATCTGCCAACGAAGTTTGTTGTAAACACCCACATAAACTCACTAAAAAACCCGGATTTGAACAGAAAGTCCCAGATAGACATAAAGTTAGGTGAATCTATCAAAAATTTCCATACCTAGACACCTATAAATAAAAAAAAGTGCTAATGAATATATACTGTAACTTTACTGATGAACATTTGAGTTTGTCAGAATTATCATATTGCAGTAACATAGACTTGTTTGCATTTCAAACGGTGATCTGGCAGCATTTACAATAATTAAATCTTCATTCCCAGTGTCGTTTTGTAGGTAACATTGAGATCTGGATATTTCAACCACTATACTAATTGCTGTGTATACCACTTAAATCTTTTTCTTCGGGCTTGCTTCATTAGTATCTCTGTCACTTGAGCTCATTGAACATAGCTAATATTTGCAGCTTATATGGTGTCAGTTGCTTGTTCATCAGTTATGCTGACGTCAAAGGTACCTATAAAGCAAGATAACGAAGGATGAGTCTAGATATAAGAAGTTTTATAAATCACACCCTTACATAACCGGTATACGCAGTTAAATCCTAAAAACTCCAGATCTTCAGAAGAAAAATCCAGAAAGGCATTGAAAGCCCCAGACCTGGGGGCAAAAACCCAGGTTTGCCGCCATGGCCAAATCATTTTGAATGTACCAAAACGTAACGCAACTTGTGGAACAGGTCAGTTTGATATAATAATATTTTTTTGATGGCATTCACAACAATCTAATAAATGTCTGGAAATTGCTGCAAATTAGGTCTCATTGCTTGAGTGGTCCCATAATGTTGCAGATAATTGTAAAACACTTTAATTTTCAAATCACAGTAGTCTAATATAATGTAAAAGCATTCAATTAAAACCTTTGCTTGATTTCTTATGGCAAATTTAGGAAAATAGTGACTTGGACTGAAAAAGTTCTATACGCATAATCAGGGCTGGAAATGAGAAGAGGTGGTTGCCTCGGGCCTCCCTTTTGAGAATTTTACTCTTAGTTTTTGGATTGTTTTGTTGAAAAGCTATTAACCACTCCTGAGCCACATTTTAATAAGCTCTGAAGCAAGTTATATGTTAGTCAAAACAAAGCAAAAATTATGTGCTAATGTAATATGCCAAATAGGGTCCCCTCAACAACTTAACGTGTAGATCAGTAATAATTTAAAAACACATGACTTCAAACAATTTGAAATGTGAAATGGGCTTTCATGCAGAAGAAGATTCCCAAACAAAATAAACATTTAACTTGCTTTCAGCGAATGAAGTTTCTGTATAGCATGTGTACAATTTCGGGTCCCTTTTCTGAGAGTTGGCCTCGGGCACCTAAATTCTAATATTCACCCTTGCATATAACAAAGAACAGATTTAACACAAAGGACCGCGGCGCTCGTGGCAATTGCTACATTTGCTACTATTGTTAACCGGCACTGACGGTGAGAACAGTTTTTTTTCTGCAAGCTTGCTGAGATGAAAACCAGCTTTATCTGAAATAGTGTACATCTCAGAGTTTAATCAGTACAGAATGGAAAGGGAATCGGAAAGATTACATCGGGATCTGGCTGATTCCCAGAGGTTTCTTAAAGCAGCAAAGCGTCAAGTAACGAACTTAAAGGCTCAAGTATGATCTGTTTCATTTTAAAGTTAAGTTAGTGTGTTTGATAAGTTGCGATGGCCATATAGCCAAGTGAAAGAACCAGCACTTTATCTAAATTGAAAAGACGCGATAGGTGCACTCGAATTTGATTAAGGTATTTCTAATTTACATCTAGTGAAGCATATAAACTTGCTCTGGACAACCGTATTTGTAACAGTTATATATTTTTTGCTGATCTGCGCATTTATGCAATGCAGATTTGTTTTTTCGTGCCATAATAATTGGTTTTCGAAACTGGATTTGTGTATACAGGACTGGTAAGTGCAATTAAGAAGGGAATGCAAGTCTGAGTCAAAAATTCCAAACTGACTTTAGAGTTTGAACTGGGCGCAAAACTTCAGTGAAACGGAGTCCCGCGAAATATTTAATTGGTTGCAAAATACGTTATAAAAAAGCATTGCCGATCTTGCGAAGACGCACAAGTATTAAAAATAATGGAAAGCATGAATTTTACATGCTAAAATAGATTTATAGACTAGAACGCACGCCAAGAATTAGGAAATGGCACAAATTAAACTACTGCATAAGCTGGATTAAATAATGGCTCATTTTTATCATGATATAGTTTCCTTATCCAGTTTTTTTTTCAATCGAGAACTTTTAGTTGGTAAAATGAACTACTTTGAAATTATGAATGAGATTGTGAGCGAAATAAAAACAGGTCGAAAATAGCCACAAAGTTGAAAAAACAAAAGTAGAATCAAAAGAGAAATTTAAACGAGAAATAAAGATTGGCTACAAGGTTCAGTGATGAACTATCACCACTTGGATGCGTAGGATGCGTAATTTCAATGTGATGCATGAAAGCTTTTTGTCTCAGTACGATACACACGACAGATCTTTCTGGAATATCCGACAGCAAAAACACCTGCACATGGGCGTACTCAAGGGGGTGGGGTTAACCCCCCCATTGAGCTTGATATTTACGAAAACTTTATTACCTGCGCAAAGGAAATGAATTGTTTTATACTTTTTGCTTGTTAATTTGTTAACAAGCAAAAGATCTTTCGTGTGTATCGTACTGAGACAAAAAACTTTCAAAAAAAGCCAAATACTTTTTGCTTGTTAATTTTTCGACTTAATGCAAATACCACGGAATAAATTTGCATGCAGCTTTCGAGGTACATTGCAAATGGGCCAAAAAGTAATAATTACGTTTTGGTGGGAATCTGGGTGGTCGTCTGCATCCAGAGACCATCTCACCACTTTTTGCAGACATTTCGTCCACTAGGCACGTTTGAGACTGTTCCGCGATAGTTCACTTTATCGGAAACAATTGTCTTTGTTTTGTCTGCTGTGGCTGTGCAGCACATGTGCTAACCGCATTGGCGACATTACCAATTTCTGTACAGTAGCACGATAAAACTGTTGCACGAGCTCAAAAACAGCAGTTGAAGCATTCAGGCATTTGATTATGTCTCAGCAGGGAAAAAGGAAAACTAAAAGTTTGCTGGACTTCTATACATAACAAAAATAAAGTTCACTTGCGTACTTTATACGCATTCTCTATTCTTGTGTAGTTTAGCAAGATTCAATCTTACAAACCGGGGTGTGCGTCAGCCAGTCCAGCTGCACACCTGTGCTCCACTGCTCGTATTCGACAAGACATCAGTGCAACCTCATTTTGCCGTTGTAAATTGCTCTGATGCAGTGATGACCGTGTTTTACTCCCCTGTTTTAACACGCAGCCTGATATTTTTTGCAGTTATGAACTGATGTGTCGTAGCGTTGAGTGTATTTTCCTCCGATATCCTAACCTGGAGCGCTGATAGTTTATATTCAGTTCATTGACACAAATTAAGGGAGTGCATGTAGACGAATATGCATATTATGTCAACAAACGTCGCCAAAACTTTGGTTTGGAAACATGAAATATGACGTCCTACTGTGACGTCACAAACAGCGCACATCAAATACAAAAGACCACCATATGCCACTGAATGAAACCCCCCCATGAAAATTTTCTGCATACGCCACTGCACATGCAGCACGGTCGGTCGCATCCACCACTTCTGCACCCGCTCCGAATAAGTGGGAAGTGTCATGGATGCATGGATTCTAAACATGCTCCTGTTTTGAAATATAGGTTGAAGCGGTTGGCAACGACAACGAACAACTGAATTCAAAGATAGCGAACTTTGAAAAGGAAGTTTCCTCATTACAATTAGAAATCGATCGTTTACAGGAAGCTCCCAGTCGATCCGAATATGAAGGTAAATAAATTTTATTTAGATGCGTAGTTAGTAGTCCAAGATAAGGAATTGGGCTTCTCTGAAAAGCACACAGGTGAGACTGCAGCAGTTACCACTTACTGTTTGCCGAGTCAGCACTTGTGCCACTTTACGAAGTTGACAAACACCAATTTGGTTTGCAAGAATGATATTTGAATGCGACCACATCGGCAAATTATTCGCCGTTTTGCTGATGGCCACGAAAAGTGAAAGGCGGAGAAAATGTTGTATGGATGAACACTTAAAGTTAACAATTCCCAGCTGACACAGGTTAGGTGAAGACTTTACAGGGTAAAACCTAGGGGCGGACGGAGTTTGAAAAATTGATCAGGTCGTTGTACAGAAATCCTGCTGATACGTCAGGGCTTGCACATGAATTATGTTTCTAAAAATGTTCCGATCTGCGCCTAATATAGCGTCAGACGATCGTCCACAAATTTTGTGACGCTATTTTCGCACAAGCTCTTTGTCGCAATATTTCATACTTTAACTATCCATTTAAACACGTCGCAGTGTGTTTCCCATTCCTCTTAAACGACCAGTAGTGCTTTGTCCGGCTGTAGATTTGTAAAGCATTAGTTGTGTGTTCAGGTGGCGTTTGTCAGGGTTCCCACGAGGTATTGAAAGTATTGAAAGAGTATTGAATTTCAAATTCGGTTTTCAAGACCTTGAAAAAGTGTTGAAATTGGACAAAATATTCATTAAGTATTGAAAAAGTATGGAAATTCTAAATGAAAAAGAAATTTGAAGTATCTGAGCAGAATTTTACTGAAGTCAAAGTAGTTCATTATTTATGCAATGTGCAAAATTGAGTTTCATGATTTAGAATTTCTGAAAATGAAGAGAAGTAATGGTATTAAACTTGGTAAATTTAGTTTTGAAAAGGTATTGAAAACGTATGGAAAATGATTTTGAAAAATGTGTGGGAACCCTGGTTTGTGAAACCCGTGGATTTATTAGCTGTCTGTTAAATAACGTGTTTATATTTAACAAGTACGAAAATCACAAACGAAAAATGGCATGTAACTACAGCACGCAATTAGCATATGTCAATGTATGAAATCGCTCGTGCTGAACTAAAACTACAGTTGTGATTTTTACGATATGTGGATTCGAGCATCTTGTAGGTAGAATTAATAATATAATTGTTCCTGTACCAGTACCGTAAAGTATAAACTAAAGAAGTAACGCTTTTTCAACAGCAGTGTGTTTGAGCAAAAGCAGTTCGACAGTGGCTGATTCGAAATCAGAATATCGTGATGTCGAGCCACTGACCTCAGAGCGACGAGCAGTGACTGGTACTGCAGCTCATGGGGAGCACAGCAAACTTTGACTGCATCGCCGAAACAAAGTGCCTGTGACAAAAAAACCGCTTCGCATGGCAATGCATAAATTACAACACGCAGTTTCGTGACTAGCTTTCAACCCTTATAAAAACTCCAGGTTTGTAAGCAAGTTGATGGAATGTTTCCACTGCTGCTCATCACGCTGCCGAAGGAACAATAAAAAAAACTCTGTCTTCATGCAGACATTCTGAAAATTTGTCACTTCACCAAGTTGATCGCAGTCAAAGACATTTTCAAAGCAGAGGTGTTTCACTTTTTGAATTCGGAGGAAATGCCTGTGCTTCGGTAACATTTGCAATTGCACTTTTTGTTTCAAAATCACTTCAGTGAGGGTTTCAAAACAACTACCTGTTTTTCTATGACATTGTTTTTTCATCTGGCAGTTTCACTTATGTGTCATCTGTTTTTTGTGTAATTGTAAACACTCAAAACAAAAAAACACTCATTTTGCCTGTCAGCTCTCGTGGATCTATCCACGCCTGTTTCTCCGAGGGGGTCATTCTTATATAGTGGATGTATTTAAGTAATTACGATTTTGGTGCATTTCATGGTTTTGCATTGCTTTTCTGGACAAGTTGAGTCTCTTGTTCAGCGGCTGTTTCATCAGACAGTACGCTCCGTACAAGCTAAAGCTCTGGATTATTCCTAATCCGATGCGTTTTTGTGCGTTATTGCGTGAGCAACGCGCTCCGACCCAGTGGCGTAGCCAGCCCAAAAATTTGGGGTGGGGGCAAAAAATTTGGGGGGACCAAAATGTTTGATTTTAGGCGAATAACACTATTTTGCTTAGAAAAACGCTTCTCAAAGCACAAAATGTTTATATTGTCTAAAAATGTGGGGGTG
>Ga0210059_1003278_pt1 | contig 25803 bp, 15 predicted proteins | sample Ectturendosymbi2_FD_188042 | JGI IMG/M metagenome (GOLD analysis project Ga0210059, IMG submission 188042) | Ecteinascidia turbinata endosymbiont from Florida, USA - Sample 2 (SPAdes) (version 2) | ecosystem: Host-associated > Tunicates > Ascidians > Unclassified | place: Key West, Florida... | reverse complement strand
ACTAACTTACATCACAACTTTTGAACCCGAAACCCCAGCAGGTCATCCAAAGTATCAAAAGACTCGGATTGTAGCCTAGTTTCCAGTAAAAACTTCAGCGAAATACTACCACCTAACGGTTGGCGCCTAGGGCCAGGCAAAGTGGGCCAAGGTGGTCTAAAAGTCAGAAAATGTGTTAGATCTTGCACAGGGTTGATGTAATTGGACCCAACCCCCAAAAAACACCCAGTTAACACCTTTGCTGCCAAGTTAATTCAAGCGGTTTATGCAAAAATCAAGCTGTTTGCACGTGATTTGCATGGTCATAACTGGTGCTGAATGCGCTAGAGAACCCTCAAGAGACTCAGCAAGTCTTTGAGTCTGCAATGAAAATAGTTTTCTTGGTTTTAGGTTTCGGATTTATTGTGAGTGACGTCATAAGTAGAGTAGTTTTAGGTCTCTTTGGCCCAGTTCATCTGGCCCTGCACCCAGACCGCTAGATGGTAGTGGTTCGGTCAAGTTATTATTGGAAACTAGGCTACAATCCTAGTCTTTGGATGACTTGCTGGGGTTTCGGGTTGAAAAGTTATGATCTAAAATAAACAAAATATTTGATTAATCCCATAATTAGATAATTTATTAAATTGATTTATTTTAGATCATAACCGTTGACCAGAAATGCCAGGAAGTCGATCAACGGCTCAAAAGACTCATTTACTAGCCTTGTTTCCAATGAAAACTTGAGTGAAATACTACTGTCTAGCCTATAGGTTCTCAAAATGAGGTCTGTGCACCCCCAGGAGGTGAAAAAGTTGGTGTTTGGGGATCTCTCAACTGACAAAATATTCAATAAATTCACAGTGATGAACAGTTTAAAAATGTATCTGCATTGAAGCAATAATCTAAACCTCTCCTTTGGAATATTTGCTGTTTTGTATTCCTGAGTAGCCCAACTTACTTGGCCATTTTGAGCGTACGCCTCATGGCACTATCAAAGGTCACTATTACGTAGCTGAAGTTGGTTGTCTATCATCATTGTTATTTCACAAATACAAAAGTCAACAGAGTATAAGAATGACTACTTTGCCATCTCTTAGTATAAGCACATGTTCGCTATAACCAGGGGTGCGACACCGTCCTAATTTGTAAGATTTGTCCTTTCTATGAAGGGGACTGTCCTAGAAAACTTTATTGTACGAAAAATGCTGTTCTTTTTGCTACTCATGTTGTTATTTCGTAGCATTTGCCACCACGTTTCATATCAAGCAGATTAAATTATTTCTTCTGGCAATTTTTTTTATTAGCCGACATTTCGCCCACCTATTCAAGTGGGTTTCCTTAGAGCAATGTTTTTTAACACTTTGAGAGCTGGCGTACGACATATTCGTACTTCGATTCAACCTAAAAAACAGCAGTTTTCAGTTGCCTTACCAACGCCCTAGCTCCTCCGCCGATTGCGCTAGAGAGCTGTTCAAGGGCTCAAACAAATCGGCCAGTCTAGTAGATTGCACTCGAAAAAATTTTTTGTTGTGGGTGCGGATTTTTTGTGACTGACATCATAAGTAAAGCAGTTTTGGGGTCATTTTGCTTCATGTTGCCTGGCCTAGGGCCCAACCGCTAGGCCAAAGTGTTTCGCTGAAGTTTTCATTGGAAACTAGGCTCGAGACCAAGTCTTTTGAGCCTTTGACCGACTTTCTAGCGTTTCTGGTTTCAAAGTTGTGATCTAAAATAAACAAATTAATTATCTAATTAGCTGATTAATCAAATATTTTTACTAACTTACATCATAACTTTTGAACCCGAAACCCCAGCAGGTCATCCAAAGTATCAAAAGACTCGGATTGTAGCCTAGTTTCCAGTAAAAACTTCAGCGAGATACTACCACCTAACGGTTGACGCCCAGGGCCAGGCAAAGTGGACCAAGGTGGCCTAAAAGTCCTCCACTTATGATGTCACTCACAAAAAACCCGCACCCCCCAAGCAAAAAATTTTTTTTTCAAAGTTAAGCAATGTACCTATTTTGGACTGGTATCCTTGTTTTATCTTATTTTCAGCAATAATGTCAGAAAGCAAGTTGAAGCAACAAATGATTTAGAATTTTAATTCTACTTTCCTGACCTGAAGTTTAGGACCACCTTGTAGGTTAAGTTTTGTGTTGACAGGTTGTATGAGGCTGACGTATTCATTTACCAGTTTGTTACAATCACTTTTATTTGCTCACAGAAGGCATGAATACAATCTCACATATGATTTTTACACTTTTGCTGATGTTTAATTTTTGAAAAATATGCTGATAAATGTTGTTTTTTTGTGGTCGTCCATATTTTTGAGTCCAAATCAATGGTAGCACTGGCTATAACCTTAGACAGAACAGGTAGTGCGAGCTAAAACAGATGGACGAATGAGAGATCCATTTTTAACTGACCTAAACAAGTTAATGATGATGATTTTCAAGAAACTCAGATTGCCGTGCCAATAGTGCAACCAAGATAAAATTATCTTTAACCTTGCTGTCTTGTTTCTGGGCTTCTCAGCTACAAACTTGCAGTACAGTGGCTTATGATGGTATTGAAAGAGAAGTCCTTCATTTCACCACTTCTTATCAAGGCAGTCTTGTCGCCAAGGGATATTTGGTGGGCTTATCTCTCCCAAACAAGCCCCCAAATTGAAATATGAAACACTATAAATCAAAAGTTTTTGTCACTTTTTAGATTGTCAAGTCCCCCTGCACAAACATATAGCCTCCATATTGAAGATTTTATGATGACGGTTCTGTATCAGCGTGAGGTTGGCTTTTCAAGTTACGTGAAAACCAAACCAAAATATTGAAACGTAATGGATGTTCGACTACCATTTGTCCAAAATCAAGCCACAAATATCAAAGCCTGTAGGTCCTATTTGTAGGAGAATGTTGACAGGAGCATAAATTTCACTGAACCTGTTGTGGAGATAACCGCATGAGTAAAAGACTTGCATTTTGTTCAGGTGTAGCCAGTCTGCTGTTTATTCACAGTATTCGTGAGACTGCAAAAATAAATAAATGACTTAGGGGGCCACGAGATATAAAAGTTTGAGAATCGCTGGGTAGATGAACCACCGATATTGAGATCTGGTTGATGTTCCTATATCAGAAGAGACTCGAGCAGGTGAATTTTATTTTGACCGACGATGCTTCCAAGTATTTCCGGTTGCTTGAAGTTAAAACCGTGGGTGGGTTTGGCCAACAAATGTTTGCAGACTTGAACGTTGTTCAAATTTGTGTTCATTCAATCGGGTTATAAAACTTCGGTAAGTCTGCCCAATGTAATTTGACCCACACGTGCATGTTAGTTTGTAAACTATGCTTGAACAACGAAGAAGAATCTTTTTTGTCTTTGTATGTAAAATATTTTTTCAATTTATTAGTTTCATGTATGAACTGCAACTGAAAGGGCATGATGGCATAGCAGTGTACAAGTCTTTTCATTTCTCACCGGACTTCATAGGAAATTTGCCCGAGGTAGCAGAGATGCATACTGTCATTGGTGTTTTTTTGTGAAAGAATTAATTGGGGCTTCATGTTTCTTGTTGAGAAATTTCATGATTGTTTGCAATAAAAATCTGCAGCAACTCTGCGCATTGCTTACCAAAAATTTATAGTGTTGCTGCACATAATTTTCCAGGAGCATGTCAGATTTCCCAGGAATGACATTCCCATATTCCCAATTTTTTCCTGGCCTAGTTCAAGTGTTCCAAAGCTAGCTTGCAAAAAGGTTGCGTAAAGGTATGGTAGTTAGCAATTCCACCTTTGTTGAGTTAATTATAGTACTTAAGCATATGATCTAATTTTTTAGCAACATGACAATATTGACAAAATGTAAGGAGTTTCATGCTGAGTGCCACGCTTTATGCAGACATGTTGTTCATTAAAGTAGATTGTTTTGATCAGAATTAACTTTACTGAGGTAAACAAGATTTTGGTGTTACATTGGAGACATGGCTATCTTTCTTCTTACCTTGGCACTCTGTTGATTCAACATTCACGACATACTGTATGTATTTTTAATTCGAAGAGCTCTCTTTTTTTACCTCAGCAAAGTATTGTAGGTGTTCTGCTATGATACTTTGATAAATGTTAGTTACAATAAGTGGTTATTGGTGATAGTTTCTATGTACTTTCAAACAGGCTGCATTGTTGTTTCCAGGTTACAGTCCATTTCTTTGCGAAGAGTCGGGAGTTGGTTGGAACAAACTGTGCATCTCTAACTGTACCAAACCAAATCACAGCATCGCATCTGACTCAAATTTTGTACAAGCAGTTTCCCAGGTGGGAAGGAATTATTTCATGTGCTGTCTCAGACATGAAATTGCTGTCTGTTGCACTAATTGTTAAATTTAAATAGTTTGAACTTTGATTGATTATTTTAGAGGGAAGGACAAAAAGTTGTTCATGTAAGCTGTATACTTCATAAGTGCGATGTGAATATGCCGTTGTGTAAGAAAAAATAATGAAAGAGTGATCTCACCAACACTACAAAAGCCTTCAAAAAACTATACATGTATTCGAAACGTCTCGAAATAAAACATGTAGTTTTTTGAAGGCTTTTTTAGTGTTGATGAAACTAAGTCTATCCCAGTTTTATGCTCCAAAGAGTGATCTGTTTCAACTTTTCAATTCCTATTGAGTTCCATTTGTTTAAATCACATTCAGTGCCTGAAATGAATTTCAGATTGCTGGAACTTAAAGGTTGCTTTGCCTTGTCTGTGAATGAAGAATATATAGACCAGGGTGAACGTGAGTTGGTGCACTTCAGTGGGCGCGAAGAAATAGCTATTATTCCTCCACTTAGTGGTGGTTAATGCAACTACTTCTGTGTCAAACCATGGAGGATAACAAAACAGATGTTCTCTTCACATATGATAAGCTGGATGTTCAAGCCGCTGTTAGTTATGTTACGTCTGAAGCTTGTGGAGCAATTTCACTCTTCATGGGTAAGTGTTTTTATGGAACAGATTTGTTTTTCTCAATATTTTGCTCCAATTTATATGGTTTAATTTGCTTTTTTCTCTGATTTTGTACTTGGAACAAACTAGATACTAACGATCAAATGGCCTTTTTGCGACGCTATTCAGTGTTCCCTAAAATCATAAACAAAACGCTTGTACATGAAGCTTACAATTTTACATTTTAAAACAACCCAGTTTTCACTTTCTGGATATCTGTGACTGTGAAGATGAATGGTTTCACAAAGTTAACCCACAAATTAATATTAAAAGCATGATCCTCCTTCGTGTGAAGCAATTCTTGCGCCCTTTTGCGTTGTTGTTTGACTTTATTTGATCTTTTTCACGACCGAGTGAGCTAGCAATGTTGTTAAATTCCGTCACAGCGTTTACTTTTAAAAGCGCTTCCTGGATTATGGCTGCCAACTTTACGAACGCAATCCTACTTTCGCATCCTGCCAACGCTCTGTTTGAGTCATCACGGCATATTTCCGTTAATGTGGGTCTATTGCTTTGCGCGATAATTGGCGTCAGGTAGTTTTAAAGTTGGAGTTAAAACAATTAATTTGGGAACGAAGTACGTAATTTTCAGTTTGTACTCGCTGTCAGCTTACGTTGTGATTTTTTCATTTTAGTGTTCAGTTTTCTCTGCTCTTGCTTCAGCCTGACAACGACTCATCCGTAAGCATTGCTTCTCAGTTTTTAGGTCTGAGGATGCGTAATGTTTGCGAAACGATTTTTTTTTGAAATGGTCGATTGTGTGTCGTCTTTGTGGAGACTAGTCACTTGGATACCGAAACTTGAATGATCGCAAAAAGAAGAAAGCAGAGGCCGGTCAGGTGATCCCTCGAAAGCTTACAGCAAAACCAGAGCTTTTCAAATGTCAACTTCTTCTTCTTGCGTATGGAGGTTTCCTCCGAGTTGCATGCTTTGTTTGTTGCGGAAAGGCGCGCACAATCACAACACATGAATCACAGCAGACGAAGCATAGTGAAGCGCTGGCATGCGGACACGATGCAGCAGCGTGATACAGCACGTAATTGCACAAAGCGCAGTCGCAATTTTTGGGCCACCGCGGGCGGTAGCAGCATCGGCCCATGAGCTGAGTGCTACGTTCCTTGCTCAAGGGAACAACCGGCGAGTGGGATCGAACTCCTGCCTCGCAAATTTGTGAGGCCAGCTCTTCCGAAAGAGCTAACCGGCCACTTAAAAAAATGTCAACAAGATATGTTTTTGAATCCAGCCACTCTCAGACCATCGGCCACACAGGAGGTGCATTAAAGAAGAAAAATACCGTAGATTTATCAGCTGTCCAAAAACTGAAGGCTAGGAAGACTCCACGTTGTGACGGAATCCGACCTCAAGTGATCAACGTCTTCAGAAAAGCCGGGCTTCATTGGCTGACTCGTATGTGTCAATTGACATGGTCTTTTGGAAGGGCACCGAAAGTTTGGCAAACTGTGGTGATCAGTGCCTAAATAAGATGCAATGAAATAACTGACACAAAGCTGTAGGGTATTCGGTCCGGTTTTCATCCTAGCCTTAGGACGAAAACCGCACTGGATATCTTCCGACTTTAGTTCAGTTATCACCCAAATTTTCACTCTCCATAAACCCTGGGAGTATACCCAAGATATCTACGCATGTCTTGTCGACCTTGAGAAAGAACATGACCGGGTCCCTGGATAAAGGCTTTGGAGAGTTTTACGGGACTACGGTGTCGATATCCGCCTGCTACTCAAATTATATTCCTGCTCAGAAGATTGTGTCCGTGTCGGCGTGGATGTCTGAATTCCAACAAAGTGTGTGCTGTCACCACTCCTCTTCATTGTCTATATCAGGGGTTCCCAACCTGGGGTACATTTTCCTATCCAAAGGGGTATATTTAAGGTCAGCAATAGAAGAGAAAAATACATTTGCATATTTATTTCAAAATATATATATGTATCTCAGTAATGATTACTGTATTTTCAAAAATCATTTATATGTGTATTGTTAAATATATCTTCTTGATAAAATATTTTGTCATACGAGATTTTAGGGGTACATATTCATCTGTTGAACTACTGAAGGGTGCATGCTCACCTGTCGAAGTGTTGAAGGGGTACATGGTAAACAAAAGGTTGGGAACCCCTGGTCTATATGAATCGGACAGTCACAGCTGAGTCGACGAGGGTGTCACTGTTGGAAACTGCAGGATTGCTTTTTGCGAACGATTTGGTACTGCTTGTATCCACAGGACAGTCTACAACATCCACTTGATCGGCTTTCAACTGCCTGCCGCCAAAGCGGGAATGAAAAGTAGCAATAAAAATATTGAGGTGTATCATACCTCTCCAGAACCCCAAGCCAGTGTGTTCGCGATGCAAGTGGCAATGCATTGCAGCAGGTCGAGAAGTCCAGGTACGTTAGGATGGTACTCACAAGTGACGGAAGGCAGAACATAGAGATTGATACAGGAATCTCTAAAGCAAGTGGAGTTCTGAATGAGCTTCATTGCTATGGGAGTTTTTGAACACTGCAAAGCTGTCAGTATTTAAACCGGTATCTGTTTCGATCCTGACCTGTGGTCATACACCTTGGGGAATCACGAAGAGAGCGATATCTCAAGAGTACAAGCGGCAAAGATGGGATTTTTGTGACGAATTCACAACGTGGTGCTTCGCGACAAATGGTGCCGCATGCCGCTGTAAAATTCGTAAAACACTGAATATCGAACCACATCTCCGAATCGAAATATCCCAGAATGTGCCAGGAGACATCACCGAGGCAAGTCCTGCTGGTTACAACCACGGGAACGTGGTCCAGAGGTCGACCGAGAACCAGGTGGTGTCCAGAGATCGACCGAGAACCACGTCTCCGACCTTGCTTGGCTCCGTCGTGGTGCGGAGCCAGCAGGAATATTAGAAATTGCTGAAAACCGTGAAGTATTCCGAGATCCTCCATAGAGGAAAAATGGGTGTGAAAATGAGTGAAGAAAATTGTTAGTTTACTGAGGTGCTGTGTTCAAACCTGTCATGGTCTTCATAGGTACAACGAGAGATGCAACGGATGGCAGAAAGGTTGTTAAACTTGAGTATGAGTACTATGAAGAAATGGCTCATAAAGAAGCTAAAAAGATATGCGTTGAAATACGAGAGAAGTGGGACGAAGTGAAAAACATTGTCATCCATCACCGACTTGGGTTGGTATCTTTGCTGCATTGTTTGATTGGTGTAAAAACATTCGAAGAGCAGTTGGAGTCATGAAATAAATATTTAGCTAATCTTATATCAAATTGTTCCTAAAACAATTATTGTTTCATTTCTGTTGGTGTCCATCTGTCTTACAATTGACGCGCCAGATTATCACGATCAATGTTTCCTCTAAGAAAATTTTGCACTGAGCAAATTTTTGTTTTAGTGAACGCGAATATTTTAAGGCTGAGTTAGCAGAGTTTAAACGTATTACCAGGGTTTTTTTAAGGTGTTTTAGGAGTCCGATTCAAGTCCCTAGAATTGAAAATCGGGTCCCTAGAATCAATGGAAATCGGGTCCCTAGAATCAGAGAAATCAGGTCCCTACAAGTTAATATCGCGTACCTAACATTTTCCTTAAAAAAAACGTGGTATTACAGACTGAATAATTGGAATAAGTATAAAATCTTACCAAATACGAACAAAGTACACATTTAATACAAATAGCTTCTAACAGGACAGGGCTATGCGATATGCTCAAAAACGTTCTGCTTCTGCTCAAAAATGTTAATGATATTTTGCTGTTACTTTTGGAGTGTTGCAAGTGCAGTGCGCAAGAATGAGATTTCGCTGCGCAGTTGGTCTGGTTGTACTGCGCATAGTTGCGCACCTCGGAGGGAACTTTGATCACGATGTATCAGACTTACGAATGAGGTGCACATGTGAGTTAAAGCGTTTCGGGCCTTGTAGATAAACTGAACAGAGCACCGCTAAAGCAGGTAGTCCGCATCTCACAATGAAAATAACGGCCAAAGCAATAGATGTAAACGATATTTTCGGAGATGTTTGGGTAACTGCTGCTACAGTCATCAGAACAGTAGCCAATCGCTAATGCACTGATGATGGTTACCGAAACGTCTGCAAAAATGTCGTTTACATCTGTTGCTTTGGCCGTTATTTTCATTTATTTGGCTATTTAGCAGTTCTCATTTCCGTGTAATCCACACCTGTTTTGAGTACGTGACCGTCGATGCAAACAAGCACTTCATGGTTGCATGAAATGGTAACTGATTTTGCTGCTAGTTACGCGCCCAACCAATCATGGCGGTATTTCGAAGGCAGTCCACCCGCACCTAACCTGATAAATGTTTTGGCAATGTATGATTGTTCCTCCTGTCATTTTCCGGTTGTTTGTCATGATCACATGTTTGGCACAATCGAAAACAGGGTTTCAAACGAAAGTTCTTTGAATGGGGCCATGTTATGATTTAAATCGGTATGCCTGACTTGACGCCTTAGTGCTGGTGTCGCAAAAAGATAGCGAACGGCCATTTGCTTTGCTGCAATATGGCAGTGAGTCTGAACAATTCAGTTTCATTTCCGAAAGAAATCCAAAATTACTTGCTGGTATTCCTAAATATGACCGGGTCCTTTGTCTTTGCGCTTCCCGCAGCAATTCGCGAAAAAAATCGCAAAAAATGGAGATGGTTCTTTTATTGATAACGAAAAACTTTCTCGTGGGGATGACAAAGCCACGGGTCCTTTTTTGAAGATCTGTACTCTGTAGTGAATAACAAGAAAAGGCTTTCGTCTGTACCCTACGATTCGAGATAAAACTTGCGGATATGCTGATCGTTGTTAATCTTGTTTTTTGCTCATTAAACTTTTGTCTGCTGTCACTTACGCCACTGTTTTTACGAAGGCATGAAACAACATTTTGGTTTGATTCTTTTTTTGTCGTGCAGTTTTAAGTTTCGTCTTATAGCTGCGTGTTTTCAGTCAAGGACTGTTGTTTTTATGCAAGTCGCATGAAAAAGCATATTATTGGCTTTGGCTTTGTGTGAAAAGTTGCCAGTCACTTGTTGACACTTCTGGAAAGATTTACGAAGCTCTATTAGATGTTGAGCCACAGATAAAAAATTTTCCACCGTTCTTGAGAAAGTCTTCCAGCCATGTTGGGCAAAATCACTTTTTGTTTGGTTCGGTCGGTGGTTAACGCATTCAGCCTCAGGACAAAAGCGATAACGCCAGTGTAGACCAGGAATTACTTGCCTTCCTTTTTGTCTTGTTTTTGAATGGAAGTTTTTCGTGGAAAACCTTGAAAAACAGTAAAAAAAGAAAAGGCGTGACGTGCATTGTTACAAAGAAGAATGTTTTTGCCCCACTTCTGGTTTCGTGTTGTTTTTTAGTTTTTATTTCGCGTTTTTGTATCTCAGTCCTTAATTGTTGCCAGTAACGACTCTGCACCAGAGATGAACATGGATTTGGATTTAAATCCTGCGGATTTTTGTTTTTATGGTGGATTTGGATTTAATAATTTCTGCTTTACCGGATTTGGATTTGGTGATTTCGTTTTGAACTTCTTCGCAACATTCAGTTCTGTTTCGGGACTGCTTATGATATTTGTTAAGTTTGGTTCAACAGAGATTCTCGCGTCCGTCGAGATTGTTCATCGTGTCGGTTTACATTTGAGCCTTGACCAGTGATACAAGCCTGCTCTCTTATGTGTCGTGTCATCAAAGTTGTAGAATTCGTGTAGCTTTCATTGATCCAATGATCCAATCCCTTTTCTTGACTCATTATTGTTAGTGTAGTACAGTGATACCTACTACCCAGCAACAAGATTTCGCACAGCTCATCATTCTTTACATGTGTAGCCTAGTGCTAATGAGTCGCTTCTGCTGTATGCTGTACCTCTTAATCTTTATGGTGTGGTATCTTAATCATACACTCCAAAACTGAGCTTCTCGTAACACTTACTGCTAAAAGTGAACAACTTGAAGTCTTTGAAACATCAACTATTATTGTGTTGTGAGCCTAAAGTAGAGCACGAGTAAACTCGAATTAGTTTACAAGCTATTTTTTGTTTGTGAATCTTCGATCTGGAATACATATACGTAGTGACTATTTCACCGTAAAATGGTTACGCAATCGCGATTTTCCCACTACGGTAACCGTGAAAATGGTACCGAAGTGTGAGAATGTAACTACGGTAGCCGGACGATCTTCGTTACATACAGCCTGATAACAGTGATAAGACTTTGGAATTCAACAGGATTTGGATTTTTAAACTGTCAATTTTCGGAATGAATTGGATTTTAAAATGAAATTGTTGGATCGGATTTGGATTTGAAAAAAAACATAACCGTTTAGTTCTGCTCCACACCTTCTGGTTGCTTATCTGCGACCAGACGCGCCGCCAAGTGTCGATAATAGAGGTCAAGATTACTGCGGGGAGGGGGGGCTGGACCACTATTGGCCAAAAGTCATAAAGCACTCAGTCATTTTGAGCCAGTAAGTGTAGAGGGCGGGCCCCTTATCGTGCGCACTGACGATGACCCGTGATCCCTGCAGCTGATTTTTTTTCGGTCATGGACCGAAATATTTTTCAAATTACCGAAAAAAATTAAGTCATTTCAGTCAGAATGTCTGAAAATAAAGGCTCAAAAACACTGTTACGGCGAGTTTTAATACAGTTGTGAGGCAAATGACCGAAATGTTTTGGTGACCAATTTGTCGAGGAAAAATGACCGAAATATCTCAGCGAAAAAGCAACCCACCCCTGCGGTGTTTACTAACATTCATCACTAATTCTTTCAGATCAGTGCCCGTCACCGAGTCGAGCATCATCATCGCGGTGTCTTCGCCACGTCGGGCCGACGCCATGGCCGCCACCAAGTACTGCATTGACCGTTTGAAGGCCAGGGTGCCCATCTGGAAGAAAGAGGTCTTCGAAGATGGTATGTCGGATTGGATGGAGAACAAGGAGTGTGCGTGGAGAGCCGGAAGCGGAAATCACGTAAACTTCTCGGGAAGCGGGTGACCGCGAAAAACGGCAAACGTTCAAAAAACGTCACGTTTCAATTGTGCCTGTTCTCATAGATGTGGCTGAAAAGCTGCCTTTGCGTTACTTTTTTTCTTTTTCGCAAGACTTGTCGCAATTTTCACAGTAAGCCGAAATTACGAAGTGGTGGCATTGCCCCTTTTCCCTGAACAGCAGTTCAAAGTTTCCCTGAACAGCAGTTCAAAGTTTCCCTGAACAGCAGTCGCGCGACTGCAGTTAAGCTACGTGTGCGGTGGAGAGGGCTGCAGTACTACTGCACTCTTCGTGCCCATCTGATAAGTTTAAGAAGTACGCTTACGCTCTGATCAGTCGTCCGTCCTCGTGTGTTGCAACCATGTCAGGCTATCGATGGCCAGGATCATCTACAAGCATGCGTGTTCTCGGGGCCGCAACGTTTGTCATTCGACAAGACCAGGGGCTCCAAACTGCGGGTCAAATCCGGCCCGCGAAGCGATTTCATCCGGCCGCAAAGACACATTGTCAATAATGAAAAAAGTGTATGTTTACGAAAAATGTGAACATTTCCCGAAGCAATCACATTGCCTAAGATGTCGGGGTCCCTGGACTGCTTTTTTGTAGCTTTTATGGCCCTTGAACAAAAAAGTTTGGAGACCCCTAGGCTAGACTTACACTGGGTGTTACATGGCCGGCGAAAAGAACTTACCGTCGTTAATCGGCAGCGGTTTAAACTATACGTTGCCGATTTTATATCGAAACACGTTAAAACTTTCCTCACAATGCGACAAGACAAAAGGTCTTGTAAAAAACACCAGTGTTTCATGGCATGGCGCCCGCCGGAGACGAGGATGACGTTTCAGCGCAATCATCATAGCAAGTAGATCTCGTTTAGGTCGTTTTTCTTAAAAGGTGTTCAGATGTTAACTATTGTTGAGTAGTTTTTTTAGCGATTACGAGGTACTTTGCAATGGATGAAGTTATGTCAGCGGAGTACTACAAGACGTTGCTTTTCTATGCGAGAGCGCCCCTGATCTTACGTTTTAAATTGTATGGGAGTTGTGCTTGACGTAAAGATATAACTGAAAGTGGTCTGTTTTGTGATCATCATCGTATTCAAGCGTTGCCAAAAGACAACGCAAAACTCGCCATGGAAAAAAGCGGGTGCCGGATTTGTAGCCAAGCTTAGATAATCTCCTGACAAACTACCCGTTTTCTAAACACCGCGATCGGCGTGGTTATGCATTGCTGTGAGGTTTTTCACTGATAAACTGCTTAATGAAAACGTGCAGCTATAATGAACGCACACCAATGTCGAATGTCGAGTTGATTTAGATTTTCTGTTTTTTTGCGATGCGGTGGTTCCCCGAGCACGCCCAGTTCTATGACCACGTGACGCGTAGTTTGGTCGATTTTTTGCCACGAAATTCTGTCGTTCATCCGATAAAACGATGCGAAATGAAAAAACTGCTGCTGGACGAGGTTCGAAACTCAATCGGTGAACGGAAGTGACGAGCGCGAGGAAGTATCACTGTTCAGGGTCCACTCGCTTCCTGGGCGCTCCAAACGGCAGAAGTAACGGCCTGGGGTGGATATTAGAATTTAGGGCCCGAGGCAAAGTTTCGGTTTGCCCGAGGCAAAGTTTCGGGGCACCGCAACATCGCCATTGCGAAAGGCAGATGTGGAACTTCTGGGTGGATGAAAGAAGTAAATTAGTTCACGGTCTCAATTAAATGAACTAAATTCAAAACACCGCAAAACCGAAGTGCGCAACTCTCAAAACTGGCCCCAGGGCATCGCTGGAAAAGTGGGTGTCCGTGGCGACCGCCTCGTTCGCCTCCCCTACTATCCACCCCTAGCCACGTTCGCGTGTGTTGGCATTCCCGTAAGTTCACGCCGATTTTCCGCTGATTTCCACCGCCGTTTCGCTTGTGCGTCGTTGAAATTTTGCTTTTAAGCAATCTGAGTACATGAATTCGTTGTTGTTGCCAATTACTGTAATTTCGCCCGATATTCACCCTTGCTATTTTCGCTTTATTTTTTCGGGCCCTCGCCGTGTTGATCGTGAGCCCGCAGACCGATGCTTCGCTTGCTGTGTTTTTCGACGACGTAGGCGCCTTGCAAAGAATGAAATGCACCATGGGTTGTGACGAACGTGCCTGTCTGAGTGTCTTCCTGCGGGAAATTTTATAAGGTTTGACCTTGCGTTGTGACGGTTTTATCGCCCGAAACCCGCGATAAACGTCTCCATAAGCATGGAAACACTGGCCGCAAGATATTTTGAAAGATCGCAACAATTTTATCTGAACACCGAGATGGTCGCAAAGCGAGGTTTTGGTGTATTTTGATGATGGTGGCGGCAATAAAGCGAGTTTCCTACTGCATTTTGTGAGGCCATTGGAAAGGTTTAAAGAGACCGTTCATTTCGATCTCTCTAAACACCTTTAAAAAAAACGCTGGCCAGCAGACAGCGGTAAACAAAGATCGGTAATAGGAATGCGGGCATCGTCGTCGTCCTTGACGCGCTGATGAGAGGCTTGATTGCCGATCGTCGTGTTTGCGACACGACAGGTGCAGCAGCCAAGCTGCTCGAGAGAAAAAGCTACCCGGTGCGTCGTGGCTCGTCGCGCGAGCGTACGAACCGTTCCGACTGCTTTGTTTTTCGCTGACACATTTCGGTCATTTGTGCGAAGTAGCTTAAAGGCAGCTGTGATATTTTGGGATATTTTTTTGTAACTGAAAAAGGCATTGTGACCGAATTGACTTAAATTTTTTTCGGTCATTTCAAAGAGAATTTGGTCGATCATAAAAAAACAGGGTTCTGAATGGCTTCCACACTTACGGGTCAGGTCGTGCGTGACCAGCGAACCGGTGCGGTAATTGTTTGGAGGTTGATATTGGACACCTGATCTTTGCAGACGACCAAATAGCTTTTTTCGTTTATACAAGCAGCGTGTGGGGCACTATTGTTCCAATGACGCGTACAGAGAAGTGTTGTTGGGCTTTCGGAAAGTATCTTAAGTTTCAAATCCACTCATTTCGCCGCTAAATTGTAGAACCCTTAGACGCGCCATTTGCGGAGGTTGAATTTTCTAGTGGTTAATGAATCTAGATGCTGAAGTTCAAGTAGAAATTCAGCTTGGCACTGCTTAACAGCAACTGCGAAACATACCAGTAAAATAGTAAAAAGGCATTGAAAAAGCAGCATTCAATTGCAAGTTTTTTGTTGCAGATATAAATTTGGTATATTTGTTGTAAGAAGAGTTGGCAACCTTGATCAAAGCTCTTCAAACACGCCGACTGAAAAGGGATCATTTCCTAAATCAGCGAGCTATTCCAAGCAAATATTGATCGTTTCATTTAATTTGCTATTAAACGACCCATATATAGTCGTTTAATAGCAAATTCAGGGAAGTAGCCTACTTTGAAAGTGCCAGCTGTAGTTTGGTGAATACGTTCAGGATTTTAAGAATCATTTTCTTTTCCTCAGGAATCTTTACTTTCACTGACTCACATAGTAAAATAGAGTATAGGGGTGTAGTGGGGCGGGAACGCGTGGGAACGGCCTTCCCACACCTTTATCACGTTTGGCTTAAAAATGAATTTGAAGCTGTTTAAAAATGGCTAATTTTTTGGATGCATTCCCACACCGTTTTTGCTATCAATACATCGCTGGGTATAATGCTACCCCTAATTTGCATGTCTTCGTGGGACACGTGACATCCGTTATTTCCAGACCATACTATTTTTTACTTTCAGGTGTCCCTTGTTCATCACTTGGCAACAAAATTATATCTTCCCAGCGGAACGTACACATCATAAAAATTTTTATGCAAGGTACCACCAAAAAAGCTTTTTAAGGGGATTTTTCATTTGTGCGTAGTAAACGTCATGCACGTGTTAGATCCGTTATTTTTCAGATTAAGTCATGGTGTTGGAAGACTGTTCACATACAAGGTATTGTTGGTGATATCTGGCCAAACACGTTTTGCACTAAAAATAGCATTGAAATGTTAACGTAGGTATCCAGGCGCGGACACAGGGGGGATGCATCCCCCCACCAAACCTAAAAAGGTGTTGACATGACACTTGATTTCATTGAAAATCATCACCAAAAATATTTTTCTACTGCACATTGCTTAATCGCAAAAGATACTAAAAATTAACTTATGCTAACAATTAGTCAAAAACGTTTCTTCGTTTCATTAGATGAGCTGGCCTTGTTTGTGGAACCTGATGTAAAATAGTCAATGATCGCATGGACGTTCGCAGGAGGGGCAAAACGGGCATTTGCCCGCCATGGAAATTAAGATTAAGAACGAAATATTTCTGGAAAAACCTGAAGTCGGCATCTTAAATTCCCATTAATTGTTTTGATTCTTCCAATGACAGTTTTTTTGCCGGTATAAAACTCACACCGCACAAGAGTCAAGCTCACAGTTATAGTGTCATGCAGTGATGAGCTTGCAGTTCACTCATGTCCTCTCCTTTGCCTACAGAGGCGGGTTGCGAAGGTCGCGAGTGGATGGTTCTACTGTTGGTCTTTATTGCGTAACAATACCATGGCAACAAACCTGCAAATGTTCATTTTATATTTCGGTAGCCGGCGTTTTGTTGCATGAGACTGTTGAACGCACACATCTTGGCAGGTGATGCAACGAGACAGTGACATGCTGATAGCGGTAAGCCACGTACGTTTATACTTTGTGAAAAGAAGCATGAGTGAGTCCATAGCAATGCTTCCATAAGTTTGCAAATTCATTAGTACAGTAGTGCGAGTGTGACCAATGTACCTGGCATGGGCGTCGGAAAGGGGGGGCTTGGCCCCCCTGGATTTTGAAATTATTAGCAAAAAAGTTTTTTTTTAATTTCGAGGGGTAGAAACAAATTTCACCACTTTTGGTCCCGCCTGGAAAAAATTTTGGAAAAATCCCCTACTGCCCCCCCCCCCTGGAAAAAATCCTTCCGACGCCCATGGTGCCGGAGTGTCAAACTACACTTATGCGCGATTCTTTTCATGCAGTATAAAATTACGTGGCTTGTTAGAATACATCTATGCAGGTTTGTGGGAATACGTCTTGATTGTTAAGGCTTAGTTCTGACATATGAATGAATACTGAGTACAAAGCTATATTTGCCGTGGCGGGTTTTCATAATTCATCTGGTCAATTTTGCAAAACCTGCGTGGTGCTCTAATTTTAGTAAGTTTGTCCGTAGTCGTGTCAACATACATGTCTACTTAATTGTTCGGTTTGTACAGCAAGGTTTGATTGATCGCTTTGGACGAGATCCCAGACGTTTGCAGCTCTTGTTTCTAAGTGACACTGACAAGCCTCGCTGATTCCGCAATAAATTAGGAGGGAGAAGCAATCCCCCCGAAATTTTCAAAAACATTTTCAGTTGTTAGTTCATTTGAATATATCAGCTAGGTGCGGCCCTGCTTGCTAAGTAAAATATAGTCTTGAAAAGAAATTCCCTGCGTTGAAAATCTGCAGATAGCGTACTGCAGGTTCTTTTAAGGTGTTTTAGGGACCCGATTCGGGTCCCTAGAATTGAAAATCGGGTCCCTAGAATCAGGGAAAATTATCATCGTGAACCTAGAATCAGAGAAAATCCCTACAGATCCACACCGGGTACCTAACATTTTCCTTAAAAAAAAACCTGTCGTACTGTGTAAATTGTCGTAATACTAATATACCTGACTATTGCTGCCGACGAAGCGTTTTTCGGTGATTGTTACCGTAACATGGGGCATTTCTTTTGAAGTGTAGAAAGGATAAAGCGTTTTATTGTGAACGTCCACTTGCATTGCATCATCAGCAATGTTCCCTCTGTGTGCGCCAATATTCAGGACCACCAGAGCTGTTGCGCAGTGAAATCTCATTCTCGCGCACTTGCAACATATCAAAGCAATGGAAAAACACGCAAACAAGAAGCTATTTGAATGAAACGTTATTTTGTTCGTATTTTGATAAGACCGTATATTTATTATATAATTCACAAAGGTTGCAATTCATTAAAAATTCCACTCACTCAGCCCTAAAATAATAATGCTCACGAAAACAAATATTTGCTCAGTGCAAAATTGTCTTGGCGGGAATACTGATCATCAGCAATTTGAAAATAAAATACAAAATGCCGACATTGCCCCTACACCGAAAACCCCCGAAAGAAACGAAAGAAATTCTGCGGACGCCCGTGAATGATCGCGCTTTCTCGCTTTCGTTTCTTCGTTACTTTCGTGCTTTCACTCATTACGAATTGTTTGTTCCTTTCTGTTCTTCTTGTTATTATTTCATCAAAATTACCTGCAATAACAAATGTTACACACAAATTACTATAGGTGTTGTAGGCTATTCCAAACGACAATTAAAAATTTGAAGAGCATTAATCTAAACTGCATGCAAGTGATTACGCCAGTGATTCTCAAACTTTTTCAGCTTGCGGCGCACTAAGAAAAAAAAATCGCGGCACACTTACTACAAAAAAAGTTGCTTTAAAAAAACCTAATTCGTTGCGTGTGCCTGTTTTCGGAAACAAATAAAGTTGAAACAACGTTCCTTCGTTGCCAAGCACACCCGCATTTTGTTGTCAATCCCAAGAAGTCTCTCGTTTTTTGCTTTTAATTTCTGTCAGAGCAGAAAATCCATATTCACAGAGCCATGAAGATGCAAACGGCAAGATTATTTTGATGGCTTTGACACTGATCATTGAATAGGATTTGTAAGCAGATCGCCAAAACTCGTCCAAGCTGCTTTGGCGAAACAATGCTTGAAAAAACGGGGCGTTTCGTACATCAGCGAACTGTATGGGCGTCCGCAGAAAATTTTCCAGGGGTGGGCAATATCGACATTTTGCTTCACGTTTTCAGGTTGCTGACAAAATGGACGTTCACAAAAAGTTTTACCTTTTCTATAACGCAAAAAAATTCCCCATAAAAGCACGCGCTCCATTCGCATCCTTTTAAAAATCATATTGACATTCAAGTGGAATTGTAAACGAGTTTGGCAAAAGGGTGCACTTTGTGTTAACCGTTACAGCTTTTGCTGAATTGACGTATAATCCAATATCGCTATCATTGCAAACTACAGACAACTGAGTTTGAATTGACTTGAAATATCTACAACTATGTTTGTGGTGCTGTCATTAGCAGGGACGCTGGAGCAGCGGCAGGGGATGCAGTAAGAGTTGAGCGCAATGGAAACATAAAAAGCAAAAAAGTCGTTACCAATTATGCTTGTTTCTGTTCAGCAACAATGTTGACCTCAAAAATAATAACAGAAATTATAAAAAACATTCTGAATCTTCTCGGTGCGCGAATAACTGCAATAAATTTGTTTCAAGTCTTTTTGTGAAGAATGAAATAACCCATGATACTGTTATGTAAAGGTACCAATGCCCCCGTTGCCCTCTTGTGAAAGGGCAGGGGCAATGCCCCGTTATATTCCACCGCTCTCCAGTGTCCCTGGTCATTAGCCTGTGCTGCTTAAACCTCACTTCTCAATGTTTAGTCTGGCATGTTTTCTATACTTTGGCTGTCAGAAATGTATTTTCTGTTCAGAAACTGCCTCATATCCATTTTTGAGCACTTTCTACAAGCAAGTCACAAGCAAGAAATCAACGCCAGAAAAACATTAGCTGTGAAATAACAAGAAACTAAGACGCCCTCGCAAAACTTTCAAGCAATGAGAAGTAAACATGTCCTATAGACCTATGTTGACACGACTTTCGTATAACTTACTGAAGTTAGAACACCATGCAGGATTTTAAAAAATGGGCAGACAAATGATAAAAACTCGCCACAGCAAATACAGCTTTGCACTTATTCAGAAGTCAGAAATAAATCTTAATGAGTACGACGTATTCCTACAAGGCTGCATAGATAACAAGCCACGATGTAGTTTTTATACTGTGCGAAAAGAAGCCTGAACAAGCGCTTATTTTGAATAAGCCATTGACTCAGGCACGGGACCGCAACCAGCTGATATTTTCTTGGGGCAAAATGATCGTAACATGTTGTTGTACTATTTTCGGGGAGGAAATAATGGCAACTTTTTGTTGTACCTAATATTTGAAAAAGCTTTTAAAATCTTCGGTAAAAAGATTGCTTGATACATTAATTCCAAATGGATTAACTACCCAACTAAACATTTCTAAAAAGCTTATCAATACATCATTTTAATCAGACTAAATACAACTGCTTTTATGTTAGCCTAGCTCAGCGTTGATGTCAACATTGTGAAAGGCGGGACGTCTTGTTTCAAAATGCATTACTACATAGCAATTATAACGTGACAATCACCCATACGACATCGGCAAGGCAATAGGACATTACCATATTATTTTCAGTTATCAATTAGACTAGATTCTAATGGATAAAGTGCATTCAAGTCTCGCATGCTTTCCTGCATGCGTAATTGCAATACGAATTGATTATATTAAAAAATTCCAAAAAGTTTCGCGGCACACCTGAGGATCTCTCGCGGTACATAGTTTGAGAACCACTGGACTACGCTCACTTGCCGCAACATACATGTCAAACAGCACTATGCTGGCCACTGCCACCGGTAATTGTGCTGTAGCAAACGTAACCTACAATGAGAATAGGTATCATGTCGTCACGTGAACTGTTTATCTGGAGTCCTGGATGTACCTGCGCCGACGCCAGATCGCTGTTTCATGTGCCACATTGCTTGTTGGTTCCGTGGCGGTGCAGTGCTAAAGTTTGACCAGTTTTATCACTCAAGCTTCTTCTAAACCAAGGGTCTCAAACACTCGGCCCACATGTGGCCCGGGAGGGCGTTTTGTGCGGCCCGCGATGCTTTTCGGGAATTCTGAAATATTTAACATTTACGTTGCCAAGCGCCTTGAAAACAGATGCCGCGAAATGAATGAACCAAAGCTGAATGATACCCAGTGCGGTTTTCACCCTGGCCATAGCACTACAGACCAAAATTTCACTCTCCAGCAAATTCTTGAGAAATCTTGGGAGTATGCCAAAAACTTTTACACATGTTTTGTCGACCTCAAGAAAGCATACTACCAGGTTGAGGGGTTCTTCGTGAGAAAAGCTTTGGGGAGTGTTGCGGGTGAAACCGCAATGTCGGCCGCCTGTTATTGACCATCAAGTCACTGTATTCCTGCTAGGGAGTTTGTGTCCGTGTCGGGAGAGTTAAATCACGACTGTTCACCGTTAGTGTTGGACTCCGACAGGGGTGCGTGCTGTCACCGCTTCTCTTCATAGTCTACATCAGGGGTGGCCAAATTACGTCTCGCGGGCAACTGGGTCTTCAGCATGCACTCGATCGGTTTTCCACTGCGTGCGATCAAGCCAGAATGAAAATTAGCACTAAAAATACCGAGGTATTATGTCTCTCTACAAACCAAAGGCAGTGTATGCTGAAGTGAACAGAATACACTGCGGCAGGTGGAGAATTTCAAGTACATAGTGGTAGTATTTACGAGTAACAGTAGGAGTAAGCAGACTAATGGATGGATTGCTAAAAATAACGCAGTTCTTCATGAGCTTTATCGCTCTGTGGTCACAAAACGGGAGTCCAGCACCGCAAAGCTCTCGGTTTTTAAATCGGTCTTTGTTCCGATCCTTACCTATGTTCCTGAATCTTGGGTAATGAGCGAAATAATATCTCGAGTGCAAACGGCAGAGAGGGATTTTTGTGATGAGTCCGTGGTGTGACACTTCGCAACAAAGTGCGCAGCTGTGAAAGTCGCTGAGCCCTGAATGTGGAACCACATCTCCTCCGAATTGAGAGAGCACAGATATCAATATATCTGTTTCGGCCATGTGTCCAGAATCCCTACGAAAGATTGGCGAGGCAAGTCCAGCTGGTTAAACCAACGGAAAAGGGGTTCAGAGGTGATCCAAGGCCTAGGTTTAGTAACTACATCGCCGACCTTGCTTGGTCTCGTCTTGGTGTGGAGCCAGCAGAACTATCTGAAATTGCTGTTGGCCGTGAGATATTCCAAACCCTCCTAGGTCTGCTGCCCCGCGACCCTCCCTAGAGGAAAAGCGGTGATGAAAATGAATGAAATGAATAACATTTCCGATATTTAGTTTATTCACCGGTGTTTCAAAGTGTACGCTTAACGAACGTAGAGGCGGCTAGAAATGATTTGTCTATAATTCATGATACCTCTTGCAGGAAATAAAGATGTAAAACTCTTTCTAGTAAGTTCAGGCACCGCCGTTGTAGGGTCATCGTTACAATGCGGCCCGCAGGTTACCTTATAAGTCCTTATGTGGCCCACGGAGCAAGTTGAGTTTGAAACCCTTGTTCTAAACCAAGCTTAGATTAGTTTCCTCGTAAATGTACGTATGCGAAAGTGGTTGATTTACACAATATGGTCCTGTGAACTATTGGGTTCATTGCAAATCGATATCGCATACCCAAGCACCAAATTAGCGTGGGTCCGCTACTGTAGGTGTCCATAATTTGTTACACATCAGGTAACCCTAGTTGGGTAGTAAAGTATCCATACATCCCATACATGGGCTTTCAGGGATATTTTTGTAAAATAACTCTGGCACTATTGCATTTGTCTCTGAAAATCAGGAAAAGTCATGGAAGAACAGGTTTCTAACATTTTTCTAAGTATATGAAATTAACAACAAACAAAGCCCCAGGTAGTGGACCACCCACTCTTCCCGAGCAGGGTTTTTGGGGAAGCACAGTCGGATCACTCATAATAATACGAATCATATATTGGGAAAGTTAGTTCAATTGTTACTGTTGCAGTAAACTTTCTCGAAGACGGTCACCATGAACACAAGTAGTCACGAGTGTTTCAAATGTTTTGTGGTGCAAAGGGAAGTACCTATTTCTGGATGCTTTGCTCCAGTGTTTGTCTCTCTTCAGTAGGATATTGGTTGCGTGTACCAATCAACACCTATACTGTGGTGTGTTGTGCCCAGAGGTAGGTAGCATCTAGTTGTGTTGTGCCCAGATCAGCTAGTTTTCCAATACCGATTATAGCCCCGCTATTAAAAAAAACGGACGAAGTAGCGAGCTGTCACCACTTTACCACTACTGCTATTCGCTACTTTGGCGCAAGTGGTGACCAATAAAAATTTTCCAAGACCTCCCCTTCCGCAGACGTTGGTAGTAGGCCTAACTGGTCTTCTCGCTGTTAATCGCTGATTTGGATGATTCGGTTGAGGTAAGGTACCAGCGATCCAACACTTGTCGCGCTAGATCCAGCACTTCACTGCATGTAGCAAAGGCTCTTGTTTTAAAGTATCTGTCAATTTGAGATTTTTGTTGCTGGGTTCACTTTATTGTTTGTCTGTGTGAATAACCCAATGTAAGTTAAGTTGCTGCATAAAACATAGCTTTGACGGTTGGGGAAAAAAATAGCACGTTTTATTAATATCGCCACATCCAAGTTTTTTCAAGTAGTTTTTAAAAAGTAGGTCTACAAGAGCTATTCGAATGTTGGGCAGATAATAAAACTTTAGAAATCAGTGTGAAGAGCAGTGATGTAGTCGAGACCGTAACCTCCGAGACCGAGACCTGGCTCAAATTTCGAGACGAGACCGAGACCTGGAAGTTCCAGACCGAGACTCGAGACCTCACATTTCTATGATGGTACTTACAGCTAACTCCTTGAATAATGCAGCAACAAAATATCTGGCACATTGCCAAATATCAAGATAATAAAAATCATCCGAAATTTGTGCAAGCAGCCAAATACTGCAAACGTTTATTTTCACTTTCCTCTTAGGAATTTACAACATCAAACCTGTGGCCTTATTTACAAATTCCATGAAGGCATGGACATTGAAAATGTTGGCAGCGTTTAGAACAGTGTTTTCAACCTGGGGGTCGTTTGCCTTTTTTTTAGGGGTCGTGAGAGCTTCTAACAAAAATATTCATATTTACTTCTCTATTTTATATTTCTTATGGAACTACTTTTTGTCGTAGCCAAAATAATAGGATCACCAGGCAAAAATGATAGCCTACTTTTTCATTCAAAATTGTTTTAAGTGTGATTATGACCATCACAATACAGAATACTGTTGCGTTTGGCAACGCACGAATAACTTTGTGACGTAAGAATGTGATGTGTTTGTAAATTGGATATCTGATTGCGGCAGCTAAGGGAGTTTTTATTCTAGTATTCAATGAGTTGTGCTGTGAAGTGATTTGTGTACGGCACGAGTCTCTTTCACTGATGCTGCCATGTGCATGAATTTAACAAATGAGTCTTGGTTCAACACAGTGATATCGTACGTTATTTTATAGTCATTGTGATTTTCTATTGTACAAACACAACTGTATTTCATATGTCTGACTGGAAACTTTCGGAAGGGGTCGTTAGGTTAAATTGGGTTGCAAAATGGGTCGCCGCATGAAAAAGGTTGAAAACCACTGGTTTAGAGGTTCTACGCATTTTCACTCGAAAAATGTTGGTGAGCCAATTGAATATTAGAGGTGTTTGCCGTTACCAAGCTTCAATAAATTTGTTTTGACTCAGAAAAATTTTAATTGTTTTGTTCGTTACAAAACAAAACCAACCTTTCTGCGTAAGGACAGGAGGTGATGCCCTGGTGAAGGTCCCATGTTCTGGTCTCCTACCTACTATTGAAGTAGGCCTGTGTTATTTGAGAAAGTGGACAAGAAGCGAATCATTACTTTTTAGTTTAAAACAAGCATAGTCGATGTAATGGTCAATGGTCAATGGTCAATGGTTTATTGTTTCATATGACTCAGCCAACAAGCAGAAGCATCATAAAAGCCATCGCATGCAGTAAGCCAACCATTAGCGAACATTAGAGCAAATGAAAACACAATGGCACAATAGTTGATCAGTGTAAACAAAGAGGGGCGCTGTGTCATATAAGATTGGCGAAAGACCGTGGATGTCATCTAGTCAACCAACCCCGTTTATCGTTTTTTGACAAGTGTTGAGAAACAACAGTTGGACGTCAAACAAGCATAATGAAAAGAAAAACAAAAACAAAAAAAACGAATGAACGCAGAACATGGTGAAGAAAATGTACAGGTGAAACCGCAAGCCTATGTAAACAGATGACTGGATCGAATTTAAGTGAAGGATTTTGGTGTGGTTAGAATATTTTTAGCAATATAAAAAAATTAAAAAATAGTACTAATAAAAAAGTAAAAAAGTTACAAAAACTAATCAAAGAGGTACAGAAGAAAAAAAGCAAAACAGAAAAAAACAAAGGGTGTACTTATATGCCGAGAAGCATAGAATGTGCACAGAGAAAATATGAAAAAGTATTTGTTCACAAAAAATAAGCAGAGTTACAGAATACTAGAATACACAGTATTTTGTTCTGGACAAGGGAAATGTTGTTAAAGTTCATAATTGGGAATTTTTTTCATGTAGGAGGTGTTTCTTAAGTTTCTATTTAAAGGTAAAGGTGGTTGAAAATTTAATATCGTCTGGTTTAGAAGACCATACTTTTGGGCCTATGAATTAAGAGAACATTTTCCTGAGGAAGAGGTAAAAACTCTAGGTAAAAACACTCTAGGTAAAAACAGGTTTTTAGAGGTTTTTAACTCTAGGTAAAAACAGGTTTTTAGAGGTTGCTAGTCTTGTGGAATGATAATGGATATAATTTAATTTATTTGATTATAGCAGACACGAAGTCCATAGTATGAACACACACACTCTGCAACGCAGGTTGATAAAACAGACAACACAGAACGTAGTACAAGACATTGAAGCCGGCGAAATCACAGGGTTACAGACACTTTTTGCAACTGCATTGAAGGGGTATAGGTGAAGATTTGTTCAGTATAGCACCTTTGACCTGATATCAGCCGCATATCTGCACTCGTGTCTGTTACTTGCACCTTGTACGTACGTGCTTAGCACGATC